>JAEEGL013471153.1_pt1 | contig 12654 bp, 10 predicted proteins | sample 9134231 | NCBI WGS metagenome assembly JAEEGL01 (sample SAMN16246548, study PRJNA631951) | gut metagenome | biome: gut microbiome; feature: rumen; material: fiber-attached | host: Bos | place: Iran: Karaj | collected 2018-10
AATGGCGGCGTTTCGGTTCCGCTTTCCCTTGACCCGCCCGTCCAGCGGTGAGATGATGCCGAAATTCACGTTCATAGGCTGGAAATCGCCCACGGAACCCCGGGAAACATAGTATCCCAGCGCGCCGATGGCCGTTTCCTGAGAAAACGCGGGTTCGGGCATGTTCAGCCGCCGGGCCGCCATAGCCAGTCCCGCCAGCATGCCCGAGGCGCAGGATTCCACATAGCCCTCCACGCCGGTGATCTGACCCGCGAAGGCGATCCGCGGCTCGGCAAGAAGGCGGTAAAACCGGTCCAGCCTTCCCGGGGATTGGAGGAAGGTGTTCCGGTGCATGACGCCGTAGCGGACAAATTCCGCCTGACGAAGGGCGGGGATCATGGAGAACACCCGCTTCTGCTCTGAAAACGCCAGATGGGTCTGAAACCCCACCAGATTGTAGAGGGTCCCCTCCGCGTTGTCCTGACGGAGCTGGACCACGGCGTAGGGCTCTTTCCCGGTCCGGGGATCCCGGAGCCCCACCGGCTTCATGGGCCCGTACCGGAGAGTGTCCACGCCCCGGCGGGCCATGACCTCCACAGGCATACAGCCCTCAAAGACGCCGCTGTCGTCAAAGCCGTGGACGGGGGCCTCCCGGGCGGAGACCAGCTCCCGCCAGAAGGCGGCGTACTCCTCCGCCGTCATGGGACAGTTTATGTAATCCGCGGTCCCCTTGTCATAGCGGGAGGCGCGGAAGGCGCTCGACATGTCCACGCTCTCCAGCGTGACGATGGGCGCGACAGCGTCATAGAAGTGGAGCCCCTCGCTGCCGGTACGGCGGAGGATGGTCTCCGAAAACGCCTCCGAGGTAAGAGGTCCCGTGGCCACGATCACATCGCCGTCGGGGAAATCCGTGACCTCTTCCTCCAATATCTCTATGCGGGGATGAGAGCGGAGCTTTTCGGTCACCGCTCTGGCGTAGCCCTCCCGGTCCACGGCCAGTGCGCCTCCCGCCGCCACCCGATGGGCGTCGGCGCAGGCCATGATGAGACTGCCCGTACGGCGGAGCTCCTCCTTGAGCAGACCCACCGCGTTGGTCAGCTCGTCGCTGCGCAGGGAATTGGAGCAGACCAGCTCCCCGAACCACGGGGACACGTGGGCCGGGGTGCTCTTTTTCGGCCTCATCTCCGCCAGGCGCACGTCGATGCCCCGGACGGCCAGCTGCCAGGCGGCCTCAGAACCGGCGAGGCCGGCTCCGATCACCGTGACGGGGTTCATTTCTTCTCACCCGGTTTGGCCGCTTTCTTATCCGAGGCGGCTTTGCGGCGGAAGCCCCGCTTTTCCTCGGGAACAAAGGCCTCGCATTCCGGGTTCACGCAGAAGGGCTTCCTCGCCCCCTTGCCGGAGAGCTTGAACATGGTCTTCCCGCAGGACGGGCACCTGTCCTTTACCGGGACGTCCCAGGTCATGAAGCCGCACTCGGCGCTGTTTTCGCAGGCGTAATAGGTGTAGCCCTTCTTGGAGGTGCGCTTGAAGATACGGCCCCCGCATTTGGGACAGGCGCCTGGCATCTCGATGACAATAGGCTTTGTGAAATTGCACTCCGGGAATCCGGGGCAGGCCAGGAACCGGCCGAAGCGGCCGTTTTTGACCACCATCTGCCGGCCGCAGCGCTCACAGACCTCATCGGAGACCTCGTCGGGCACCTTGATGTGCACGCCGTCCAGGGCCGCCTCCGCCTCGCTGAGCTCCCGGTCAAAGCCGCCGTAGAAATCGTCCAGCACCCGGCGCCAGGGGATCTTCCCGCTCTCGATCTCGTCCAAGCGGTCTTCCATATGAGCGGTGAATTTCAGATCCACGATGTCCGGAAACCGTTCCTCCATCAGTTGGGTCACGGTCTCGCCCAGGGAGGTGGGCTTCAGGTATTTCCCTTCCTTCGCCACATACTCCCGGCTGGAGATGGTGCTGATGGTGGGCGCGTAGGTGGAGGGCCGGCCGATGCCCTTCTCCTCCATGGCGCGAATAAGAGTAGCCTCGGTATAGCGGGCGGGAGGCTCGGTGAATTTCTGCTCCTTCACCAGCTTTTTCAGCGCTACGCCCTCCCCCTCCCGGAGGTCGGGCAGCGGCTTTTTCGGCTCTTCCTCCTCGTCGCCCCGGTCCTCATACACCTTGGTATAGCCGGGAAAGCGGAGGGCGGAGTGGTTGGCCTTGAAGGTGTGGCCGGCGCTGACCGCGTCGATGACCACGTTGTCATATACGGCGTTCGCCATCTGGCTGGCGGTAAAGCGGCCCCAGATCAGGCGATAGAGCCGGTACTGCTCCGCCGACAGATCCTTTTTCAGCCGCTCCGGCGTGAGATTCACGTCGCTGGGCCGGATGGCCTCGTGGGCGTCCTGGGCGCCGGCCCTGGTCTTATACCGGCGGGGCTTTCCGTAATAATAGTCGTCTCCGTAATAGCTGCGGATAAACTGTCCGGCGGCGGAAAGAGCGTCCTCCGAAAGGCGCAGGGAGTCCGTCCGCATATAGGTGATAAGGCCGATGGTCCCCTCGCCGGTGACATCCACGCCCTCATAGAGCTGCTGAGCGATGCTCATGGTGCGGCGGGGCGTCATGCCCAGGCGGCGGCTGGCCTCCTGCTGGAGCGTGGAGGTGATGAACGGGGGCGACGGGCTCCGCTGGCGCTCTCCGCGCTTGACGGAGGTGATCTCCCAGGGGGCTTTCTCCACATCGGAGATCACGTCCAGGACCTCCTCCTCGCAGCGGAGTTCCCTCTTCTTATCCCCTTCGCCGAAATACCGTGCGGTAAAGCCGCCTTCCTTTCCCTTCCGTTCCAGATGGGCGTCCAGAAGCCAGTACTCCTCCGGGCGGAAGGCGCGGATCTCGTTCTCCCGATCCACCACCAGGCGGATGGCCACCGACTGGACCCGTCCCGCGGACAGGCCCCGGCGCACCTTGCGCCACAGCAGGGGGCTGAGCTTGTAGCCTACGATCCGATCCAGCACCCGGCGGGCCTGCTGGGCGTCCACCAGGTTCTGATCGATGTCCCGGGGGTTGGCGATGCTTTCCTGCACCACTTTCTTCGTGATCTCGTTAAAGGTCACGCGCCGCGCCTTGGCGTCCGGAATGCTCAGAAGCTCCTTGAGATGCCAGCTGATGGCCTCTCCTTCCCGGTCAGGGTCGGTGGCAAGGTACACGGTGCTCGCGTCCTTGGAGCGTTTTTTCAGTTCCTCGATCACGTCCTTCCGGGCGGCCACGGGGATATACTCCGGTTCAAAGCCATGCTCGATATCCACGCCCAGCTTGCTTTTGGGCAGGTCCCGGAGATGGCCCATGGAAGCCACGACCTTGTAGCTCCCTCCCAGATATTTTTCGATGGTCCTTGCCTTGGCGGGGGACTCAACGATGACAAGATCCTTTTTTGTCGATGCCATGCGCAATTCTTCCTTACTTCAGGTTCAGAGTATACCGCTTTCCGGGCAGGGCCTTGACCGCGCCCCGGATCGTGAGGATGGTGAGATCCGCCAGGATCTTCGCCGGAGGGATGCCGGTGGAGGCGATAAGCGTGTCCACGTGGGCGTCTCCCTGGGACAGCAGACGCAGAATGCTCTTCTGCTCCTCTGAAAAAGCGGTGAGCCGGCGCTCTAAGTCACTATATTCTATCGCCTGCGGCTTGTCAATGTCTGTTTTGGGGGCTTTGGGGGTTTTCCCGGGGGTGGGAGAGGGCTCGAAAAGCTCCCGGTCATACCGTATCCGATCGGGAAACAAGCCCTCATACTCCTCCAGGATATCCCGGCCGCAGGTAACGGCCTTGGCGCAGTCCTGGATGAGAGAGTTGGTCCCGGCGCTGTTGGGAGCGTCCGCGTTGCCCGGCACGGCGAACAGATCCCTCCCCTGCTCCAGGGACAGCTCCGCCGTGATGAGAGCCCCGCTTCGCCGGGGCGCTTCCACCACGCAGGTCCCGCAGCACAATCCGCTGATGATCCGGTTGCGCCGGGGGAAATTCTCCGGCATAGTGGGATAACCTGGCGGGAACTCGCTCACGAGAGCGCCGATCGCCGCCACGTCGTCGATCAGGGCGCTGTTTTCCCGGGGATAGTTCACGTCAATGGCCGTGCCCAGCACGCCGACACACGTGCCGTTGGCCATCAGAGCGCCCCGGGCCGCCGCGCCGTCGATCCCTTTGGCCAGGCCCGTGACAACGCATCCGCCGTATGCGCAGATCTCCTGTCCCAGCTTCATGGCCATCTTAACGCCGTAGGGCGTGGCGTTCCTGGTGCCTACCACGGCGATGGCGGGCATCTCGTCCAGATAGGGCAGCCGCCCGCGCACATACAGCACCGGCGGAGGATCGGAGATCTCCCGCAGACGCTCCGGATATTCGGCGTCCTGCATCGTGAGGATGCGGATGTTTTTCTCTTCACAGACGGCCAGGACCTTTTCCGTCCGGGTCAGGCCCTTGTCCTTCAGAAGCTGCTTCTCCCTGGGCGTGAGCTCCGGGAGGGCGTCATATCCGTCCGCGGGGGCATAATACGCCTCCATAGGCCCGCCGAAGTGTTCGATCAGCCGGCGCATGGACAGGGGCCGGAGCCCCTCCAGCGAAGTGAGCCATATCCAGTATCGCAGCTGCGCCACGTCTCATTCTCCCTTTTCCGTCCCGGATGCTGACCGGTACATTTCCCACATCAGGATGGACGCCGCCACGGCGGCGTTGAGCGATTCGCTCCCCTCTGTCATGGGGATGATGAGCTTTCTGCCGCATACGGACAAAAAGTCCGGGCTAAGTCCCTTTCCCTCGTTCCCCACCGCCGCGGCGCAGCGCCGCAGAGAGACCGAGCGGATGTCCTCCGCGTCCTCCGCCAACGCCGCGGCATACAGCGGGAGGTCCCACTTCCCGAGCAGCTCCACCAGCTCCCCCCGTTCCATCCCGCGCAGAGGCTGGCGAAAAAGCGCGCCCATGGAGGCCCGCACGCACTTCGGCTGCCAGGGATCGGCGCAGCTTCCCGTCAGGATCACCAGATCCGTTCCCAGGGCGGAGGCGGTTCGCAGCACCGTCCCCACGTTGCCGGGGTCCTGCACGTTCTCCAGCACCAGCACATGGTCGGGCCGACCGGCCAGGGGGAGATCTCTCCGGCGGACCGAAAAGAGCGGGCCGGGACTGTTCTCCAGCGGGGAGGCGTAGTCGAACGCGTCTGCCGCGGCGAGGCTGACGGGCACGCCGGGCACGCCGGGGTCAGGCCCGCCCTCCTTCAAAAGGATCTGGACCACCTCCATGCCGGCGGCCAGGGCTTCCCGCAGAAGCTTTTCCCCGTCGCAGAGAAACTGCCCTGTCTCGCCGCGATACGCCCTCTCCCGGCCAAGGCGGCGGAAATGACGGATCAGCTTATTCGTTCTTGCGGTGATCTTTTCCATAAAAAATGACCTGCGCAAGGCGGACAGAAGCCGCCGTCAACAGGTCATAGAACTCACGCAGACGGTCTGTTCTCTCCGCCGATGTACTCCGGATTCCGATGATAGAATCATCTTATCGTCTTGCTGAAGAAAAATCAATATAAATCTTTATATAATTTCAGCGGATAAAATGAGTTGCGATGGGCTCCTCCGTCTCCGGCAGGCCATAGGCGGCCTTTCCAAGGGCGATGCTCTTCATCAGAAAGACCATGTTCCGGGCCAGGGTGCGCATGGTCTGCAGGCCCTCCGCGTCCCCGGCGGCCTCCCCGGGCCTGCGTCCGTGGACGCTGTTCCAGTACTGGCTGGAGGCCACGGGCATGCCGCTGATGGTGAAATACTTGTTCAGCTCGTCAAAGGTGGCGGAAAGCCCGCCCCGGCGGGCCACAACGACGCCGGCGCCCACCTTCATGGTCTTGTCAAAGTCCGTGCTGTAAAAAAGCCTGTCCAGGCAGGCAATGAGCGTGGCGTTGGCGGAGCCGTAGTAGACCGGAGTGGCCGCCACGAGCCCGTCGCTTTCCTCAAAGAGGGGCGCGATACGGTTTACCTCGTCGTCAAACACGCATTTCCCGGTTTTGCGGCAGCCGCCGCAGGCGATGCAGCCCCGGATATCCTTGTTTCCCAGTTGGATGATCTCCGTCTCCACGCCGCTGGCGCGGAAGATCTTCTCCATCTCCGCCAGGGCAAGCCAAGTGTTCCCGTCGGCATGGGGACTTCCGTTGAGCATGAGCACTTTCATGATACGGTCTCCTCTCTGATCTGTTTTCTCTCTTCCGTCCGGCGGCTTTCCAGAGCCGCGGCCGGCCTATTCCTCCGCTGGAAAGGCGTTGAACCAGGCGCGCTGCTCAAAGGGACGTTTTTTCGGCGGTTTGACCTCTTCCTCCGCCACGCCGATGGGGAGACAGCACACCAGTTCGTACCCCGCCGGCACGCCAAGGATCCGGGCCATCTTTTCTCCGATCCGATCGTCATCGGTGACATATCCCTCGTACCAGCAGCTCTGATATCCAAGCGCTACCGCGGCCAGCAGCATGTTCTCGATGGCGGCGGCGTAATCCTGTACCGAGTAGCACCGTCCCCGGTAGGAGACGACAGGCTTTGTCAAAACACAGATGACAGCCGGCGCCATTTCTTTGATGACCGGGTCTGTGACGGCCCTCAGCTTCGCCATCATCTCCGGATCATCCACCGCGATCAGGCTGACGGTCTGCCTGTTGCAGGCGGATGGCGCCGCCAAGCCCGCCTCCATGATGGTTTTCAGGTCCTCCCGGGGCACCTTTACCGACTTGTACCGTCCCCGGTAGCAGTGCCGGGACATAAGAGCCTCCAGTGCGTCCAATGCGTTCGCTCCTTTCCTGTGAAGCGGGGTTTTCCGTTCGTTTTATACGGGTCAGCGCGGCTTTCTCTGTCCGGGCAGGAAGAAGGAGGACGTATCCGTCCCTTCCAGCGTCAGGAGACGGAGCTTTCTGTCCAGGCCGCCGCCGTAGCCCGTGAGGTCTCCGCTGCGCCCCACCACCCGGTGGCAGGGGACGATCAGGGAGATCGGGTTGCGGCCTACGGCGCCGCCCACCGCCTGGGCCGACATCCGTGAGACGCCGAGCTCCCGGGCGGCAGCGCAGGCGATCTCGCCGTAGGTCGCCGTTTTCCCGTAAGGAATGGCGAGAAGCAGTTCCCACACCGTCCGGCGAAAGGGCGTTCCCTCCATTCGGAGAGGCGGGGTGAACCCCGGCTCCCTGCCCGAAAAATACTCCTCGAGCCATTGGACGGTCTGGGCCAGCGCCGGCACGGTCCCGGCCGGGATGATCTCATCGGAGGCCGACGGAGCGCGTCTCTGCCCTTCAAACCACAGGCCGGTCAGCGCCTTGCCGTCGGAGGACAGCAGGAGGTCCCCAAGCGGCGAGGGATAACGAGCCATATACTCCATGCGTCACCCTCCTTCCGGAGCCGAGCCGATAACGATCATAAAAATGCATATCCGCGGCGCCCCGCAGGAAAACATCGCCCCGCTGGTCAGGCGGGACGATGAAAACGGTTCAGTTTTTCTCCGGCTTCATGGTGGGGAACAAGATCACGTCGCGGATGGAGTCGGAGCCAGTGAGGAGCATGACGCAGCGGTCGATGCCGATGCCCAGGCCGCCCGTGGGCGGCATGCCGTACTCCAGGGCGTTGATATAATCCTCGTCCATCATGCCGGCCTCGTCGTCTCCCCCGGCCCGGAGCTCCACCTGCCTCTGGAAGCGCTGGCGCTGGTCGACGGGATCGTTGAGCTCGGAAAAGGCGTTGCCCAGCTCGCTGCGGCAGACGTAAAGCTCGAACCGCTCCGTGAGTCTCGGGTCGGCGGGGCTTCGCTTGGCCAGCGGGGACACGTCCACCGGGTGCATGGTGATGAAGGTAGGGTCGATGAGACTGTCCTCCACCTTTTCGGAAAAGACTTCGTAAAGGGCGTTGCCCCAGGTGGGCTGCGCCTTGTCCATATCCACGCCCAGGCTGCGGGCCGCGGCCACCGCCTCGGCGTCGTCGGTGATGGTCATGAAGTCTACGCCCGTGTGCTCCCGGACGGCCTCCGCCATGGTCATGCGCCGGAAGCCCGGAGCCAGGCTGACCCTGTGGCCGAGCCACTCCACCTCGTAAGTGCCCAGGATCTCCTTTGCTGCGCCGGAGAGCAGAGCTTCAAAGAGGTCCATCATGTCGTTGAAGTCGGCATAGGCCTCGTAGAGCTCCACGCTGGTGAATTCCGGGTTGTGCCGGGTGTCCATGCCCTCGTTCCGGAAAATGCGTCCGATCTCATAGACCCGCTCGATGCCGCCCACGATCAGCCGTTTCAGATTGAGCTCCGTGGCGATGCGGAGATACAGGTCCATGTCCAGGGTGTTGTGGTGAGTGACGAAAGGTCTGGCCGTGGCGCCGCCGGAGATGGTGTTCAGCACAGGAGTCTCCACCTCCATATAGCCCCGTCCGTCCAGGAAGCGGCGGATATAGGAGATGAACCGGGAACGGATCTCAAAATTCCGACGGCTCTCGTCGTTGACGATGAGATCCACATACCGCTGACGGTATTTGAGCTCCGTATTGGTCATGCCGTGGAACTTCTCCGGCAGAGGGCGGAGGGACTTGGCCAGCAGGGTCATGCTCTGGACATGGACGGAGATCTCTCCCGTTTTCGTCGTGAACACGTACCCGGTCGCGCCGATGATGTCGCCGATATCGAACTTGCGCAGATCGGCAAACTCCTGCTCCGTCACCGCGTCGATACGGGTATAGAGCTGGATCTGGCCCTTATCGTCCTTGATATGGCAGAAAACGGCTTTCCCCATCCCGCGTTTGGACATGATCCGACCGGCCACGGCCACGGTTTTCCCCTCATAGCTCGCATAATCGGCCTTGATCTCCTCCGAAAACGCCGTGCGGGGGAACCTGGTCCTGTGAAAGGGGTCCCGGCCTTCCTGCTGGAGGGCCGTGAGCTTGTCGCGACGGATCTGCAGGAGCTCGCTGAGCTCCATTTCCGGCAGATCTCTGCTGTTTTCCGCTGCCATATCTTTCTCCTGTTGACTCATCAATTATGAATGGATACGATCCTGTAAACGATCACGCCCACGGGGGCATCCATCTGCACGGTATCCCCTTCGACGTGGCCCATCAGCGCCCGGCCCAGGGGAGACTCGTCGGAGATCCGCCCTTCCAGGGGATTGGCCTCCTGGCTGCCGACGATCTGGAAAGACTCGTCCTCGTCCTCGCCGGCTTCCCGAATGACCACCCGACTGCCCATGACCACGGCGCTGCCGGTGCCGTTTTCGATGATCACGGCGTTCTCGATCAGATCCTTGAGCTCCGCGATCTTGGAGTAGAGCTTCCCCTGCTCGGTCTTGGCCTCGTCATACTCGCTGTTTTCCGAAAGATCGCCGAAAGAACGGGCCTCCTTGATCTGCTCGGACACTTCCTTTTCCCGTACAGTCTCCAGATAATCCAGCTCGTCCTTCAATTCCTCCAGACGCTTGCGGCTCATCCTGTAGCGGCTGTCCACTGACATGGTCTTCATTCCTTTCCAAAATGCTGGGGTATCGACAAAGCCATACGTCGCCGAAACGGCCTTGTAAAACTTCAACGTATTATACGTGCGCGGGAAGATATTGTCAAGGGACTTTCCCTTGGGAAATAGTTATAAAAACCGTCTGATACAGGGAAAAACGGCGATTTTCATCGCCGTTTTTCATCGTTTCAAACGAAGGGCCTTATTCCAGAACGTCCTTGGCCGCTTCCAGCTGAACGTCCATGCTGCTGTCCTCGATCATATAGGACGGGATATCCGGCGTGACGCCGTTGAGGTCCGACATGCTCTTCTTGTCCGGCGTGAGATACTCATACCGGCTGATGCGCACGGCGCTGCCGTCCTCCATCTCAACCGTGGTCTGGCTCAGCGCCGTGCCGGGCGTCCGCCGTCCCACGATGGTAACGCCGGCCTGCTGCATGACGCAGGTGAACATCTCCGCGGCGCAGGTGGTGTTCTCATCCGCGATGACCACCATAGGCATCTGTACGCAGTTCTTGTCCGAGCTGTAGGTGGTCTCCCGTCCGCTCCTGTCCCGGAGGAGGAAAAGGTCGCCCTTGGGCAGGAGGAAATCCAGCGCGTCGCCCAGCTCCGCCGGCTTGCCGGTGCTGTTGCCCCGGACGTCCAGGATCAGCGACGTGGCGCCCACCGTCTGCAGGTCCTCTACCGCCGCCTTCAGGCTGACCGCGGCGCTGTCGTCGAAGTTCACGATCTGAACATACCCGATCCGGGTGTCCTCGATCACGTTGTGATACACGGGCGCTTCGTAGATCAGCTCGCATTTCATGCGGGCCTCGGACTTGCCGCCCTGGGAATTCAGAAGATGGACCGTGAAATACTGGTCGGCTTCTTTTTCCTTTTCCGAATAGCTGTGGATCAGCGCCTGGAGCTCCTCCGGCGTGAAATTGGCCACGTTGGTCCCGTCGATGGCGGAGATCATGTGTCCCACCCGGATATGGACGAGATCCGCGGGCGAGCCGGGGGTAACGGTCGTCACCGTAAGGAAGCCGTATTTTTCGTTGTATTCGGTGGTGATGCCGATCCCCACATACTGGTTGGTCATCGCCAGCTTGTATTCCTCGTACTCCTCCCGGGTCATGTAAAAGCTGGAGGGATCCTCCAGCGAGGCGACCATGGCTTTCGCCGAGGCGTCGGATATGCCCGACACGTCCCGTTCCTCATAGAAGTTATCCTGGATGATCTGAAGGACCTCCAGATATTTGTCCGAGGAATTGCCCCGGCTGAATCGTACCATACAGGCGGCCGCCGTGATCACGATGCACACAAGGCAGGCCAGCACCGACCATACGATCTTTGGAACTCGTCTCATTTCCGATACCCTTTCAAAGCCTCTCAGGGCATGATGGTCATGCCGCTCGTATCATAATACTGGAGCGGGTCCACCGCCTGGCCGTTCACCATCACGGCGTAATCCAGGTGATCGCCGGTGGCGATCCCGGTCTGGCCCACATAGCCGATGATCTGGCCCTGTGTCACGTACTGGCCCGGCTGTACGACATAGTTGGTCATATGGGAATAGCGGGTGGAGGTGCCTCCGTCGTGGGCGATGGTGACATAGTTGCCCAAGCCGTTGTTGTAGGTGGCGACAGCCACCTGTCCGGACGCTGCGGCGTAGATGGGCGAGCCCGCCGCCGCGCCGATGTCGATGGCGGAATGGTAGCTGGATGCGCCGGCCGTGGGAGAGGCCCGATTTCCAAAGAGAGAGGACACATACTTGCTGTCCACCGGCCAGATCAGCCCGCTCCCGGCTATGTTGACATTGTTTCCGTAGGTGGCCGCGTAGGTCCCGGCATAGCCTCCCGCGGAGGCTGTGCCTCCGTTGGCGGCCGCCGCGGCAGCGGCGGCGTTGGCGTTGGCCAGGGCGATAGCCGCCTGACGGGCGGCCTCCCGTTCCCGCTCCAGCTGCTCGATGGCGGCGGCTTCCTCCCGCATGGCCTGGGCCTCCGCCTCTTCAATGGCGGCATACTCCTCCTGGGCGGCCTCCCCCATCTGGTCCAGATTGGCGATCAGAGAGGCGGCGGCCGTCACCTGGCCGGAGAGCTGGTTCTGCCGGACGTCCAGTTCCCCTCGGATCTGGGCCTGCTCCTCCTGAGCCAGTTCGTAATCCGCCATAAGGGTCTCCACGCTGCTGCGGGCGTCCTTGAGAGACTGCTCCATCTCCCGGTCATAGTGCATCATATCGGACACGTCCCCCATCCGGGAGAGCATGTCGGGCAGGCTGGTGGCGGCAAACACGAATTCCAGATAGGAATAGTCCCCGCTCTCCTCCATGGCCCGCATCCGTTCCCGCAGGGCCTCCGTCTGTTCCACCTCCGCCGCTCTGGCTTCGGTCAGCCTGCCTGCCATCTCCTCCACCAGGGTATCGTACGCCTGGATCTCTTCCTCCAGCAGGGAGATGTCCGTGCGGTTCAGCGCGATCTGGCGGTCCAGCGCGGCTTTCCGGTCGATGATGAGAGCGTGGTTGTCCGACAGATCCTGAATGAGAGCCGCCTGCTGCTCCAGTTCCTCCGCCAGGGCGGCGCGCTTGCGCTGGATCTCCTCGATGTCCGACTCGGAAATGGCTCTCGCCGGGATCACCATCAGGATCAGCGAAAGCGCCATCAGCACCGCCAGAAGGATACATATGGCCGAAACAAGTTTTTTATGGTGTCTGTTCATCTTCGCGATACTCCAAAAAAGATCCGATTGATCAGCAATAATACGTCAAGCCGGAGAAATAGGGCGCCGGGTCCGTCTGGCTGCCGTTGACCCGGATCTCAAAATGACAGTGGGGACCCGTGACAACGCCGGTGGAGCCCACATATCCAATTACCTGTCCCTGGGACACGGACTGTCCGTAGGACACCGCGTAGGACTGCATATGGCCGTAAAGCGTCACCACGCCGTTGCCGTGGTTGATCATCACACAGTTGCCGTATCCGCCGTTATAGGAGGCGAGGATCACCGTGCCGCCCTGGGCCGCCACAATGGCGGCGCCCTCCGCCGCGCCGATGTCCAGCCCGCCGTGGTAGCTGCTGGCGCCCGCCGTAGGCGAAGGCCGGGCGCCGAAGCGGGACGTGATGATCGAGCAGCTGGGGACCGGCCAGATCAGGCTGGACAGGCTTACGGCCGTAGAGCCGCCGTAACCGCCTCCGCCTCCGGAAGCTCCCTGCTGCGCCGCCGCCGCG
>JAEEGL013539092.1_pt1 | contig 12654 bp, 11 predicted proteins | sample 9134231 | NCBI WGS metagenome assembly JAEEGL01 (sample SAMN16246548, study PRJNA631951) | gut metagenome | biome: gut microbiome; feature: rumen; material: fiber-attached | host: Bos | place: Iran: Karaj | collected 2018-10
CTCTTCTGCAACGTGCTCTGCTACCTGCCGGGCGAGACAGGCGTCATTCCCCTCAATGCCGTCACGCCGCTCATTGGCGCGCCGGTCATCATCTACGTCATCTTAAAGGGTAGGAGGTAGCAGACCCCTTCCGGTCTCTGTTCACACCACGGTCACGATGCCTGTCGGCGCTACTCACGCCACAGCCACGAAGCCAGCCGGTTAGCCCAGCGTACGCTGATACGGAACCACCGGTACGTGCTGACTTCCTTGCCGCCAAAGCTCAGGATGAAGTCGCGGTAAGGATTCTTGCGGAACGGCAAGCCCACATCCATAAACCGGATATGCTCGCAGCCCCGCTCATGGGCATCCTTAATCGTGTTCCAGAAGGTGACGGCATTCGGGTGGAAAGGGGCAAAACTCTTTCTTCGTGACGCCGAAAACCAGAGATAGGCATCCTTGCCTGAATAGGCACACACGCTGCACCCCACCACCTTTTCCTTCACCTTCGTGATGAACAGGCGGCAGTAGCCCTTGTCCCTCAGTCCGCGGAAGAACGAGTCGTCAGGCAGGTAACGGCGCGGCTTCAGCCAGTTGTGCCGGCGCAGCAGGCGCGAGAACTGCTTGAATTCCTCGTCAGTCTCCACCAGCTTCGTCGTGGCACCGCGCTTTATGGCATTCTCCACGCGGCGCATCTGCTTCTGCGTAATGCGTTCCTCGGGGGTACGTGAGTGCAGCGAATTATGCACGTTCATCCATCTCACCGGGAAAAACCGCAGCCGTCTCAGCTCACGGTAGCCGTACATCTTCTCGCGCTGGCTGCTCACCTCGATGTAGAGCACGCGGTACTGCAGCCTTTCGGTAATGGCTTCCATCAGCCGCCCCAGCACCTGTGGCTCGCAGGGCAGGATGTCATAGATGCGGGCATGCGTAAAGAAATAAGGTGGAAACCACGACAGTCGATAGCGGACAATACACAGCAAGTGCCCTTCTACGGTGCCGTCTTCGGCTGTCGCCACTGCCATAAGCGGCTTGTGACGGGGCGTCTGCTCGCAGAGCCTCATCAGCTGGCGACTGTGGAAGAAGCTGCCTTCGGGCAGTTCGGGCACGTCGGCCTCGTGCTCATAAATCGTCACCTTCGATGCTATCATGCGACAAAGATACAAATAAAATCCCAAATAAGTCCCAAAAAGTGAAAAATAATTCGTACCTTTGTCGCAACTTTAAGACAATTAGCTATGGAATTCAAGGATTTAGTACAATTACGCCGCTCCCACCGCAAGTTCACAAGCGAGGAAATTGACGGCGAAGACGTGAAGACGATACTCCGTGCAGGACTCATGTCGCCCACATCGAAAGGCCAGCGAGCCTGGCAGTTCGTCGTGGTCGACGACAAGACCGACCTCGAGAAGCTGTCGGATGCGAAGGACCTCGGCGGCCAGTTCCTCAAGGGTGCCGCTATGGCCATTGTCGTGCTCGGCGACCCCCTGCAGAACGACTGCTGGATTGAGGACGGAGCCATTGCCGCCATCAGCATGCAGTACCAGGCGGAAGCCCTCGGCCTGGGTTCCTGCTGGATTCAGATGCGTGGCCGCGGGCTTTCCGACGGCACCTCGGCCGACACCGTCATTCAGGGCGTTCTCGGCATCCCCGAGTCGCTCTCATGCCTGTGCATCCTCGCCCTCGGCCACAAGGCCGACGAGCGTAAGCCCCAGAACGAGGACAAGCTCAAGTGGGAGAACGTTCACGTCGACAAGTACTAAATGAAGACCGTACTCATAGGCGCTGGCAACCTTGCCTCGAATCTCGCCCCGGCCCTGCGCAAGGCCGGTCACGACATCGTGGCCGTCTACAGCCGCACCCGTCAGTCGGCCGAGGCCCTGGCCACCGAGGTCGGCGCACGGGCTACCGACAGCATTTCCGACCTGCCCGTAGAGGCCGACCTGTTCATCATCGCCGTCAAGGACACCTGCGTCGCGACCCTCATCCCGCAGCTTGTCAAGGGCCGCCAGCAGCAGCTCTTCGTGCATACCGCCGGCTCGCTGCCCATGTCGCTCTTCGAGGGACATGCCGCCCGCTACGGCGTGTTCTATCCCATGCAGACCTTCTCGCGCCAGCGCAGGGTAGACTTCACCGATATTCCCCTGTTCCTCGAAGCCAGCGACGCACAGACCCTGCAGACGCTCCACGAGCTGGCCGGCAGCCTCTCGCAGCAGGTCTATGACCTCAGCAGTGCCGACCGCCGCCACCTGCACCTCGCTGCCGTCTACGCCTGCAACTTCGCCAACCACTGCTTCGCACTCTCCGCCGACATCCTTGAGCGGCACGGACTGCCCTTCAGCGTCATGCTGCCCCTCATCGACGAGACCGCCCGCAAGGTGCACAGCCTGCATCCGCGTGACGCCCAGACAGGCCCCGCCGTGCGCTTCGATGAGAACGTCATGCAGAAACACCTGCAGCTGCTTGCCGGAGAACCCCTGCTCAGCCAGATTTACGAGCTCCTCTCGCAAAGCATCCACCAGACAGCAATTAACACTCAACACTGACACAATATGATCAGCTACAATCTTCAAGACATCCGCACCATCATCTTCGACGTCGACGGCGTTCTGTCTGCCCAGACCATAGCCCTCGGTGCCGACGGGCTGCCCTGCCGCACGGTGAACATCCGCGACGGCTACGCCATCCAGCTGGCACAGAAGATGGGCCTGCGCATCGCCATCATCTCAGGCTGCACCATCGAGTCTGTCGCCCTGCGCTATCGCGGCCTGGGCATGCAGGACATCTTCCTCGGTGCCGCCGTGAAAATCAAGACCTACGAGGACTATAAGGCCCTGTACGGCTTCAACGACAACGAGGTGATGTTCATGGGCGACGACATCCCCGACCTCGAAATCATGCAGCGCGTGGGCTGCCCCGTCTGCCCCAAGGACGCCTGTCCCGAGGTCAAGCAGGCCTCGCTCTACGTCAGCGACTACAACGGCGGCTGCGGCTGCGCCCGCGACGTCATCGAACAGACCCTGAAGGCCCAGGGACTCTGGCTCAAGGACGAGAAGGCCTTCGGATGGTAACCCTTTAACGCGCACCCGCATGGACACCCGCTACCGCATCATCCTGGCCAGCAACTCGCCCCGCCGCAAGGAACTGCTCGCCGGCATCGACGTCGACTTCGACGTACGTGTACTCCAGGGCATTGACGAAAGCTACCCCGACAGCCTGCCGACCAAGGACATAGCAGGCTACATCTCGCAGAAAAAAGCCGCCGCCTACCGTGCCACGATGGCTCCTGACGAGCTCGTCATCACCGCCGACACCGTGGTCATACTGGGCGACGAGGTGATGGGGAAACCCCACGACGAGGCCGACGCCTGCCGCATGCTCCGCGAACTCAGCGGCCGCACCCACCAGGTCATTACCGGCGTCACGCTGACTACCCGGGACCGTCAGACCAGTTTCTCGGTCGAGACCGACGTCACCATGAAGCAGTTCACCGACGACGAGATCCGCTACTACGTCCAAAAGTACCGTCCCTTCGACAAGGCCGGCGCCTATGGCATACAAGAGTGGATAGGACATATCGGGGTGACAGCCCTCAGCGGCAGCTACTTCAACGTCATGGGTCTGCCCGTCCAGCGCATCTATGAAGCACTGAAAAAGTATGGTTTTAACTGCTAAAAGGTGTTAAAACAAAGATAAACGTACTTAAAATTGCCTCAAAGCGCTAAAAATGCCCGAAAAAGTTTTGGAGGGTAACAATTTATTTGTACCTTTGCACCTGCACACAACTAGTAATTTTAATCTATATTTATCATTTTCCTCGGAGGGAAGCTGTCTGTGAAGATTGCTTCCCGTTTTTTTTGGTCGGGTCCAATAAATTTCTTACCTTTGCACTGTTTTTAACCACATCACATATGAAACTCTCAGAATTAAAGACCGGCGAAAGCGCAGTGATCGTCAAAGTACATGGTCACGGCGGCTTTAGGAAGCGCATCATAGAGATGGGCTTTATCAAGGGCAAGGTCGTGGAAGTGTTGCTCAACGCACCACTGCATGATCCTGTCAAGTACAAACTCATGGGCTATGAGGTCTCACTACGGCGCCAGGAAGCCGAAATGATTGAGGTCATCTCTGAGGAAGAGGAGAAGGCGCGCCGCCAGGAAGCCGTCAGCGAACGCCCGGCAGAAAGCCAGGAACGCCACCGTGACGACGACATCACCCCCGAGCGCCACCCCGACGACTATCTGAAGCACATGGCGCTCCGTGAGCACCGTACCCTGAACGTCGCCCTGGTAGGAAACCCCAACAGCGGCAAGACGTCGTTCTTCAACTTCGCCTCAGGCGCTCACTGCCACGTGGGCAACTACAGCGGCGTGACTGTCGACGCCTCAGTGGCCCATGCCTCGTTCTTCGGCTACGAGTTCAAGCTGACCGACCTGCCCGGAACGTACTCCCTGTCGTGCTACTCCCCCGAGGAGCTGTACGTCCGCAAGCACCTTACCCAGCAGACACCCGACGTGGTCATCAACGTCATCGACGCCTCGAACCTCGAGCGCAACCTGTACCTCACCACCCAGCTGCTCGACATGGACCTGCCCATGGTCTGCGCACTGAACATGTACGACGAGTTCGAGCGGCGCGGCGACTCCGTCGACCTCAAGGTGCTGTCAACGCTCTTCGGCACCCCGATGGTGCCCACGTCGTTCAAGACGGGCATGGGCGTCGAGGCCCTCTTCCGCGCAGTGATACAGGTGTACGAGGGTGCCCACGCCACGGCGCGACACATACACATCAACTACGGGCACGAGATAGAGGACGGCATCCGCTACATCCAGACCTTCCTGAAGCCCGACCCAGCCATCCACCCGCGCTACTCCACGCGCTACGTGGCGCTCAAGCTGCTGGAGCATGACACCGACATAGCGAACTTCATACGCAAGAATGCCGGCGAGAACACGAAGGCCATACTCGTAGGGCGCGACAAGGCTGCGGCCCGCGTATACGAGGAGACGAACACCGACTCGGAGACCGCCATCATGGATGCGAAGTACGGCTTCGTCAACGGCGCCCTGACCGAGGCCCAGTTCACCACCGGCAACAAGCGCGATACGTACCACATGACGCACCTCATAGACCGCATACTCTCGCACCGCTGGTTCGGGTTCCCCATATTCTTCGCCATACTACTCATCATGTTCGAGACGACGTTCGTCCTCGGCCAGTACCCCATGGACTGGATAGACGCCGCGGTAGGGTGGCTCGGCGAGACGGTGAGCAACCGGCTGCCGGACGGACCGCTGCGCTCGATGCTCGTCGACGGCGTCATCGGCGGAGTAGGGGCCGTCATCATCTTCCTGCCCCAGATCCTGATTCTCTACTTCTTCATCTCCCTCATGGAGGACTCGGGCTACATGGCCAGGGCCGCCTTCATCATGGATCGCCTCATGCACGGCATGGGCCTGCACGGAAAGTCGTTCATACCACTGGTCATGGGCTTTGGCTGTAACGTCCCGGCAGTGATGGCCACACGCACCATTGAGAGCCGGCGCTCGCGCCTCATCACCATGCTCATACTGCCCTTCATGTCGTGCTCAGCCCGCTTGCCCATCTACATCATGATCATAGGCACCTTCTTCGCCACCCAGTACCAGTCGCTGGCCATGCTGTCGCTCTACGCCGTAGGCATCATCATGAGCGTGGTGATGAGCAAGTTCTTCTCCACCGTCGTCATCAAGGGCGAGGACACCCCGTTCGTCATGGAGCTGCCGCCATACCGCTGGCCGACCGCCAAAGCCATAGCGCGCCACACATGGGATAAAGGCAAAGAGTATCTGAAGAAGATGGGAGGCATCATCCTCGTGGCATCCATCATCGTGTGGGCGCTCGGCTACTTCGGACCCACCGGTACGGCACAGGGCATGGAGCAGTCATACATCGGACTCATGGGGCAGTGGATAGCTCCACTGTTCTCGCTGCAAGGCTTCACCTGGCAGCTCGACGTCAGCCTCATTGCGGGTGTCGGAGCGAAGGAGATAGTCGCGTCAACCATCGGCGTGCTCGGCGGACTGGAGCAAGTAACGCCACTCGCTGCCTACTGCTACCTGCTCTTCGTGCTGCTCTACTTCCCGTGCATCGCCACCATCGCGGCCATACGCCACGAGACGGGCTCCTGGCGATGGGCCACCTTCGCCGCATGCTACACTACCGTCACGGCGTGGGTCGTCTCAGCAGTAGTCTACCAACTGGGCAACATTATCTTTTAAAGAAAAATTCTTACACCCAATTTTCTTCTTTCGAACATTTGTTGAATTTTCGATGAATGTTCGATTTTTCGCTGAAGATGTTCCAATTAGCGCCCGCCTTCGCTCCAACTTCGCTCCAACTTCGCTCGCACTTCGCTCTATGAAGCGAAGGCGGGGCTAGGGCGCTCGCTCGTCAAAAACGGGGCGGAGGCAAAATCGGGGAAAAATAAATGTTTACAAAATGTCGGCCGGAAGGGATGGCGGCTATTCGTGGTGGTAGGGTTCGCCCTTGATGATGGTGCACGCGCGGTAGACCTGCTCGGTGAAGGTCATGCGTATCATTTGATGTGAGAAGGTCATCGCCGAGAGCGACAGCAGCTCGTTGGCGCGGTCGTACACTGGCTGCGCGAAGCCGTAGGGCCCGCCGATGATGAAGACGAGGCGCCGGCACTGCTGTTGCTTCTGTTGCAGCCAGCGAGCGAAGTCTACGCTGCGCAGTTGCTGGCCGTGCTCGTCGAGCAGGACAACGGTATCGGTGGGCTGGAGCTGCTTGAGAATCAGGTCGCCTTCGGCCTGTTTCTGCTGCTGCTCGCTGAGGTTCTTGGTGTTTTTCAGCTCGGGGATGGTCACGACGTCGAAGGGCATGTAGTGGCCGATGCGCCCGACGTAGTCGCTGATAACGGCCTGGAAGTGCTTGTCGGTGGTCTTGCCTACCTGTAGGAGAATCGTTTTCATAGCCGTGAGTGCTTTGGCGGTAGTGCGCTCGCCGGGGTTGCTCAGCGCGTGGTGTGGAAGCCCTCGAGGTTCTTGTAGCGGCGGGTCATCATGCGCGCGTAGATATTGCGCATCCAGATCGGGTTGGTAACCGTAAAGGCGAGGCCCAGGATGATGAGTAGCGTGTAGGCTGTGTCGGCATCGAACAGCGCCTCGACTGTCATGACGATGACCACGGGCAGGAACATGGCGGTGGTGGAGGCAATGCCCTGCCACTTGTTTTCCATCTGGTTCTTGCCGGTAATCTTCTCGTTCAGCGGCAGCGTGTCCCTGTTGATGACGGCCAGCTGGAAGAGCATGCAGTAGATGGGTCCGGTGGCGGTGAGCATGTAGGCGAGCAGCATCAGGATGGAGAACTGACCCATGATGACCGGCGGCAGTTGCAACATGAGCGGGAGCAAGAGTATGGCGCAGTAATAGTAGTACTTGGCCCGTAGCAGCTTTAGGATGTTTTCTTCGTGGACCATCAGCAGGTCAATGTAGTTACCCTCCGGACACATGACCTTCGTCAGGTTGACGGCGCCGAAGAAGACGAAGGCATACAGGCAGAGGAAGTTACGCATGAAGGTGCCCCGATAGATATCGCCGAAGGCGATGGCGAGCGAGAAGAAGCTGATGAAGCACACGCCCTGGATGAACCGTGAGCGGATGGACTTGTTGCGCATGGTGCTCTTGATTTCGAGCTTGAGGTATTCGCCAATCTGCCCGAAGCGGTTCAGGGACTTGAACTCGGAGACATGGCGGAGCTTGGTCTTCTCTGTTTTCGAGATTTCATCGTATACGAGGCGCATTTGCAGGCAGCGGTTTACAAGGAAGAGACCGATGAACAGCACGGCAAACAGCAGGAACGACCACCAGGAGAAGGCGTAGGGCTCAATGAGGTCGTCGAAGATGAAGTCGAGGAATGAGTCGCTCATGGACTTGGGCAGCAGGATAATCGGCAGTATCGTGCCTCCGTAGACGATGCCGGGCAGCAGCCACCAGAACATGCTCTGGTTCACCAGTGTGCGCACGAGCAGGTACCACTGGCTGTTCACGACGACTACGAGGTGCAGGAGCACGAGCATGCCCAGGGCGGCCCAGGTGGTGAGTCCGCCGCACCAGACGATGAAGACGTAGGGCAGGAAGAGGACGTCCCAGAAGAGGTTGCTCACGTCGAGGATTTGCTGTACGAGGAAACAGTCAATGGCCGCGTACTTGCTGATGGGCGTCAGGAGGTATGGCTTGACGAGCATCATGGGCGTCTGCTGCGTGGTGAAGCGGGCAGCGAAGTCGAGGATGAGCAGGAAGGGCAGGGCAAAGAAGATCATTTCGGGCACGTCTTCCTTGGCTGCTAACCAGCCGAAGAACGTTCCAAGCCCCATGAACTCGAGGGCGAGGAAGGAGAGTACGAGGTAGCCGATGAGCTTGCCCCACTGGTTGGCTTCGAACATGGGGTGCCGCTTGTTGCTGAGCTTGACGTTCTTGCGAAGCAGGAAGTAGAGTTGTAGCTTATTCATAACGGGTGTGCTGTTACCTGAGGTCTATGACTTCGGCCTGGGGGAAGTCCTTCGAGTTAAAGCGGAAGAGGCCGTCCGGGAGCGAGGCCTTGTTGAAGTTGCTCACGTCGACGGTGGTCCACCCCTTGGACTGCTTCATGCGGAGCTGCGATGGAATGTGGGTTTTCTGGTTGACCGTGACGTACATCTCCCTGATGGCGTGCTTGGCGTCGGTGGCCGTCAGGTGCACTTCGTAGTTGCCGCCCTTCTTGGCCAGGGTGTAGCTGTAGCCTTTCTTGTAGAGATAGATGAAGTTATAGGGGTTGAGCGACTGCAGCTGTGACTCGGTAGGGGTGGAGACGTTGACCTCGTCGTTCTTCTTGATGTACGCCCACTGGGTCTTGCCGTCGAACCAGATGATGGCTTCGGGCGTGCTGACGTGGAACTTGCGGCCCTTGATGCTGATGGTGCCGCGGCTGTCACCCTGCGCTCCCTTGACGGTAAACGAGGCGGTGATGCCCGACTTGTGGGAGAGGGCGGCGGCGGTCTTGTCAAGGACCTGGCGGGCCGTCTGGCCGTAGCATGCTGCCGACAGGAGCAGCAACAGCAGGGTGTTTCTTAGCTTCTCCATTGTTGTAACAGGTTTTCAAGACTCATTTCGTCCATGATTAACACTTCGCGGGGCTTGGAACCGTGGGCTTGTCCGACGATGCCTGCCTTCTCGAGCTGGTCCATCAGACGGCCGGCGCGGTTGTAGCCGATGGCGAACTTGCGCTGGATAAGACTTGTAGAGCCGCTTTGCTCGCGGACAATCAGACGGGCGGCATCCTCGAACATCGGGTCAAGGTGCTGCATGTCGACATCGCGTCCCTCGCCGCTGCCGCCGTCGTCGTCCGTGTCGGGCTCGGGAAGCTCAAAGGCGCTCTGGTAGCCCTGCTGCTGGGCGATGTACTGGTTGATGCGTTCCACCTCGGGGGTGTCGACGAAGGCACACTGTACACGGATGGGCTCGCCACCTCCTAAGTAGAGCATGTCGCCGCGACCCACGAGCTGCTGGGCGCCGGGACGGTCGAGAATGGTGCGCGAGTCAATCATGGCGCTGACCTTGAATGCAATACGGCTGGGGAAGTTGGCCTTGATGGTTCCGGTAATGATGTTCGTGGTCGGGCGCTGCGTGGCAATGATCATGTGGATACCCACGGCGCGAGCCAGCTGGGCAATACGGGCGATGGGGAGCTCTACCTCCTTGCCGGCGGTCATGATCAGGTCGCCGAACTCGTCGATGACGACCACGATGTAGGGCATATACTTGTGCCCGTGCTCCGGGTTCAGCTGGCGGTCAATGAACTTCTTGTTGTATTCCTTGATGTTACGTGCCTGCGCCATCTTCAGAAGGTCGTAGCGCGTGTCCATCTCCTTACACAGGGAGTTGAGGGTACGCACCACCTTGGTGACGTCGGTGATGATGGGATCGGCCTCGTCGTCGGGGATTTTCGCGAGGAAGTGATTCTCGATGGTGGTGTAGATGCTGAACTCTACCTTCTTGGGGTCGACCAGGACGATCTTCAGCTCTGCGGGGTGTTTCTTGTAGAGCAGGGAGGTGATAATGGCGTTAAGTCCAACTGACTTACCTTGTCCCGTGGCGCCGGCAACGAGCAGGTGGGGCGCCTTGGCAAGGTCAAACATAAAGACTTCGTTCGTGATGGTCTTGCCTACGGCACAGGGGAGGTCCATGGTTGTCTCCTGGAACTTCTTGGAGTTGAGGATGCTTTCCATGGAAACGGTAGCGGGCTTGGCATTGGGTACCTCGATACCGATGGTTCCCTTGCCGGGAATGGGGGCGATGATACGGATGCCGAGGGCCGAGAGCGAGAGGGCAATGTCGTCCTCGAGGTTACGGATGCGGGAGATACGGACACCGGGGGCAGGGGTAATCTCGTAGAGCGTAATGGTGGGACCCACCGTGGCCTTGATGCTCGATATCTCGACGCCGAAGTTGCGCAGGACGTCAACAATGCGGTTCTTGTTGGTGTTCTGCTCGTCCATGTCGATGTAGGGCTTCCCGTCTGACTCGTATTTCTTCAGCAGGTCGAGGGTGGGATAGTGGTAGTTCTCAAGGTCGCGCTTCGGGTCGTAGGGCGTAGACAGGTCGCCGTAGTTGTCGGCCAGGCTCTTACCATCGGCTTTTTCTTCCTTTTCGCCGGCCTCAACAGTCATTTCGACATCGTCGGCAGGGTCGTCATCGGGGTCGGGGGTGACGGCTTCTTCCACCGGGGTGTCCTTGACGGGCTTGGTGGGAATGAAGTTGTCGTCATCTACGGTGAACTCTATTTCCTCGGTCTGTGGGTCGTCGAAGGCCGTGGGGTCTTCAAGGGTCTCTATCTTCTGGACGGCTTCCTCAGTGGTGTCTCCCTTGCCGATGTTGATTTCCATGGGAATCTTCTTCAGGTAGTGAAGGGGGTTGAACACCTTGCGCAGGATGATGACGGTCTCCATGCTGAGGTAGACCAGAAAGGCAATGGCCGTGATGGCGAGGAAGGCGACAAGGCCGGGGGTGCCTATCAAGCCCTCTATCTGCTGGCAGCAGGCCACGCCGTGGTCGCCGCCGGGGTTGAAACAGGCATCTTGGAAGAAGGGTGCCAGGAACTTGGCCATCATAACCGATGCCCAGATCATCAGGATGGTGAGGCACATGAACCACTTCAGCAGGCTGACCTTGTAGGCGCGCATGAGGTTCACCGCCACGAGGAGGATGAACAGCGGGACGAGAAATGCAGCGAGGCCGAAGCAGCGCTTGATAAAGAACCAGGCGGCGTAGGCTCCTAACGAGCCGCAGGCGTTCTGGAACTCACCGTTTTGGTTCAGTATCTCGCCCTCGCGGGGAGCCTCTATCATGCTTTGGTCTGCAGCGCCGGTGGTGAAGTACGAGGCGAAGGCCCAGATGAGGTAGCCTGCGATGAACAGCAGGAAAAAGCCGATGACGAAGTTGATGCGCTCGTTATGGAATATATTGTTGATGCCTAGGGCCTCCTTAAGCGTTGCCGCTGTCTTATCGCTCGAGGCCTTGCTTGTCTTCTTTTTTGCCATTGATATCCTTTTAATTGATTACGAAGTGCAAAATTACTAAGTTTTTCTTAGATTTCAGCAAAAAGCGATGGTTTTTTTATTTAATTTCACTATCTTTGCATGCTGAAATGAAAAAGACCATTTATAACAAGTACGATAAGACGAAGATAAGCGCGCTGCCTCGTGTAGTCTTTGGGGGGCGGATAGTGGTTATACTGAACGAGAGGGAGGCGCAGAAGGCTGTCGACTACCTACTGGCACAGGAGATACTCGGTGTGGATACTGAGACGCGTCCGTCGTTCCGCAAGGGTGGGATGAACCCTGTGGCCCTGCTGCAGGTGTCGAGCCATGAGGTGTGCTTCCTGTTCAGGTTGAACCAGCTGGGGATGTCACCTTCGGTGAAACGGCTATTGGAGGACACCACAGTGCCGAAGATAGGGCTTTCGCTACGCGACGATCTGAACTCACTACATAAGCTGGGGGACTTTGAAAGCGGCCATTTCATCGACCTGCAGGACCATGTGCGGGAAATAGGCGTTGAGGACATGAGCCTTCAGAAGTTGTTTGCCAATTTCTTCGGGCAGCGTATCTCGAAGCGGGAACGGCTGAGCAACTGGGAGGCAGACGTGTTGCAGGACAAGCAGAAGATGTATGCGGCTACGGACGCCTGGACGTGCATACTGCTCTATGAGGAGCTGATGCGTCTGGAAAGGACAGGTGACTATCAATTAATAACGATTCAAGACGATGTACAAGGAAGTTCGGTTGCGCAAGGGTAAGGAAGAGAGCTTGAGGCGGTTTCATCCGTGGGTGTTCTCAGGGGCTATCCTGTCGATGGACGACGGCATACAGGAAGGTGACGTCGTGCGCGTGGTGACGGTTTCGGGCGATTTTATCGCCGTAGGGCACTACCAGCAGGGCTCTATTGCAGTGCGCGTGCTCTCGTTTAGCGACGTTGATATCGACGATGCCTTCTTTGCTTCGCGCCTGCGCTCGGCGCTGCACATGCGCGAGGCCAACGGTATTGCATGCTGTGCGGAGGGCGATATATACCGTCTGGTACATGGCGAGGGGGATAATTTGCCCGGTCTCATCGTCGATGTGTACGGCAGGACGGC
>JAEEGL014441614.1_pt1 | contig 12654 bp, 5 predicted proteins | sample 9134231 | NCBI WGS metagenome assembly JAEEGL01 (sample SAMN16246548, study PRJNA631951) | gut metagenome | biome: gut microbiome; feature: rumen; material: fiber-attached | host: Bos | place: Iran: Karaj | collected 2018-10
TCTTCCATCAGAAAAACAAAAAATGTACCGCCTACGAGCACGTGTGGCTCTACTGCGACAAGAGCACTGCCGACGTGGGCGAGACCGTCACCATCTATGTGGGCAGCTATCTCGACAACGCCCATATCTTCCTCGAAATGAGCAACAACGACACACTGCTGAAATCAGAGTGGCTCACCTTGAAACAGGGCGTAACCAAGTTCACCCTGCCCATCAAAGAGAGCCATCGCGGCGCTATCACCCTCAAGGCCATCACCTGCCACCAGGGCGTTCACTGCGCGAAAAGTCTGACGCTGCAAGTGCCCTTCACTAACAAACAGATAGAGACTACCTTCGAGACTTTCCGAGACCTGGCCTACCCGGGTGCCGACGAAGAGTGGCGCATCACCCTGAAAGGGAAGAACGGGGATGCCATAGCCGCCGAGCTACTATGCGCCATGTACGACGCCTCGCTCGATGTATTCGCCCAAAACTCTTTCCGCCTGCCCATTGACCATCTCAACCTGCGACAGGTTTTTCCACTCTTCAACCTCTATTACGACGCCTTCAGCAAATCCTCTTTCTCCAATTTTAACACAATAAAACCCTATAAATCATATATTTACGCAGAATACAAAAACGGATTAACCTATTACAGTCCCTACTTAATCGGGTCCTCCAAATCACGCAGAGTCTACGCCACAGCTTTTGCTTTTAACGACGCTGTGGATATAAATATGGATATGGAGGTAGAAGAAGAAGCACTGGACGCTCCTGCATCATTTGCGCAAAAAGAAGTGGTTCTGAACATGGTGGAAGACAACATCAAAGTGGAAACCGATTTGGATTTTTCTGCCGATAACACTACGTCAACTGGCGCCGGCGCAACTGCCGAGCCCGACGTGCAGATACGCTCCAACTTTGCCGAAACCGCCTTTTTCTATCCGCACCTGTCAACCAACGAAAACGGCGAAGTGGTCATCAAGTGCAAATTGCCCGAAAGCCTTACGCAATGGAAGATGTTAGGCTTAGCACACACCACCGACCTCAAGACGGGCTTCTTCGAGAAGTTGCTACGCACACGCAAAGAGCTGATGGTAGTGCCCAATGTGCCACGCTTCTTCCGCGAGGGCGACACTATCTGGTTCACCGCCAAGGTGGTCAGCACGGATGAGTCGGCCCAGCGCCTCAGCGGCCAAGTGACCCTCACGCTAACCGACGCCATGACGGGTAAGCCGCTCAACATCATCGACAACAGCGCCACACAGCCGTTTACCATCCTCAATGGCGAGTCGGCATTAGTGCGCTTCCAACTGCACATCCCCCAACAGCTGTCGGCCATCACCTACCGCATCGTGGCCACCTGCAATGAAACGCCCTTCTCCGACGGCCAGGAAGCTACGCTGCCCGTGTTGGCCAACCGCATGATGGTGACCGAAACGCTGCCCTTCTATGTCAACGGAAAACAAGATAAGACTATCACTTTCAATGCATTAAAAGATGCCTGCCACCAAATCGACAAGCCTGGCAACACACTTGCCCATCACAAGCTGACCTTGGAATTCACCAACAATCCCGTTTGGTACGCCCTCGGCTCGCTACCCTATATGATAGAATATCCGTACGAATGCAACGAACAGATATTCAGCCGCTTGTATGGCAACGCCTTGGCTACGCACATCGCCAACTCGTCGCCCGCCATCCAGCAAGTGTTCAACGAATGGCAGAAAAGTGCCCCTAACGCCTTCTATTCCAACCTGGACAAGAATGCCGAGTTGAAAAACATCGTTTTGGAAGAGTCGCCCTGGGTAATGGACGCCGAGAACGAAAGCGCCCAACGTCAGCGTATGGGCCAGCTCTTCGACACGCAGCGCATGGCCAAGGAGTTGAAAAACGCCATCGACAAGTTGGAGAAAAACCAGAAGAGCTCGGGCGCCTGGCCGTGGTTCGCTGGCGGCTACGACAGCCCTTTCATCACCCAACACATTGTGGCCGGCTTCGGCCATCTGAATGTGCTCGGTGTCAAGACAAGCATTAAGAGCAGCACCCTCACTAAGGCCGTGCGCTACCTCGACCTCGAAGCTGACAAGGAGTACCGCGAAATGAAGAAGAACGGCACCGCCGACTATCTGGGCAGCATTCAATTGCACTACCTCTACGCCCGCAGTTTCTTCCTCAAGGGATATCCCGTGAACAGCGGTTGCACCGAAGCCTACCAGCACTACCTCAGTCTGGCGCGAAAAAACTACGAGAAGATGAGTTTCTACGATCAAGCACTGACGGCGCTGATACTCTACCGCAATGGCGAGACCGCACTGGCCCAAAAGGTGGTGGCTCGCCTGAAAGAGTATGCCCAATACTCCGACGAGATGGGCATGTGGTGGAAGAAACAGGGCTACGGATTCTTCTGGAACGAAGCGCCCATCGAGCGCCAAGCCTTGCTCATTGAGGCGTTCAACACCGTTGCCAACGACAAGGAGTCGGTGGAGAAGATGCAGACGTGGCTGCTGAAACAGAAGCAGACACAGAACTGGGGCACCACCAAGGCCACGGCCGAGGCATGCTACGCCCTGCTGCTCAACAACGACCTGGCCGCCCAACTCAAAGAGTCGGAAGACCCCAACATACAGACCACCTTCTCTTACGGAGATGTGGTTTTGAAGCCCACCGCACCCTTGACAGCCGAAGCCGCCACGGGCTATTTCAAGACCTCGTGGGACAACCAGCAGATTGGCGAACAAAACGCCACCCTCACGGTCAGCAAGCCCACCGCAGGCATTGCATGGGGCGGCCTCTACTGGCAGTACTTCGAAAATCTTGATAAGATAAAGCAGGACAAGAGTTTACCTCATCCGCTATCGCTGAGCAAGCAGCTCTACAAAGTGGTATTGAACGAGCGTGGTGAGACCTTGCAGGCCATTAGCGAACAGACACCGCTGAAGGTGGGCGACAAAGTGCGCGTACGCATCGAGTTGCGCAGCGACCGCGACATGGAATATGTGCACCTGAAGGATATGCGCTGCGCCGGCTTCGAGTTGACCAACAACATGTCGGGCTACCGCTACCAGGACGGCCTCTTCTACTACGAAGCACCCCGCGATGCGGCGGTCAACTTCTTCTTCGACCACCTGCCCAAGGGAACCTACGTGTTTGAATATACGCTCATTGCCGAACAGGCTGGCACCTTCTCCAACGGCATCTCGACCGTGCAGTGCATGTACGCCCCCGAATTTGCCGACCACAGCGCCGGCGTGACGGTCAAAATTATGGAATAAGGTTAAAATTCGAGACCATAGCCCGTTGCTTGCCGAATCCACATTTTTAAAAAGGGATCCGAAAGACGGTAAATCTTTCTGCCATTACAACCCAAACTGAATGTAATTAAGTCATTCTGAAGCAATTGCTTTATGGCCGATTGCACCGAGCTGGCTGACACCAAGTAGTGGCAGCGGACAAACGTTGACGAGGTGGGCCGATCCACAAAGCCGTCGTTGGCAATGGCAAACAGCACCTCCTTGGGGCGCGATGTCACCTGCGAAAGTATGTTCTGATAATCGCGCTCCTTATCGGCCAAAATGTCCAAAATGGAGCCCAGCAAAATTTCCAACGTGCACTCCTTATCGGTTAGAGAAAATGCTGTATTAAAAATCTTCTGCATGCAGAAAGTATTGCCTTCGCACAAATCATATATTCGACCAACAAACTCTGCTTCAACGCTTTTTTGATATTGCAGGAACTTGTCCATGACAAATTCTGTGTAGCGATCCTTGGGGATGGGATCCAAATTTAAAGTGGAGGTGCTATTGTAAAACGGGCGACCGTAGGCGCTGAACATCTCGGCTAACAGATGGCGCTCGGAGCCGGCAAAGATAAAATCACAGTTCTTCAAGTGTTGAATGAAACCGCGCAGCACGGCCTCCACATTCTTCTCAGGATACTTGGCAATCTGCTGAAACTCATCGATGGCGACAATACAGCGGCGGTCGGCCTGCTCAAGCATGGCAAATATCTCACCCAAAGTCACTTCCGGCTTGGTGAACGCACCCATCGAAAAGGTGAATTTCGGCATGCCCGACAGCGGGTCATAAGTCCATCCCGCCTGTAACGACTTGATACTATTGACAAAAAAATCCACAAACTTGCGGCCCATCGGCTTGAGGGTTTCAAACAGCTGACTGCTCAGCTTATAGACAAACTCCTGCATAGAGCTCGTCTCCAGAATATCCACAAAGAAGGTGTAATAATGGCCGCTGATGGCCGGCTGGTCAAAGAAGTGCTGTATCAAGCCTGTTTTGCCCAAGCGCCGCGACGACATGATGACCACATCGTTCCCATTGAGCAACTCGCGGGTCAGCTTCTCGGTCTCGGCCACACGATCGCAAAAACAAGCCGCCGGAATACGACCTTTCACCACAAATGGATTTTTTATTTCGCTCATCTCCTTCACATTATTTATTATCACACCGCAAAGATACAAAATTATGCTGATAGAATTATGTTAGTAGCATAATTTTTTTCAACAATCCACATAAACATTTGTTGAATAGATGGTTAGAGTATTGGCAAGTAAACGAAAAAATGTTATACATCATAATAAACCTTTTTTCTTTATCTTTGTGCGTTCAAAACAATAATAAACTCAAAAAAGAATAAAATAGAAGAGAAAAACAGAATTTTATAACACATAATTATTAACCATAGCGTTTGCTATTTGTTCTTCAAACGTTGAAACCTAGGAAATTTCAGAATGAAGCAGAGACAAGTATCAAATGCCTTCGCACAGGCGTGGGTATTACTTGTTTGCTTCACAGCTTTCCTAGGGCTGCAACGTTGGCAAGTTTGCCCACGTTCTGCTTTAGGGAGTTTTTTTTGAAGTAATGAAGGCAAGTGCTAACAAACAAATAGCAATGCCTACTCTCAATTGGATAGGAAAAGAAAACGTCATCAACCACCACCACGATGTGGCGTTCCGCACACTGGATGAGAAATACACCTTTATCGCCGATGACAGGGATGCATCGAATGCATCCGCCAACCATTCCGAAAACAAAATCATCCACGGTGACAACCTCGAAGCCCTCAAGGCGCTGCTGCCCGAATACGAAGGGCGCATCAAGTGCATCTACATCGACCCTCCCTATAACACAGGAGCTTCTCCTGAAAACGGCGGGTGGATTTACTATGACAATGTGGATTCTCCACGTATCCGAAAATGGCTAGGTCAAGTTGTTGGCAAAGAATCCGAAGACCTCAGCCGACATGACAAATGGCTCTGCATGATGTATCCGCGTCTGAAATTGTTGCAAAAACTCCTGAGCGACGACGGCGCCATTTTTATCTCTATCGACGACAACGAACAGGCCAATTTGAAATTGATTTGCGACGAGATTTTCGGGGCGGGGAATTTTGTAGCTTGTTATTTATGGAACAAAACATCAACGCCTCCTGCATTGTCAAAAAAAGTAAGACGAACACATGAATATATTCTTTGTTATAACAAAAATAACGATGACAAAAAATACGTAGGCTTAATTAATGAAGATGGCGATGCTCCGTTATTAAACGAAATCAACAAAGAGGTTATATTATCATTCCCTGCAAACTATGTAACGACAAATCTAAAAAATGGAGTATATGAGGCTGGAGAAAAAGAAAGGGTCACACTTCTTGATGATGTTGAAGTCATTAATGGCAAAATTGTAAGTCCGTTTCGTTTAAAAGGTCATTTCCGTTGGATTCAGGAAACACTTGATGATGAAATTAAAGAACATTGCAAACTAATTGTGAAGTCAGAAAAATTTGCTATACGTTATTGTCGACAAAATGATAGAATAGTAGCACCTCCGAATTTTATTACAGAGCGGTTCTACTTAGGAACTGCAATAGACAAAACAACTGGTGTTGACACTAATGAAAAGGCAGGAAAAGAACTATACAACATCTTGGGGAAGAAAATATTTAATTTTCCTAAACCAAATACTCTAATTGCATATTTTATAAACTTTCTTTGCGACAAAAACAGCATCATCCTCGATTCTTTTGCCGGTTCAGGCACAACGGCGCATGCCGTTTTGAACCTCAACAAGGCGGACGGAGGCCACCGCAAATTCATCCTTGTGGAAATGGAGGATTATGCCGAAACAATTACAGCCGAGCGTGTACGTCGCGTGATAAAAGGCTACGGTGAGGGCAAAAATACAGTAGAAGGCACGGGCGGCTCGTTTTCGTTCTACGAGTTAGGCGAAACCGTTTTTAATGAAGATGGTTATCTGAATGAATCCGTCGGCACCGAAAAAATCAAGGAATATATCTGGTATTCAGAAACACACACACCCTATGTGGGGGCAAAAAACAAAACACAATACCTGCTAGGTCAACATAACGGCACGGCGTACTATTTCTACTACGAAAGAGAAAAAATAACCACACTCAGTCACGAAACATTAAACGTCATTAGCCAGAAAGCCGAAACATACGTCGTTTACGCCGACCAATGTGTGATTGACAGCGAATGGCTGTCAGCACACAACATTATTTTCAAAAAAATACCACGCGATATAAGAAGATTTTAATTATGGAACTAAAACAATATCAACAAGATACACTTAATGACCTTGCAGCCTATATGGAGCAAGTTGCTAATGACAATAATTTGCAGAAGGCCTATACTAATTTCTGGCTCAAGAAAGGAATTGACATCAGTAGTATCGAAGGCAATCGCTTTATACACAGCTACGATAACAGCACTGTTCCAGGAGTTCCTCGCGTGATGTTCAAAGTGCCTACTGCAGGAGGAAAGACATTTATTGCCGCTAATGCATTAAAAGTCATCTTTGACCACCTTCCTTCCGAACATCCTCGTGTAGTTGCCTGGTTTGTGCCCAGTGACAGCATTTTAAAACAAACAGTCAAAAATTTAAGCAATCCACAACACCCATATCGACAACGTATTAACACACACTTCAACAATCATGTTGTGATAGTTGATAAAGAAATGGCTTTAGCTGGCATAGGTATTCAACCTAATCAAATCAATGAACAACTTACCATTTTCGTATTAAGCGTACAGTCGTTTATTCCTCAAAAAAACAAGAAAGGGGAATTAACCAACGAAGGATTACGATCTTTGCGAGAAAATTCAAGTTTAGCAGCTTATGCCAACTTTGTAAATGAAAACAACAAGGTCGATAATGCTGACGAAACATCTTTGCTACAAGCAATTGCTTGTTTAAACCCTGTTGTAATTGTTGATGAAAGTCACAATTTTGGTTCTGATATGCGCATCGATGCTCTTACACAAATTAATCCGTGTTTCATTCTCGACCTCACAGCCACACCGCGTGAAAAAAGCAACATTATCAGTTTTGTCGATGCAAAAAAACTGAAAGATGCCAATATGGTAAAACTACCTATAGTTCTTTATAATCGCGAATCAACTGAGGATGTACTGTTTGATGCCATACAATTGCAACGCACTTTAGAGAAAAGAGCAATACAGATGCGAGAAAAGGGAGGTAGATATATCCGCCCCATTGTCCTTTTTCAAGCGCAGCCCAAGAGTGATAAAGACAATGAAACATTTGATAAAGTAAAACAGAAACTTGTAGCTGCGGGCATTCCGGAAAATTTCATAAAGATAAAAACTGCCGAAAAAGATGAATTAAAAAATCATGACTTAATGGATGAAGAATGCCAAGTGCGTTATATCATTACCGTAAACGCATTGAAAGAAGGTTGGGATTGTCCGTTCGCTTATATCTTAGCATCTCTTGCAAACAAAACTTCACAAATAGATGTAGAACAGATTGTTGGACGTGTATTACGACTACCTTACACCACAAAGCATGCTGATGAATTTCTGAATTTATCCTATGTTTTTACTTCTTCAAATGATTTTCGACAAACTATCGAATCTGTTATCAAAGGATTGAATAATGCTGGTTTTTCATCAAAAGATACGCGCATAGCAGATACTTCAAGTGCAGAATCTGAAATGACAGGCTCCATACAACAGCCTGAAACCACATTGTTTAGCAATACTGACGATGTTATTACAACGAACAGCGATTCAACAACCGAGAATATTGAATTTGATGAAACGTCACTAAAAACGCGCTTAGAAAAGCAGGATGAACCAACTGAATCGAATAATAATAATAAAACATCAACCGACAATATACTCCAACAAGCACACACTGCTAACACACAATATGAAGAAGAGAACAGGGAGTCTTTTGACAGTTCAATACCTACAGATATAAAAGACAAAATCATGATATACTCTATAAAAGAGGACTTTAAAAGCATTGCAAAACAAATAAAATTGCCGCGATTTGTAAAAAAAATAGCTTCAGCATCTATCTTCCACGAGGAGGGCGAAATGACACTATTAACTAAAGCTATGTTGACAGAAGGATTCATTTTGGAAAACGCTGATAAAAATATAACCTTTGAAGATACATTACAAGAAGCCGTCCGTATCGATCTCGAAAAACGCAGCGAAGGAGAATATGTTCCAAAACAATACAAGATGGACGAAAGACAATTGCAAGCTGTTCGGAAACTCTTTGCTGGCTACGGTGTTGAATCCAAACGAAACCAATTAACAGGTAAAATTGCAAAACGACTTCACTTTGATGAAGTGAACGAACCTCACATAAGCAACTATATCAGAAGTGTTTTGTCAAACAAAAACGATGAGGAACTGATGGATTTGTTTAACAGAGACATCGTAGTAGAGCGTGCCTTCAAGCGCAAAATCGATTCTCTTGTGGCTGATTACCAATATCAAAATTTCAAAACGCTTCTTGACAAAGGACAAATCAAATGTGAGGAACAATACATTTTTCCAAAGGAACTGACTCTTGCTCACAAAGTTGTAGGATTATCGAAAGGGCTTTATACAGAAGAAGGCGATATGAATAATTTCGAGTATCAAGTAATTACTCATGTCGCTAATCTTGACAACATCCTATTTTGGCACCGCAACCCTGAACGCGGACAAGGGTTTTGCATCAACGGCTATTTGAATCACTATCCTGATTTCATCATCTACACTCACAAAGGAAATACCATTTTGCTTGAAACCAAAGGCGATGACCGTGACAACACCGATAGCCGACTTAAACTCGAACTCGGATCTGCATGGGCGAACAAAGCAGGAGACAAATATCGCTATTTTATGGTATTTGATAATACGAGAATTGATGGTGCATACACTAAGGAGAGTTTTCTAGACATAATAAGAGAATTATAAACAGAACCAATATCCTAACCCGACTGGCAATGGATGCAAGATTATATCAAAGGATTGCCCTATTCCGCCTGTATATAACCACTAAACATCGTTAGCACAACAACGTCCTCCGTTTCTCCTATTCCCCTACCCGCGGCGCATTTTCACATTTTTCCATTGCACCATCATACCGGCGCCGCGCACACATCATCGGGGCTTTCCGTTGCTACCAAGGGTGAACCCCTAACGGGGTTCGGGATTGCGGATTGACATTTACCGTTGCCTCCAAGGGTGAACCCCTGACGGGGTTCATTTGTCGTGCATCCAATAATGCCGCCTCATTTCATTTTGCGTGGAAGCCGCATGCGGCTTGCAAAATACGAGGCAGCGTGTAGCGACAAGAAAAATCGCCTGTTTGAACACCGTGAGCGCAGCGAAACGGTGTGAGTTTCGATTTTTCAGCGGCGCTGCCCGTTTTTTAGCAAAATGAAATGCCAGCGGCGAAGGCAACTTTTCTTTGCAACTTTCTTTTTTTGCCCGAAAAAGAAAGTTGAACTAATATTAATCAACAGCGCTGCGCGGAAATCGTCGGGGCATTCTGTTGCTACCAAGGGAGAACCTCTAACGGGTTCGAGAATGCGGATTGACATCACGATCATCACACAGATCGTGTGCCTCTGGCACAACATTACCCCTCCGTTTCTCCTTTTCCCCTACCCGCGGCGCATTTCCACCTTTTTCCATTGCACCATCATACCGGCGCCGCGCGGGAATTGTCGGGGCATTCCGTTGCTACCAAGAGGGAACCCCTAACGGGGTTCGGGATTGCGGGTTGGCTTTTCCCACATAGGCTACTGAAATTTCCCCAACCATTATTGAAAAATGTTTATTTTTGCCATATCAAAAAACACCGCTGACGCGGAAATTGAAAATTCAGAATTCAAAATTCAAAAATCAAAACAAATTCATAATTCACAATGCATAATGCATAATTAGTTTCAAGTTTCAGGTTTCAAGTTGGCGGACGCAGGCGCTGCGTTCCTACACATCTCACTATTCACTACTCACTTCAACAATTAAACAATTCAACAACCTAACATACACGCCTTATGAAAAAATCCCACGTATTGATTATCGCTTTGGCCGCCCTGTTTATGCTGGCTGGCTGCGACAAAGAAAACAATGTATCGAATGTGTATCGTGCCGAAATCTCTGATTACCACTACGCTTCACCGCTGACAGGCAACGACATCCAAAGCTACCTCTCACTGTTCAATTTATGGAATGGCACCGACATGACCTTGAAGGGCGCCACCACCGAAATCACCGACCTGGAAGCTATTGGCATCTTCAATTCCAGTCTGCTGCTCATCAACGCCGACTCGGTAGCTGCCAAACTGGGCGAGAACGACTCGTTCACCTACCAACTGTCGCGTAAAGAGAGCGAAACCGCATCGGCTGCTGTACTGCGCTCGGTAACTTTCACCTCGCACGGTTTGGAACAGGCCAAATAAAAAAAGACGACTTGTTAGTCGTCTTCAGCATCGATTTCTCCGCGAAGCGGAACGCTCATCCAATGTTTCACCTCTTCGGTGCTGAGGCCCTCGCCCAACAGGTACATCAACTTGACCACGGCCGCCTCGGTGGTGATATCGCGGCCACTGATGACGCCAATTTCACCCAGCTGGACGCTGGAGCCGTAACGCCCCTGCTCAACACTGCCGCCGCCCTTGCACTGCGTGACGCTGACAATGATGATGCCGCGGTCAACGGCCTCCTTGAGCAGCGAGATAAACTTGTGATTGGTGGGCGCATTACCCGACCCGAACGTCTCCATAATGACCGCCTTAAGCCCTGGTGTGTTAAGCACCGACGAGATCATCTGCGGCGTAATGCCCGGATAGAGCTTCAGGATGGCGATATTGTCATCCATCTTGGTGTGAAGGATCAGTTTCTCCTTCGGTATCTCTCTGATATACGGCGTGTTGTACTTTATCTTGACACCCACCTCCGCCAAATTGGGATAGTTGGCCGACACGAACGCATTAAAGTGCTCGGCATTGTCCTTGTAGGTGCGGTTGCCGCGGTAGAGCGAGTTCTCGAAATAGAGGCACACCTCGGGCACGCGCGGTTTGCCGTTCTTGTAGTCGGCGGCAATCTCTATCGAGTTGAGGATGTTCTCGCGACCGTCGGTGCGCATCACACCCAACGGCAACTGCGAGCCCGTAAGGATGACTGGTTTGCCCAGGTTTTCGAGCAGGTAGCATAACGCCGAAGCCGTATATGACATCGTGTCGGTGCCGTGCAGGATGACGAAACCGTCGTACTGGTCGTACTTTTCGTAAATGAGGCGCGCCAGCCGTATCCAGAAGTCGGGGTTGGTGTCCGACGAATCGATGAGCGGCGTCATCTCAAAGAAATCCACCTCTGCATCAATCAGTCGCAGCATAGGCAGGTGTATATAAATATCACTGAACCGGAAAGGCTCAAGCCCTCCGGTTTCAGGATTTTTCATCATACCGATGGTGCCACCCGTATAGATGACGTATATTTTTCGGCTCATATTTTAGTAGCGATCAACAGCATTCAGGTCGGAGAAAGCCACCTTCAAGCGCTCTACCATCGACAGCTCGCCTTCGCGCAGAACCTTGCGAGGATCGTAGTATTTCTTGTTAGGCTTGTCCTCACCTTCGGGGTTGCCGATCTGCGATTGCAGGTAATCTTTCTTTTCTTTGTAATAACCCATAACGCCCTGCCAGAAAGCCCATTGCGTGTCGGTGTCGATATTCATCTTCACTACACCGTAAGAGATAGCCTCTTTAATCTTGGCAGGCTCAGAACCCGAACCACCATGGAATACAAAGTTAACGGGGTTAGCCTTGGTGCCGAGTTTCTTCTGGATATATTCTTGCGAATTGTGCAGGATGATGGGCTCCAGTTTCACGTTGCCGGGTTTGTAAACGCCGTGCACATTGCCGAAGGAAGCGGCGATGGTGAAGTTAGGACTGATCTTGCTCAGTTCTTCGTAGGCGTAGCAAACGTCTTCGGGTTGCGTGTAGAGGCGTGAGCTCTCGATGCCGCTGTTGTCCACGCCATCTTCCTCACCACCGGTGATACCCAACTCGATTTCGAGCGTCATGTCAATCTTGGCCATGCGAGCTAAGTATTTCTTGCAGATTTCGATATTCTCTTTCAGCGGTTCTTCCGACAGGTCGAGCATGTGCGAGCTGAAGAGAGGTTTGCCGTGCACTTTGTAATAAGCCTCACCGGCATCCAACAGACCGTCGATCCAAGGCAATAGCTTCTTGGCAGCATGGTCGGTATGGATAATAACGGGAATGCCATACATTTCGGCTACATTATGGATGTGCATAGCACCCGAAACGGCACCAGCAATAGCCACTTTCTCGTCGTCGTTCTTCAGCGACTTGCCAGCGAAA
>JAEEGL015534586.1_pt1 | contig 12654 bp, 10 predicted proteins | sample 9134231 | NCBI WGS metagenome assembly JAEEGL01 (sample SAMN16246548, study PRJNA631951) | gut metagenome | biome: gut microbiome; feature: rumen; material: fiber-attached | host: Bos | place: Iran: Karaj | collected 2018-10
GTGCGTCAGAGTAAGCCATGTAGCCTTTTTCTTTTGCGTAGTATGGATATTTAGCCTTTAGTTCAACTGGTATGTCAGAAGGAATATATTTCCATCGTTGGTATAGCCAGATATATTGTTCTGGATAGTTGGTTATAAGGCTTTCGTTGGCGCTGAGAATCTTTTGTGTGAGGGAGTATTTGTCATCGTCAGGTGAGAGTTGTAGAGGGGACAGGAGCATCTTGAACTTGCCGTTTTTCTTTCTGACGCATGTGCCCGAGACAAGTTGGACACCATATCTTAGTGCGATGATCGCTGGGAGCGGACTTGTCGGAACAGGAAGACCTCTGAATTCAACGAAAATCCCGCCGTGTTTTGGGCTGAGATTTTGGTCGATTAGGAAGCCGATGGAAGTGCCCTTGCGGATTGCGGAGATGACATTCTTGGCGGCGCCGGTTCTCGGAATCAGTTTAAGGCCGTTGACGGAGCGTGATTTGTCCAAAACATTGTTGAGACTTTTGTATGGAAAGACCTCCGCAACTGCCGCGCTGTCTGGTTTGAGTTTTGGAATGTACTGTGCAAGCAGTTCCCAACTGCCAAGATGCGGCAGGCAGAGGATAATCTGATTCGCAAGGTCATCCGCGCCCTCAACTTCCTCCATTAGACTTTCAACTAGCGAAGGTTTTCTAAGGATGCGGAGGAAGTCAATCCAGTTCCATGCGAGATGTTTGAGATTTGAGTTTGAGAGTCGGCGGATTTCGTCATCGTTGTAGTTTGGGAAGGCGAGAGCAAGGTTTGTCCTGATAAGCTTGACGCCTGGACGATAGAAGATTCTCATCAAGGACGCAACAACAATAGCGAGGCGCTTTGCTGCCTTGTCCGAAAGTCCTCCGCAAATGAAAAGCAGAGTAGGGACAATAACGCCTATAACCGCATCAGTGAACTTTGACTTAGTGCTGGACAATTTCTCAATCCTATCCGATGTAGATTTCGTCGCCCGCATTAATGTTTGGGAAGAGTCCTGCGTTTGCCTTGACGTCATCGGCGGAACCGAAGATGGCAGGGGAGAGTTCGACGACTGCGGCTAGTGTGCCGTCGGCATTGCGTGGGAAGGATATTCCAGCCGCTTCCATCCATCGTGCGGCACGGGCGTTCATGGCGGCGCGGCTGGATTCTGGGGAGTCTTGACCGTTTGGATTTTTGACAGGGGCGAACTCTTCGTCGCGGTCGCCTTCGAGGATGAGTGGATTCTCTGCGAGTGGCAGTGCGTCAAAGAGGAAGAACTCAAGCTTTAAGGCGTTTGGTGTCTCTGGCTTGACGAAAGTTCCTGTGTTGTCCAAGTGGGCGACCTTTTTCTCGGCGCGGTGTGGCTTGAGTGAGAGCGTTCCGTCTGTGATGCGCTTGATGAATGATGTCGAGAGAACATGGATGGCTGGACTGCCTGCGCGGAAAGAGAGACGTCCATCGGCGTCAGTCTGGTAGAGTAGGGAGTCAGGCATGTCGCTGTATTCTATGATTATTAGCTTGCCATCATTTAGGCAGAAATGTCCGAGCTTCTCCTTTGCGTCACGCTTGATGAGTGCGCGTGAGCTCATCTCTGAGCCGCTCAGATCATGTAGGCCGATGAAAAGCGGGTCGAACTGACGAATCATAGGGTTATCGACCTGCCAGTATGAAAGGGTTGTGATTCCTCTGGCAAGCATATCTTTTAGCGCGCCTGAATCATGGAGGGCTTGGAAGCTGCCGCCATGTCCATTGGGACTGAGTGCGAGTGAGTCTTTGGCTTCAAGGAGAGCCTTGCCAGTTGTTAGGTCGAAGGCAGGAAGCATTCCCTGTGTGAAGAACATGACCTGCGCTTCGTCAAGACCGAAGAAGGAGTTTTCTTTAAAGAAAGCGCGTGTGGGAGCATCGTTTATGACGCTTGTCATGATGTACCACGGAATTGTTCGTCCGTACTTTTTCTGGTTGCGAAGAATGCCTTCAGCGAATATTTGGAATAGAGATTTGTGCTTTATCTGCGAGACAGGATATGTTCCTTTGGGGCCGTCGTATCCAAGGCGTGTGCCTTGGCCGCCCGCGACGGTGAACGCGGCTACTTTGCCATTCTTGAGGAGTTCGATGCCGTGCTGTATGGCTTTGGCGTAGAGTTCCTTGTCTGCTGGATTCTCTGGATGTTCTGGTTTGTATGGTGCAGGTTTGACTGATGCGATGACATCATTCGATACACTTTCGCCCGCCTCTTTTGTCCATTGAATGACTCGCGGCCAGTCAATCGCCTTGATTTGCGCTGCCAATTTCTGCTTGCCGCAGTCGTCCAACTCATCAAAATAACGCAGGATGTGCTCCTGACCGACTGGTTTCAGTATGGAAAGCAATTCATTTTTCATGGTATTCTCCCGTTATTTGATTATTATGAGATTAACATAATGCTGAAAACCGAAAAATAAAATGGACATGCCTTAAAAAATGAAACTGTGTTTCTGGTTTGCGTATTCAGCGAGAAATGCTAAATTACATCTTGTTAATAATAATATGGTATTTGAGGTATAACATGACATTGAACGCATTGGTGACAGGCGGTGCGCGCGGCATAGGTTTGGGAATCAGTCGTGCGCTTGCGAAAGAAGGCATTTCCGTGGGGATAATCGGAACGCGTCCAGCGGAAGCTGTGTCGGCGGTTTTGAAGGAACTGCGCGGATTTGGCGTTGAAGTTGCTTACGCACAGGCGGACATCGCCGACAGCGTTGGCCGCAACAGGGCGCTTGGCGAAATCGTAGCTCAACTCGGGCCGCTCAATTTTCTTGTAAACAACGCGGGAGTCGCTCCAAAAGTCAGGGCTGACATTCTGGAGGCTACAGAGGAGAGTTTTGAGCATGTCGTTCGCACCAACCTTGAGGGACCTTATTTTCTGACGCAGGCAGTGGCGCAGCGCATGGTTGTGTCTAAGACAGACGATTCGGACTTTTGCGCGGCGATAGTCAACATATCATCGATTTCGGCGACCGTGCCAAGCGTCAGCAGGGGCGAGTACTGCATCTCGAAGGCGGGAGTCAGCATGGCGACTAGGCTTTGGGCTGTCAGACTCGCCGAATTCGGCATTCCCGTCTATGAGATACGGCCAGGCGTGATAAAATCGGACATGACGTCGGCAGTCGAGGCAAAATACGACAAATTGATCGCAGAGGGACTCTGCCTTCAGCCACGTTGGGGCTTCCCTGATGACATTGGACGCGCCGTCGCGATGCTGCTGCGCGGCGATTTGCCATATTCGACGGGGCAAGTCATCAACGTTGATGGTGGCATGGGAATTCAAAAATTGTAATATATTGGAGTATATATGGTTATGAATAAAGATACTTATCAGGCTACAATCTCTGCGATTGCTGACGAGACATATTCGTTGATTTGGCGGTATCTCAAGGGGGACGAGCATCTCTTCGAGTCACATCTGCGTGAAGTCGGCGGGTCATATCTTGAGCATCGTGGGAAGTGCCTGCGTCCCGCGCTTCTGACATTCTGCTGCGAGGCAGTGGGCGGAAACGCTGAACTTGCGCGGCCTGCGGCTGCGGCGGTCGAGATGTTCCATACGTGGACGCTTATGCACGACGATGTCATAGACCATGACGACATTCGGCGGGGGCGGCCGACCGCCCATGTTCGGGGCACCACTCTTGGAAAGACGGATTTGCGTCTTTCGGAGGCGCCTGCAAAAGAGTATGGCATAGATCTTGCGATACTAGGTGGCGATTATGTTCAGGGGGCTGCTGCTGACATGCTCATGGGGCTCGCGACACCACCAGAAGTCACCATTGCGCTGGCGCGCAGGATGTGTGGAAAACTGAATGCTGAGCTGCTCGCTGGCGAACAGTTGGATGTCCGTCTCAGCCAAACACCATGGTGTGAAATCACAGAGGAAGACGTGATGAAAATGATGCGTGGCAAGACTAGCGCACTGCTGTCGTATTGCGCAGAGGCTGGAATTTGCATCGGCGAAGGACGGACGCCGCAGACGAGCGAACGTGCCGCAAAGATGTCCGAGTTCGCAATGAACTGTGGCCTTGCGTTCCAAATGAAGGACGATTTGCTTGGTGTGTTTGGGGATGAGGCAAAGTTCGGAAAGCCCATAGGCTCTGACATTCGTGAGGGGAAGCGGACTGTTCTTATGCTGCGCGCAATGGATGGTGCGACAGTGGCTGAACGTTCAAGGCTGGAGGAACTTCTTGGAAAGGCTGATGCTACAGTGGATGAAATCGACGAGGCACGGAGGATTGTCATTAGAACTGGTGCTGATAAGGTTGTCGCAGAACTTTCCGACAAGTTCATTGACAAGGCTTTGGCAATTCTTGAAGAGACCATTCCAGAATCCGATGCCAAGGAGTGCCTAAGGCTTTGGACGCTATCTTTGGTGGCAAGGACGGTGTGACGACGAGTAAGCCATCAGTCGCTGAAGGATTAAGATGGGCCAATTGAGTTTGAAGGGATTTATAGGGGGAAGTGATTTGATTTTTCGTCAACATGGCGGATATTTCTTAATATAATAATGTAAAGACAGGAATGAATATGAAAGTTAATGATATGTGCCGTATGGCAAAGACCGCTTCGTTAAGGCTTGCGGGACTTGACGGCGAGGCGAAGAACAGGGCGATAGCCGCCATTGCAGACGCTTTGCAGGCAAATGCTGACGCCATTGCCGCAGCGAACAGGAAGGATTTGGAGGCTGCCACGGGGCTGGCACAGCCAGTTTTGAAACGCCTTAAATACGATGCATCGAAGATAGCTGCGTCTGTTGAGGGACTGCGTAGCCTTGAGCAACTTGCGGATCCTGTCGGGACGACTTTGACAGCGACGGAATTGGACAAAGGGCTTGACCTCTATAGAGTTTCGTGCCCGATAGGAGTGATTGGTGTCGTGTTCGAGTCGCGTCCCGACGCGTTGGTTCAGATTTCCACGCTTTGCCTCAAGAGCGGCAACGCTGTTCTTATGAAGGGTGGTAGCGAGGCACTGAACACCAATAGGATACTCGCCCAAATTGTTCATGACGCCTCAATCGCCGCAGGAGTGCCAGAAGGCTGGATTCAGTTGATGGAGAGCCGCACAGATGTCTCCGAGATGCTAAAGCAGGATGAATATATCGATCTTATTATTCCACGCGGCTCAAACGCATTCGTGAAGTATATCATGGAGAACACGAACATTCCCGTCATGGGGCATGCCGACGGCATCTGCCACGTCTATGTTGATAACGCGGCGGACATTGACATGGCTGTCAAGATAGCCGTCGATTCCAAGACACAGTATGTCTCTGTCTGCAATGCGATGGAGACGCTTTTGGTTCATAAGGACATTGCGGCTGCATTTTTGCCAAAGGCAGCGGAAGCGCTTCGCGCCAAAAACGTCCGCATTTTAGGGTGCGAATTGACACGTGGAATCATAGAGGCAGAACCAGCCTCTGATGCTGACTGGGACACTGAGTATCTGGATTACGTTCTTTCCATAAAAGTCGTGTCATCGCTGGACGAGGCGATTGTGCACATCAATGAACATGGTTCAGGGCACACGGATGCCATTGTAACAGAAAATCCGACGCATGCCTCACGGTTTACATCACTGGTGGATTCCGCTGATGTGTTTTGGAATTGCAGCACAAGGTTTGCGGATGGCTTCAGATTCGGGCTCGGCGCAGAGGTCGGCATCTCAACAGGAAAGATTCATGCGCGTGGTCCAGTAGGACTTGATGGTCTATGCACCTACAAGTGGATTCTCAAGGGTAGTGGCGACATAGTCGCTGATTTCGCTGAAGGTTCACGACATTTCACCCATAAGCGAATTGACGGTGATTATAAAGAGATTTTCAAATAGGAGAAATTATATATGTGGTATTATGCGGAGAATTCAGAGCAGCGCGGCCCTGTTACAAAGGAGGATTTGATTGCGAAATTGCAGTCAGGGGAATTGACGCGTGATACACTGGTTTGGACCAACAACATGCGCAATTGGGAGAAGGCGTGCGATGTTAAGGAAATCAGCGAAGCATTGCCTGCCATACCATCGGTTTCAGTCGTTGCTCAACCTCCATCTCCTGACATTCAGCAGGAAAATACGAGTGATTCACAACAGCAGAACATTGTCCTGACAAAAGTTGAATCCAATGCGGCGGACGATTCTGACACGATAAAGCTCCGCCCCGTCGGAGGAAATGTCGGAACAAACAATTCCGCCTCGCAGGACAATGGTTTCCCAGCCGCTCAACCAGCCATGCTGACATGTCAGCAGTGTGGACGGCAAGTCGCGCCGTCAGTTGCTATCAACTACCAGGGGACGATAATCTGCCCAAACTGCAAGCAGCAGTACCTCCAAACAATGTATGAGCAGCACGGAACAAGCCAAGTCTATTATCCACCTGCCTCGTTCCTTATGAGGCTAGGGGCTCATCTCATCGATTCTCTTATTATCGGGATTGCATGTGGGGCCATTGGGGGCATTATAAGTTTGTTGGTAGGGGTCGCGATAGGCGTTCTTGGCGGCGATTCAGATGCCAGCGTACTTATATCCCAATTGATTGGTTTTATTTTCGAACTTTTCATTTTCGTTTTTTACGAGACTTTCTTCTTAACCAAATTTGCAGCAACGCCAGGCAAGATGATTCTTGGCCTTAAAGTTCTTCACAACGGCGAGAGCCTATCGGTTGGACGCGCTGTCGGTCGCGCGTTCGGCAAGCAGTTGTCGGGCGCTTTATGCTGCGTTGGATATATTATTGCAGCTTTTTCGCAGGACACCAAGACACTGCATGACATGATGTGCGATACAGTAGTGGTTTCAACAAAATAAGGAGAATCAATTATGCTTTACACAGTAAAGAAAACAGACAAGCCGATTGCAATCAATTTCGATGAGAATGGTTGGGCGCCTATGAGATGGGACGCAATGGCTGGCGCAGAGACCGCCACGTTGGAGAACATCAGGCAGGAGAGCAGCGACCACAAACCGCAGATTTCTCTCCGCGTCATGCATGACAAAGACAACATCTATGGCTTGTACCAAGTGAAGGACCGCTATGTAAAAGTGACGCACGTCGGTTATCAGGCATCGGTCTGCCAGGACTCATGCGTAGAGTTCTTCTTTAAGCCATCGGTGGGACAAGGCTACTTCAATCTTGAGATGAATGCGGGCGGATCCTACCTGTTTTATTACATCAGAAATCATCAGCGCACAGAGAAAGGATTCGTTGACTATTCGCCTGTCGATGAGAAGTGCGGCAGCCTCATAAAGGTCCAGACGACACTTCCGAAGGTCGTAGATCCTGAAATCGCGACGCCAATCACTTGGTATGCAATGTTCACCATTCCGATGGCGGCAATCGAGCCGTATTGCGGAAAGGTCGGTGACTTGAGCGGGCAGAAATGGATGGGCAACTTCTACAAGTGCGCCGACGATACATCGCATCCGCACTGGATTACATGGGCTCCTATTCCCGTGCTCAACTATCACATTCCAGAGGCTTTCCAAGAGATTGATTTCGAATAACATATTGTTTCTAATAAGGTGATTTCAAAACTAACGTTAGGAGAGTTTTGAAATCGCCTCTAATGCTTTGATGAGAAAATTGTTGCTGGTCATATTGCTGTGCTTTACGTTCTGCGCCTTTGCGCAGAAACGCATGGTGAACTGGCATCATAATCTCTCTCCATACAGGGCACTCTTCTCTGTGGATTCAGGCGGTAATCCATTGGCGGGCGCGCTTCTGGAAGTGCCGATTTGCAGGACGGGACCGGAGGACGGCAGCAGTGTATTCTGCTATTCTGAGAGTGGCAAGCAGTTGGCTAGCAGATATTTAGGTAAAGGGGTCCAGAATTGCTCACTGGTGCAGGTTATGCCTGACAAAGACAGAGGGACAATATTCGCATACTTTGGATCAGACCAACGTGCGCCTGTTGCCAATTTTGCATTACCGCCAGCACTTTGTCGAGTCTATGCGATAAAGGGGAAAGCTAAGAACTGGCAGGAACTTTCGACGAATCTGGTTCCCTTTGCGCTTCTGGGACAGTTTCCTGTTGATGAATTTGTGAGAGTCGGCAATCCAGTTGATTTTCGTGATGAGTTCGCAATGGTGTTTAGCGCAAAATTGAGCATCACTCACGATGGGGCCAAGAACCTTTTTGTCGCGAGCGATGATGCTGGCTACCTTTTCATAGACGGCAATCTGATAATAGCGCGTGATGGTGTCCATGGCGTGGGGGACAGTTTGCGTGGAGAGAACCGCAAGTTTGTCGAGTTTAAGAGGGGATACCATGACGTTAAACTTGTAGGTGCTAATTACGGCAAAGACTTTGTTGTCGCGCTTGGCGAGTGGTTTCCAACTAAAGAGGTGGCGCACCTACCGAAGGCAATCTATGTGCAATCCGCAAGGACGACGTTGCTTTCCATCGAGTCCCATCGAAAGGACGCCACCATTCCCGTCTTTAAATACAATCATCTTGCGGATATGCCGTTGGGCGAAAGGCATCTCACTATCACCGAGTTCGAGACATACGACGGAGGCGATGTGGATTGGGAGTTTTCAGACGGTGTGAAGTTGTCAGGCGCGAAGGTCAGGCGTGCGTTTGGAAGTATGGCGACCATGACAGTCAAGGTCAAGGCAGGCCAGAACTATGCTGGCGGTTATGTCATGTTTCCGCAATTGGCTCCTGCCAGAGTGGAGAACGCGAAAAAGCAGCGTGCATTCGAGGAGTTTGATTCACTGATAAGCAAGGAGATGATTGTTGGCTCCACGGCTGATGCTCTCTATGCCCTCATGGATTTCTACAGCAGGCGTGACTTACATCCGAAGCAGATGCTTGTCGCTGAAGCGTTCTTGGAAAAAGGTGGAATTCAGGAAGATAGAAAATTTGACGCTTATCTCATGCTTGCGCGTTCAGCGGCGTTATATAATCCAGACAAAGCATTGAAGGCGTACAATCACATTCTGCAGTCGCCGTTTCTGAAAAGGGGGCAATTTGCCGACATGTTGAGCGAGGCGTTTGAGTTTGCGCTTTTCGGGATGAGAGACTTTGATTTGGCGGAGAGTATGCTTCGTCGCTACTCACAAAGGAGACAGTATTACAGAAAGATGTTTGTTGCCATGGAGTTCGATTTGGCTTTGCAGCAAGGCAAAATGGAGGAGGCATCGCGTCTCTATCAGGAATTGCTCAATTTCCGCGTTGATAAGACGGAGAGACGGACGGCGGCGGTAAAGGGTACCTCAATACAGGCTAAAGTGTCCATGTTTCTTTCGCAGGGAAATGTGTTTGCGGCGGAGAATGCAATGCGTGACTGGATTGCCATCTCTCCACAGGATAGGTCAAACGGAAGTTTCTCAATTGAGCGTGCCCGCTGTTTCCGCATGCGAGGCTGGAGCAAAGGCGCAATTGGCGAGCTGACGGCGGCGATTCAGGCCGATCCGCTTCTGCCGAATCTGCCCGATGTGGAGTTTGAGCTTGCGTTGGCATATAATGATTTAGGTGATAAGGAGAAAGCGCAGGAGCTTTTCAAGAAGATTTCCAAAGAGTATCCGAATCACAGGCTTGCGGGGGAGGCCTCAAAACGCTTGTGGAAATGAAGCGGCTTCTGATATATGCAATGGTTTTGAATCTGCTCGCCTTGGCGGAGGCGTTTGCGGGTGGAAGCGTTGTGCCCGTGGGCGAATACCTTTATGCAGACGAGTCGAAGCTGCCTGACAAGCCAGGCGCGCTGGAATTGGTGTTCACGACTCCAAATCAGTACCGAATGGTCGTGGCGTATGGTCGCAAGTTCCGAAAGGACAGAGTGGACCGTCAGGGCACTACAGAGGACGAACGCCGGGCGTTCAAGCCACGTCTTGCGAAGATGTCTGACAATGGACGCAAAGCTACGTTTGTCAAGTTGCCCCCAGACTACTATGATATTATTGTGATTGACGACCACAATATGACAATCCATGAGGGAATATCCCTTTGGAGCGCGGATGACGAGCCGCATCTGGGCGACGAGCAGGCAAGGCCGTTCATTGCTGAAATCAGGAAAAGTCTGGGGCTTCGCGACGACCGAATCGGTGGTTGGGAGGGATTTTTCGACAGCAAGGAGATTTGCAGGATTGAGGTCGCGGGCGAAAACGCGGGCGTCTTCATGCAGCAGTTGCGAAAGGGCACGGCCCTAGCCGAGAGCGGTGCAGTGCTCAAGGGATGCATCCATAGCATCGATGTCGTTTGGGTTACTAGATCATTGGACGATGGTAAGACTGGCTGGCAGGTCATCAACAGACAGCAGCTTTATCGCAATGAATTGAATTCCAAAGAGTTTTTAGCGCATCGCCATCTCAAGTCTCTTTGCGGGATAAGGGTGGGGCAGCGCAGAAAGGTGATAGAGAACATAGAGTTGGATTGAAGAACAAAAAGGAAAAAAGAAATGAGTAAGAAAGTGAAAGTCGGTGTGATTGGAGCGGGCACAATTGGTTCCGTCCATGCGGAAGCGTACAAGAAAGTTGCTGATGCAGAATTGGTTGGTCTTTGCGACATTCTGCCTGACAAGCTGAAAGCGAAGGCGGAGAAGCACGGCATCCCGAAGACGTATGCAACTCATCAGGAGATGCTTGCCGATCCTGAAATCGAGGCGGTCAGTGTCTGCGTCCCGAACTATGTCCACGCGCCTATCGCGATTGACGCGCTGAACGCTGGAAAGCATGTCATGCTTGAAAAGCCGATGACGCTTAACGCGAATCTTGGACGCGACATTCTTGCCGCCCGCGACAAGTCTGGAAAGGTCTTGCAGATGGGTATGGTCCGCAGACAGTATCCCGAATCAGAAATCATCCACAAGTACATCAACGATGGCAAATTGGGTGAAATCTACCAGATAAACATCAAACTCATTCGCCGTCGCGGAATCCCTGGCCTGGGCGGTTGGTTCACGACGAAGGCGATGTCAGGCGGTGGAGCACTTATTGATATCGCGGTGCATTTCCTTGATTTGGCGATGTGGACCACCAACCTTTGGAATCCGACGCGCGTCAGCGCCAAGACATACGCGAAGTTCGGCTCGCCCATGAAGGCATACAAGTATGTCAGCATGTGGGCTGGACCGCCGCAATATGACGGCACATTCGACGTTGATGACTACGTCGCGGGAATGGTTCGCTTCGGCAAGCAGGCGACGATGTCCTTCCAGGTCGCATGGGCCTGCAACGCCAAGGAGGAGCAGACTCTTGAAATTCTTGGTACCAAGGGCGGTATCAAGAGCGGTGACGGCGACTTTGTGCTCCGCACCGAAAGTGAAGACGAAATCATTGACATCAAACCGATCTTCAACCCACAGAGCGATTCGTTCGCCAAAGAGCTGGAGAAGTTCATCGCTGCCACAAAGGGCGAGGGCGAAGTTCCCGCGACAGGCGAGCAGGGTGTCATTGTCATGCAGCTGCTGGACGCAATCTACAAATCCAGCGAACTTGACAAGGAAGTGGAAATCTGACAACAACGCCTAAAACGTTAGTGAGCCCCACTTTTGGGGCTCACATTACGGCAGGAGATTTATTATGAAAGCAGTGCTAATCAAAGAGGACAAGTCCCTTGCATGGGAAGATGTTCCAGAGCCAATTCTTGGGCAGAATGATGTTCTCATAAAAGTCCATGCGGCAGGTGTGAACCGCGCGGACATCCTTCAGCGCGAGGGCAACTATCCACCGCCTCCTGGCTGGCCAGATTGGATGGGACTTGAGGTCGCGGGGACGATTGAGGCGGCTCCTGCTGGCGGTCGCTGGAGCAAAGGCGACCGCGTGTGCGCACTGCTTGGTGGTGGCGGCTACGCGGAGTATGCGAGAGTGCCTGCCGACATGGTGATGTCCATTCCGAAAGGGATGGATTTCACGGAGGCGGCTGCGTTGCCAGAGGTCTTTGCGACGGCATTCCTCAACCTGCGCTACGAGGCTCAGTTGCAGGCTGGCGAGACGCTGCTGATGCAGGCTGGCGCTAGCGGTCTTGGCATAGTCGTCATCCAAATGGCGAAACTTTTCGGTGCAAAGGTGATGACGACTGTCAGCACCGACGAAAAGGCGGCATTCGTAAAAACGCTCGGCGCGGACATCGTCATCAACCGCAAGAAGCAGAATCTCAGTGATTTTATGGATGACAATCCTGTCAATGTCTCCATAGACTGCGTCGGCGGTGCCAATCTTGGACCGTGCTTCGGCAAGATGGCGCGTGGCGGACGATGGGTCCTTATTGCCACTCTTGGTGGTACAACGACTGAAGTTCCGCTTCGCGCGGTGCTCAGCAAGGGAATTCGACTGATTGGCAGCACACTGAGAAGCCGCACCAATGAAATGAAAGCGAAGATTCTTGGCGAGCTTGAGGCGGAAATCTGGCCAGCAATTGAGGCTGGAAAGATAAGACCAGTCATTCATGCAGTTGTGCCAATGCAGAATGCGGACGAAGCGCACAAGATTCTCTACGCCAATGCCAACACTGGAAAAGTCATTCTGACGCTCTGATATTCAAAATAAGTTGATAGTCAAGGAGATATATCAATGATTCGCCTCAATGTCGTGCCGCTGTTAATAGACAATGCTGATGAAGTCTGCGCTGATTTGAAGGAACTATTCAAAAATAATGCGATTGATTCTGTAGCGTTCATCTTCACGCTTGTTCCAGAGGGAAATCCGCCTTTCGA
>JAEEGL016070248.1_pt1 | contig 12654 bp, 8 predicted proteins | sample 9134231 | NCBI WGS metagenome assembly JAEEGL01 (sample SAMN16246548, study PRJNA631951) | gut metagenome | biome: gut microbiome; feature: rumen; material: fiber-attached | host: Bos | place: Iran: Karaj | collected 2018-10
ATTTACTGTTGGAATATGAATATAATATTTATATCCATTTTTAACTTTATATGTAATTCCATCTTCTAAATTTAAACCATTATTATGAAGAGAATTAATAACATTATTATAATTATTATTATCTAATAAATGATTTGAATTTTCCTTAATATGTATATTTTCATTTCCTAAACTTAAATCACTTTCATCTAATTGAATCTTAGGTGCAAAATTTGAATGTGTATTATTATGAAAAGAAATATTTGCACTATATGAATTTTTCGTATTTGGTTTTGGAATATTTTGTTTATAATTTATATTTTTTATTTTCATTTTATTAACATTTAAATTAACATTAGAAATACTTTCTTTATAATCAAAAAATTTTTTTCCAGAATCATTTTCTTCTGTTTTCATTATATTAATATTTTCATTATATGAATAATCTTTAAATGGAGACATTTCATTTTTTGTTTTTTTTCTTGGTACTGAAGAATGTCTTGTCTATAATGATTTTAATATAATAATATTATACTTCTTTTTGTGAAATATCATAATCATCATCATTTTTAAAAATCATTTTTGCTGAATCATTTCTTCTTTTATATAAAGTGTCTCTTGTATTATTTTGATAAATTCTTCTTTGATTTTGAATTGTAGTTTCTCTAAATTAAAATATTTTATTTATATTTATTTTTTTACTTTGGTTTAACTGTAAAAGCTTCTGGTAATCTATTTGTTAATAATTTTGGTTTTCCTTTTACTTCACTTTCTTTTATTCTAGGAGTAAAATAATTTACTCTTTCTTTTTCTTTTTCTTTTTCATTTTTATTTTGTAAATAATGTCCTCTAAAATAATTTTGGATTATTGGTTTATTTTGATTATTTTTTATATCTTCAGGAGATTGAATTTTAAAATTATTGTTATTATTATTATTTTCTTTCATATTATTTATAAATGAGTCATTTTATATTTTTTTTATAAATTTTATAGAATTAAATAATAATTTTTTTATGATTTATCAATTTTATTATTGTAAATTAATTATTTTTTTTTTGAGTAATTATAAGTATAAATAATATATTTTTAGTTATTGAAAATAAAATGAATTTTTTATTTGAAGAACATTTCCCATATATAAAAATCGAAAAAATAAAAAAAAAAGAAATTTTAAATGATAATCCAAATTTAAAAATGAGTTTTTTTCCTAATTTATCTAATATAATTGAAGAAATAGGTTTAATTAAAATGGTTAATGAAAAAAAAAATTTATGTGATTATTCAAATCATTATCATGTAAATTATTTAATTAATCGAACAAAAGGAATAAATAATATTAAATATTTATCAATTAATTATAATTTTACATTAGATGTTGTTTTAAAGGCAATTGATTATATGGATAGATTTTTCCTTTCTCAAAAATTAAATGATATAATTGAAATATCATCAATTTGTTTATTATTATCATTAAAATTTAATGAATCATGTTCTAAAATTGAAAAATTAAAAACATTTATTTCTCATTTACAAAAATATATATCAAATATAATGAAAATTGAACAAGAAATTTTAATAACTTTAAATTATGATTTAGATACTTTTTCATTAATGGATATTATTCATATTTTTTTTATAAAAAATACTAATTTTCAATCTTTAAAAGAATCTCCTGAATTTTCAAGAAAAATATGGTTTTATGCACAAGCTATTATTGAAGATCAAAGATATTTAGATTTTAATATTTTAGAATTAGCTCATTGTCTAATTTTAATATCTTTAAGTAATTATTTTATAAAAATAAATAATAAAAATTTAGGAAAAAAATTTGATTTTTTTCAGAAAGAATTATCAAAAATAAATAAAATGAAATTTATTCAATGCAAATTTATTCTTAATATTATTATTAGTTCCAGGTTTAAAAAAATGTAATTTTTTATTGTATTCTATAAATTGTATACTTTTTAATTTGTTTTATTAATGATTTACTGTTTTATGTAATTTGATTTTGAGGTAGTCATTTCTATTATAAATATTTTGGTAAAATATATATGACAATTATAAATAGGAATCATTAAAAGAAATTATAAACCAATTTGTTTATTTTCCTATGATATAAATGAAATTTTAGATATAAATAATATTATTTATAAACATTATTTTTTAAATAAATTTAATCGTTTTAATTATTCTTTCATATTAAAATGAAAATAAACCATAAGTAAAAACAAAACATATTAAATAAAAAAAAAAAAAAAATTTCTTTATTACATTTCATTAATTTCATCAACTTCATTTTTAACTTCTTGATAATCCTTATCTAAAAATTTAAAAAATTTTTGCATATGTTGATAAACATCATCACTTAATCTATCAATATTATTATGTGAAGTACCATCAATAAAAAGTGGTTCAAACTTATTTTTACTAGCTTTATACAATTCCTTCCCATGATAAAAAGGTATAATTTCATCTTTAATAGAATGAAAAACACAAACAGGACAATCAATATTTTTCATTCTATCAATATTAGGAAACATATCACCAGGTAAAGTAAATCTAAATTTAAATATAACTCTAAAAGCACTTAAAAATCCACAATTAATAATTAAACCTCTAATTTTATATTTTTCAGCTAAATAACAACTTGGTCCACTTCCGACACTTCTACCATAAGCAACAATTCTATCTGGTGAAACATTTAATTGTTCTGTTAAATATTTGTATACTGCATCTATATCATTGTAACAATATTGTTCTGAACATGGAAATGCTTCTTGATTATTTGTACCATATCCTGTATATTCATACATTATTATATTTACGTTTACGAAATGAGATAATGATTTTGATGCCCAGTCATATACACCGTATACATCTTCTGCGTTACCGTGAGATATTATTAGGTATAGGTAATTTTCATTTTTTATTATTGTTTTTACTTGAATTTGAGAACCGTGAGATGTTGGGAGGAATATGTCGTTTTCTGTGTCTTGTTCATGGACTTTTAATTGAGGCATGAAAACTATTTTGTTGATTATTGAACCCATTTTTTTTTAAAATGTTTATTTTTAGATTTTTTTTAATTTTTTTTTAATTTTTTTTTTTTTGTATTTATATAAAACTTTAAATATATTTATTTTATATTAAAATCAATTACTAAAAAAAAATAAAATATAAATATATCACATTAGATATACTTTCTTTTTCCCAATTACTTTAGCACTAAAACCTCTATTATTAATATTATCTTTACTAAAATATTTTTTTTTTCCATAACTTTTCCTATAAAAACCCATTTTTCTAAAAGCAGGTAATAAAAAATACATTTCATTCTTAGTCCATATTTTTCCATAAAGTGGTATTCTTCCACTTCTACCAATACTATATAAAGGACTATTTCTAAAATCACTTCTAACCTCATCACCAAATTTAAAAAAATATTTCCCAGGACCAACAAAAACAGAAGTCCCAGTAATAATATTAAAATCACCTTTACCTTCTCTTCTAATACCACATTTATAAGAAGGAGTTATTGGTCTTGTTAAAAAAAGTTTTGGATTATAATTTCCAGGTCCAGGAACATTTTCTCTTTTTATATGATCATATATTGGATTTGTTTTTCTTTTTGAACGAGAGAGACTTCCTCCTATTATTTTTTTCCATTGTTTTGGTTCTTTTGAAAATGAATCGTTTGGATTGTAAGGTCTGTCATAATATGGGAAATGTTCTGTTTGAGATAAGGGAGGACGTGTTGTGTATTTTGATAAATCAAATTTTTTTGGGATTCGGGATGGAACTATTTATGTTAGAGTTAATTTTTTCTTTTTTTTTTTGGTTACCTGTTATGTAAGGTGAGTCTGAGGATGAGAGTTTTGAAAGAGATAGTCTTTCTTTTTTTTCTTTGTAGGACATTTTGTTTTTTTTTTTAATTTTTTTTTTTTTTTGTTTTTTTTTATTTTTATATAAGAATTAATCAAAATAATGATTGTTATTAAATACAATTAGTAATAGATATTATATTGGATAATTTGGAGTAAGGTAATTGATAAAATATATTGAAATGTTTTAATTAAAAATAATGTTTATTTAATATTTCGTTTCTATAATTATTTTTATAATTAAAATTGAAGTAATATTTTATCTATAAAAACTTTATTTTTGAAATATTTATTATTAATAATTGAGAATTAATTTTTATTATTAACATCTTATTTTTTTATATATTTTTAATAATCAATTTTCAATTAATATTATAATGAGTTCAACTCCTAAACTTACAGCTCCATCATATAAAAAAATTGCATATATTGGAAAAAATAATACAGGAAAAAGTTTAACATTAATTAATTTAGGAGCATATAAAACAATTATTTCAATATCAGAAGGAGATACAATTGCAACTGGAACTATTAATTCAAATTCAGTAACATTAATAGCAATAGAATCAGTTGATATAGGTTCATCAGAAATATATGCTTTATTATCAGGAATCAATTATTCAGGAAATATATCATTAACAATTACTTCAGGATTAACTGATGGAAATATAACTATTAATGAAGAAGATTGTTATAATATATATAGTATATATTTTGGTGAAGATTTTGAAAATATATCAGATGTAAGTACAGTATGTAATTTTTCTAATACAACTCCGACAATTTCAAATTCTGATGTACAAGGAAATTATTTATCATGCGGTTCTAATTCTAATAGAGCTTCTTCTATTAATACTATTTTTAATTTAAATATTCCTATAAATGATACTTATATTTTAGAATTTGAAGGAGGTATTTCAACAGTGAATAGTAGTCAAAATGGTTCAACTTTTTATATATTAACTGATTCATCATCTAGAGAATCTTATATATTAAAAATGTTTAGTAATTCATACAATAATGGAACATCTACTTTAACATGGATAATAAATGACTCAGATACATCTGTTGCTTATCCAAGTTCTTTTTATCATTATAAATTATATGTAGATAGAACAACTAATCAAATTGCTTTATCTATTTTTTCTTTAGATGGAAATATTATTTTAAATAAAGAAATAATTGAAAAAAGTTCATCTGTTACTACTGATATTATTAATTGTTTCTATATGTCAATAGGTAGAGGAGCAAGAGGAGGTTTACAATTAGATAATATTTCAATTTATTCTTATGAAAAAGCAGCTATTACTCCTACTTTTACTTCAAGAAATATTACAATTAATTTATCAACTTATGATGCAATATCATTATCCTCTGTTAATTTAAGTAATTATGTTAATACTTCATTAAATGAAACAACAATTACTATAACATCAATTAAAGAAGGTAATACTTATATTTATGTTAAAGGAATAATAAATGGAAATATGAATGTATATTTTTTAATACCTACAACTGTTGATGAAAGAGGTTTTTTATCTTATGAAAATATATTAGTTATTGGTACATCACCTTCATTTGATAAAACTGTTATTGTTATTGAGGATGTATATCATACATCAAGTGCAGTTGGAGATTTAGATACTACTGAACCTCCTGATTTACCTTCAGTTATTCCTTCGGTTAATGTTCAAGAAGTAAATGAAAAAATAGCATCATTTAATAGTGATAATGATATACTTCCAAGAGTAAAAATAGGTTATTGTATAACAACTAATACTTGGTATATTTTATATACAACAGATACAACAATAAATGAATATAGTGAATATATTCCTTATTCAACTAGTTATGAAGGTTTATTAGATTGTTTAAATGTTGCACAAAGTTTATTAACAAGTGGAAGAAGTACAAAAGAAAAGATATGTGTTCTTACAAGTGGTTCAACAGGAACTGCAGCACAAAATCAAAATTCCAAAGTAAGTAGTTCTAATAGAATGAATAATAGTGTATCTTATAAAATATCAAGTTTTACTATAATTGACTTTTTAAATAACACAATCTATTGTGATATGAGTGAAAGTTTTATATCTAATGATACAACTTATAATATATTTGCATTTATAGATATGGAAAGAGGAGTTCATGATTCATCAATTCGAAATTTAACATTAACAGGAATGCCTACTTATTCAATTTTTATTGCCCAATCTTATCGTATAATGATGAATAATATTTATGTAGGTGTAGCAAAAGGAGAAGTTCACTCAGCATCAATAGGAATAAGGGCACAAAGTCAAGCAAATGCAATTGCAAATGTTGAATTAACTCGATGGTCACGTGAATTATATTTTGATAATATAAGATTTGATGGGACAGAAGAACATGGAATAGAAACATTTAATGCATATAATATTTATATGGGTACAATAAAAATAACAGATGCATCAGTTGGTTGTGGTGTATTATTAAATTGTAGTTATAATGTTTGGATAAATAAAATTATTGGGATTAGATGTTGTACTAGTGCAACATATGCAGCTTTAAGATTAGCTAATGATTGTGGTCCAAATGTTAATGTACATTATGTTTATGGTGAAGCTTGTGGAAATGGATTATTTTTAGTTTCTTCTTCTAATGGAATTACTGTTGATAAAATTAATTTAGTTAACACTCATTCTTCTGCTGTTTATGTAGGTGGTTCTGCTGGTTTGCATATTAAAAGTGGAATAATTCAATCAAATGGAGCTGAGCTTACTTATTGTAATAATAAAGGAGAAATTGGGACAACTATTGCTTCTACAGGAACTGGAATTTTCTTAGTAAATGGAAGTTCTAGTCAATTTATGCCTCAATGGAATGATATTTTTGAAAATATAGTAATTAAAGGATATAAATGTGGATATAGTGAAAGATTTAATATGTCTGCAAACTATTCTATTTATTCTAATATTGATACTACAGAATGTGAAAAGATAAAGGATGCACCATCTAATGGTGGTGGTACAGAAGAAGATATTGGATTTTGTTTTGCAGTTATTGATGGTGTAAGAGGAGATGGAAATGATAAAACTTCAGGTGATCTAATTAAAAATGGAGATTATACATATATTTTAGATGAGGATGAAAATACTTATATTATATATGAATATACTGGAAATGATAATATTATTACTTTACCTTCTAAATTTAATAATAAAATTATATCAAGAATTGGAGATTTTGCTTTTTTTGGAAATAAAAATTTAATATCTGTAACAATACCTAAAAATATATCTTTTATTGGTGATTTATCATTTGGTGATTGTAAATTATTACAATCAGTAATATTTAATTCTGGAGGTTCATATGAAATAGGACATTGTGCTTTTAGAAGATGTAATTCATTAATTAATTTAGATTTAACAGGAGTAAAAATATTAAGAAATTCATGTTTTGCATTATGTCCTTCATTAAGAACAGTAATATGTCCTTCAAGTGTAGTATATTTTGGAGGTAATTGTTTTTATAATGATAATATTGATTTGACAATACAGGCATCTGATACAAGTTTAATGACAGTTGAACCTTATGCATTTTATTTTATAGGAATAAATAGTACAATAAAATTTACAGCATTAACTGGAGAACCTTCTAATTTAAAAAGTATAGCAGCTACAGGTGCCAATTCTTATTATTATAATTCTCAAAGTTATGTTGAAAAAAATGTATATACTGCAGATGTATGGTGTAAATATTGGTATCACGTTGCTGTTCCTCCTCAATTTTCAAGTTAATATTAATATAATATTTTTTTATTTTTATTAAATTATTATATAAACTTTATCTTTTGAATTTTTAAATTTAATTTTTTTAAATTATATTTTCTTAATTTAATAATAATTTTAAATTAATTAATTAATATAAAAGGAAATTTGTAAATATGTCTTTAAATTATGAAGAATTTGAAAAATTGCGTTCAATATATATAAAAAATTCAAATAATCCAAACTTATTTACAAGAAGTGAATTACAAACAGTAATGAAAATAATGAGAAATATTCCATTTTATAAAAGAATCCAAGATCAAAGAGGTTATCTTTGTTTAAAAGAATTATGTTTAAACATGAAATTAAAAGATTTTTATACAAATTCAATAGTAAAAATATATAATAAAGAAAGAACAAAATATTATCAATTAATTTATGGTGAAACTAGTGATTCAAATTTAAAATTAGGAAGAAGTGCTTTAAAAGAAGAAATTTGTGTTTGTGATTGTTGTTTTGGTGAATTTTCATTTGCCAAATATATACAATTAACAAATGAGGATATTTTTATAAAAATAAAAAAATTTTCAAAAAAATTAAAAACTTTTTTCCCTTTTACTAAAATTAAAGAACATGATTATACTAGATTATTTTTACATTATGATAAATTATATTATAAAACTGAAGATATTGTATATAATGAAGGACAAGAATTGGATGGTATTTATTTAATTATAAATGGAATATTTGAAGTTTATAAAAAAGTAATTCCAAAAAATCATTTTGCTATAGAATTAGAAAAAATTGAACATAAAATAAAATGTTTAAAAAAAGAATCAACATATTTAACTTTTTTATTAAATGGTCAATATAGTTTATCAAAAAAAGATCATTTAAGAAATACAGTTTCTCCTAATAAAAAAAATAAACCTTTATTTTTTCCTTCAAATAATCCAAATGAACAAATTAGAGTAAGAATAAATTTTATAATTTAATTTTGAGTTAATAAAATTAAGAAATAATGAAATTTTTGGTGAGATTGAATATGCAAAAAATTTATCAAAAAGAAGAAATACAATAAAATGTGTTTCTCAATCATCTGAAGTTTGGTTTATTCCTTTTGATAAAATTAATGAATTATCAAATAAAGTTATTAAAAAACTTTTATTCAATTATGCAAATATTCAAAGTAATATTATAAATAATAGATATAATAAAAATATTTCAATTCAAGAAATAAGAAATGAACCTAATGATTTATTTATTCCAAAAGATAAAGAAAGTTTTAAAAAAGAATATAATAGAAATAGTAAAATTGTACATTCAAAAAATATATCAATTCCTTTTTTATCGAAAAATACAGAAATTAATTTTTATAAAATTAAAAAATTTAATAATAATTTATTATTTAATACAGTAATCCCAAATGATAATACAAATTTAAGAATTTTTGAAATAAAAAGAAAAAGTACAAAGTCAAATGAAGGGATTATTAATTATAATTTAACTGAAAATAATGTAAATCAAAGAAATTATACCCTTTCATATAGAGATAGAAAGAGAAAGAGAATTATTAAAGCATTTGAAGATAATAATTCTATCGGAAAAGAATTAGTTAATAATGTTTTTACTGAAAGAAAAAATAGAAGTCGAATGCAAAATAGAACTATTTTTAAAACTTTTGATTTAGAAGTTAGAAATAGTGATATAAATAACATTAATTTTTTTTCCTATGGTAAAACATTAGATCTAAATAAATAATTATATAATTTTTTCTTAAAAACTTAAAAACAATATTTTAATTATTAAAATAATTAACTAATTAATAAAAATAAATGAATAACTCATCAGATAACCAAGATAATATATATTTGACTTCAACAAATGTTAATTCAAAAAAAAATGCTAATATTTCTATTTTAAATGAGAAATTCTCAAAAGAATTTTATATTAAAAGCAATAAAAAAAGAAATCCTTTAATTTTACCTTCAATAAGTAGAAATAACTTAAATAGAAAAAATTATAGCTCATTCGATATCGAAGATAAACCAGAAATATCAAATTTAAATTCATATTTTGCACCTGAAAATTATTCAGAATATAATAAAAGTTGTAATAAATATCAAAGAAAATTAGATCCATTAATAAAAGATAGATTAGCACCTAAAAATGTTTTAATAAAAAATAGAAAATATGATAGATTTGAGCACAATGCAATTTCAGATTTAAATAAAGATGAAATGATTCATAGATCTTTAGGACAAGGAATGTTTTATAGAATTCAAAAATATCATGAATTAAGCAGAAAAAAACCATATAAAATTATTTATACTGTTGATTATAATAATAATGATAAATATATAAAAAAATTTAAACATAATAAAAAAAACTCAAAAAAAATAATTAAAAATAAAAATATAAATGAATCACAAAATATAAATATTCCTATTTATTTAAGAGAAAAATACTTTAATCCAAATAATTATGGAAATTATGATGATAATGAAAATATAAAACCGATGAATGAATTATTACGTTCTTATAAACCACCATCTTTTATTTTAAGGAAAAAAAATAATGAAAATTCTTTAATTAATCAAAGTTTAAATTATAGAAATAAATTAAGAGATCAAAAAATTTTAATGGCTTTAATTAGATCAGGTGATGAAGATTTAAAATTTAATATTGGTCCAAATTATGAAAATAGTTTATAAATCTTAAAAATTAAACTATATATTAATATATTAACATATTTATAATAAATATTGAGTTTTAATTTTTTTATTTTTTTTCTTATAGAAAAAATTATTTTAATTCTTAATTTAAAAAATAAATTAAATGGCGGATAAAAAAAGAATTCCAGAAGAAGTTTTCGCAGAATATCAAGATTTATTTGATTCATATGATTTAAATAAAAATGGAAAAATAGAAAGAAAAGAAATGAAGACAATTTTAAAGAAATTAGGAAAAGAAGGAACAGAAGAAGAAATAGAACAAATATGGAAATCAATGAATAAAATTGAAAGTGATTCTACAATATCATTTAATGATTTTATTGAATTTATAAAAAGATTTAATCTTTCTAAAAATACAATGTCAACTGATGATATAATAAATGCTTTTGAAATTTTTGATAAAAATCATGATGGAACATTGTCAATAAATGAATTTAAACATATATTAATGGATTTAGGACAAAAATTTAGTGAGGATGAAGTAAATGAAATTATTACTGAAATTGATTTAGATAATAATGGAAAAATTAATTATAGAGATTTTGTTGAGTTTTGGCAAGAACAATGAATTAATAAAATATAATATATAAAAATTTTTATTTTTAAATGTTTAAAATTTAAATATTAAAATTCATTAATATTTTTTTTATAATTATAATAATATTATTAAATGACTTTTTTGCTAATTATGAATTTGTATTTTAAAGATTTAAATATTGTAATAATATTACAAATATTTTTTTGAAATTATGATTTATATTGAAATTATTAGATTATAAATAAATATTATATTTTTTATTTATTTAATATAAAACATTTTTAAATTTAATTAATTTTAATGTTTGATTTTTTTTTATAGTGTGAAAAAATATTAAATTTAATGGAATATATTAATACAAACAATAATGTCTTTAACGTTAAAAATTCAATTCAACAAAAATTCAAATCCTTATCTAAAAAACCAATTTCATTAAAAATTTCAAATTTAAAAAAAATTAAATCTGATAATTTTGAACAAAATAACAGCAAAAATAAAGAACAAAAGAAACTAGAAAAAAATTCCAAATCAAAATCATCAAATGAAATAATTTTCAATAATGAAAATATAAATATTAGTAATGAATATATTAAAAATTTAAATCACAATAATAATAATAATAATAATAATTTCGAGTATATTAAGAATGAAAATAATAATATCGAGAAAGATAATAATATAATTAAAAAAAGTCAATCTAATTCATTATTTTCTACTTCTTTTTCATTGTTAGAATTAAGAAAAAAAAATGAAGGTTTATTTCAACAAATGAGAATAGGTGAAATAAAACAAAAAATTTCAAAATTAAATAAAAAATTAAATAAAAAAAATTTAGATATAACTAATATTAATAATGAGTTACAAGAATTAAAAAAAAAGAAAGAAAGTAAACAAAGAGAATTAGAAGATTTATTATCAAATAAAGAATCATTAGAAGAAATTTTAAGGGTTTTACTTCAAGATAATATAAATAGTCAAAGAGAATTAATTAATAAAATCAAAATTGACATAAATGATATAATCAATTGTCCAACTGAAAAATTAATTGAATTTGCCAAAAATGTTTTTGAAGATTTAAAATTTGAAAATATAAATAAAATTATAGATTTAATTAAAACAAATTTTGAACATAAAAAATTAATTCAAGAAGGAAAAATTGATTCTTTTTTGAATAATATAATTCAATCAATAAAAAAAATAAATAATGAATTAATTAATGAAACTCAATTACTTTTATTATTTAAGTATTTAATTAAAATATCATATCTTGACCAAAAAATTCAAGAATCTTTTAATTATATCAAAAAAGAATATAAAGAAAAAAAAAAAGATGCAAAAGATAAATTAAATGATTTATTAAATACAAAAACACTCACAGAAGAAAAATTATTAGAATTAAAAAATTTAAGTGAAGAATTAGAAAATAAATTAAATAAAATAAATACAAATAATTTATCTAATACAAACTTATTTTTAATAAAAGAAAATAATTTTGAATTATCAAATAATAATAAAAAAAATACATCAAAATCATCATCAAGAGATAAAAACATAAATTATTTTAAATCTAAAGCAAAAATCAATACAGATAATTATCAAATTTCATTAAGTAACATAAATAGTAACATTGAAGGAAATAAAAATGATTCATATAAATTAATCTATCCATCTACTAATATTTCAATTGAAAATCAAATTTTAAAAACTCAAACTTCTCCAATTTCAACAGTTACTTCTTCAAGATTTAATATTTTAGTAAATAATAAAAATTCTA
>JAEEGL010465478.1_pt1 | contig 12653 bp, 11 predicted proteins | sample 9134231 | NCBI WGS metagenome assembly JAEEGL01 (sample SAMN16246548, study PRJNA631951) | gut metagenome | biome: gut microbiome; feature: rumen; material: fiber-attached | host: Bos | place: Iran: Karaj | collected 2018-10
CCCATCCCCAACGACATCGAACTGCAACTGGTGAACACTCCGACCGCTCAGCTGAAGGACGTGAAGTTCGTTCAGGAGGTGGCCATGCAGAACTCAGGCTTTGCCTACATGATTGCCAAGCGCATGAACCATCTGCAGGCGCAACGTGCCGCTGCCACCAGTTGGCGCAAACGTCGTGCTCGTATCAACACCATTTCGCCGGGTGTCATCGTCACACCGCTGGCCTACGACGAGTTCAATGCCAACGGCGAAGGCTACCAGCGCATGATTGACGCCTCTGCTGCCCAGCGTACGGGCACCAGCGACGAGATTGCTGAGGCTGCCGCCTTCCTGCTTGGCGAACATGCACGATTCATCACTGGCACCGACCTGCTCATCGACGGCGGCGTGATTGCCGCCATCCGCACAGGAGAATACAAATTAGGATAAAAACATATGGTTATGAATATCAAAAGTATTATCACTGCCGCAGCGGCACTGCTCGTATCGACAGCATGCGGCGGAACAAAACAACAGACGGAATCATCATCAAACGAAAAAACAGTTATGGCAAAAGACGGTAAAGCATTGGTAGTTTTCTTCTCGCATGCGGGAGACAATTACGCGGTAGGTAACATCGAGGTGGGCAACACGAAGATTGTGGCCGACTATATTTCTGAGATAGCAGGCGCGGAGCAATTTGAAATCGTTACCCATAAGTACGACGGCATGGCCTACAATCCATTGATAAAATTGGCGCAGGAAGAGGCTAAAAACGGAGAACTGCCCGAGTATGAGGGCGATGTGGACCTGAGCCTATACGACACAGTGTTCATCGGCGGTCCCGTATGGTGGGGCACCTATCCGCAGGTGATGTTCACTTTCTTCAAGAAACACGCGAATGATCTCAAGGGCAAGACCGTCATCCCCTTCACCACCCACGAAGGCTCAGGCTTGGCCGATTGTGTGGAGGATGTGAAAGAGGCCTTCCCTGGTGCCAATGTCACTAAAGGTTTTAGCATCTACGGACATGAGGTGCGCAGTGGTAAAGATAAAGTGGAGAAATGGCTCAAAGGATTAGGCTTTTAGTTGTTTAGGAATATATACGCCTCTCTTTTATGACCTCAAGTAGGTTTCCCCCTTCCTTCAGAGGGGGGCAGGGGGAGGCCCCAACCAACCAATTATTATGGAATATATCAAATTATCAAACGGCGTTGAAATGCCGACATTGGGCTACGGAGTTTTTCTCGTGAGCCCTGAAGAGTGTGAACGATGTGTGACTGATGCGCTGAGTGTGGGCTATCGTCTGATAGACACTGCACAAGCCTACCAAAATGAGGAAGGTGTGGGCAATGCCTGGCGCAAGAGCGGCATAGCCCGTGAAGACCTCTTCTTAGTGACGAAGGTCTGGATTTCGAATGCCGGTGAGGAAAAAGCCGCCAAGAGCATTGACGAGAGTCTGCGTAAGTTGCAGACGGAATATATCGACCTGCTGCTCATCCATCAGGCCTATGGCGACGTGTTCGGCACATGGCGGGCTATGGAGAAGGCCTATCGTGCAGGAAAGGTTCGTGCCATCGGTGTGAGCAACTTTCAGGCAGGCCGCTTCTTCGACTTCGCCCATTATGTGGATGTCAAACCTATGGTGAACCAGTTGCAGTGCAACACGCTTATCCAGCAGACGGACATCGAGGCTATTCATGATGAGTTTGGCACGAAGATGATGGCATGGGGACCGCTTGGCGGACAGGGCGTTGATGGCATCGTGAAGAGCGAGGTTTTGGCCAATATCGGTGCCAAATACAATAAATCTGCTGCACAGGTGGCTCTCCGTTGGCTCACTCAGCGTGGCATAGTGGCCATCCCCAAAAGTTCGCACAAGGAGCGCATGGCACAAAATTTCGACATCTTCGACTTCTTGCTGAGCGATGCCGATATGACACAAATCGCCCAGATGAATCAGCACGACACAGGCACCATCAATTTTGGTGACCCTCAGTTCGTGAAATATCTGATAGAGAACTACGGGTAGGAATATGAAGCAAGTTTCTGTATTAGTAGGTGCAGGCAGCATCGGGCAGGCCATCATCCGCCGTGTGTCGGCTGGTAAGCACATCGTGTTGGCAGATTATTCCATAGAGAATGCGGAGAGGGCAGTCAATACCTTGGAGAATGCAGGTTTCAAGTGTTCTGCTATTAAGTCCGACCTCGGTTCAAAGGAGGATATCCAGAGATTGGTGGAATATGCAGCCAGCAAGGGCGAAGTGACAAACGTGGTGAATGCCGCTGGTGTATCACCTTCACAGGCTCCAGTGGCGGAAATCCTGCGGGTTGACCTTTATGGCACAAGTGTTCTGCTGGAGGAGTTTGGCAAGGTGATTGCCGAGGGTGGCAGCGGTGTGATTATCTCGTCGCAGAGCGGTCATCGACTGCCGGCATTGCCACAGGAGCAGAACGATGCACTGGCTATGGCACCGACAGATGAACTGCTGTCGCTGTCGTTTATCAAAGAAATCAACGACACATTGAAGGCCTACCAATACTCGAAACGTTGCAATGTGCTTCGTGTGATGATGGAAGCCACCCGTTGGGGACGTCGTGGTGCTACCGTCAACTCGATCTCACCAGGCATCATCATCACGCCATTGGCCAACGATGAATTGCATGGCCCCCGAAAAGATGGCTATCTTAAGATGATTGAGGGCATGCCCGCCCGTCGTGCTGGAACACCTGACGAAGTGGGCGACTTGGCTGAGTTTTTGATGTCTTCTCGGGGTCGTTTCATCAGTGGTGCAGATTTGCTTATCGACGGTGGTTGCACGGCTTCATACTGGTATGGTGATTTGCAATATCTGAAGGCTACACATTAGCAAGAGCGCAAATCGTTATGACAAGATAACTATTGTCTGAACTCCTGGACTCCTGACTCCTGAACTCCTTCAGATGGAGTCCGCTTATTTCCCCAAAAACTCGCTGGGAGTGAGCCCTGTCATCCGTTTGAAGAGGCGGGTGAAATGGTGGGGATAATCGAAACCGAGCAGGCGCGAGGTCTCGCTGATGTTATGACCTTGCATCAGCAGGCTCTTGGCCTGGTTGATGACATAGTTGTGGATGTAACCAATGGCGGTGCCGCCTGTTGCCTTGTGCACGATGTCGCCAAAATAGCGTGGAGAATAGGCCAGTTCTGAGGCACAATAGGCAACGGAGGGCAGACCATGCGACAACTGCATGTTTTCGCGGAAATACGTTTGCAGCAGGTTGTGGAAGCGCTTAAGCAGGTCGGCCTCACCCTTATCCTCTTCGGATAGTTGGCGTAGGTAGATGCGGTTGCAATATTCCAATATCAGGCGCAGATAGCCCAAAAGGATGCTTCTGAGCGAAGGTGAATCTTCATGCGAAGTCAACTCCTGCCGCATCTGTGTCACCAATTGTGTGATGCAGAGCCATTCGTCGGGTTCCATTCGCAGTGAGTCGCTGAAAAAATAAGAGAAATACTGGTAGCGGTCTATCTGTCGTTCCAGTTCAGTGCCGTGCAGTAATTCGGGCGACCATAAAAGCACCCATCCGCTCAGCGATATGCGTTCGCCATTGTCCTCCAAACCGCCAATCTGACCAGGCTCCACGGCTATGATTGAGCCGTCGCTCACTTGCAGCTTCCTCATGCCATACGAGAGATTGTAGGGGAACTGCCGCTGAATGAACAACCCATACACACCGTAGTTGTTCAAACTATGCCGGAAGGGTGCCAGTTCATCGTAATGGATAATGCTTATCAGCGGATGCAGCACAGGGGCATCCACAAACTGCGCATAGTCATTGGGACTGTCAACTTTCAGAATCTTTTTCATACCGCTTGCAATGATGTGGTTTTCGTTCGGCAAAGGTAAGTAAAAAAAGGGAAATAGCCTAAAAATGGTATTTATTTTATGCTATTTAAGCAAAATCTGCGAAATTGGTATATAATCAGCCAATTTGTGTAATATCCTTATTAATAATTGTACATATCTTTGCAACGTGATTGATAATCACAATGCGAATGAAGACTTCGGCTCTGCGTTCGCTTTGCATCACACTTGTTACCAAAACTTAAAAACTATAAGATTATGTTAGGCAACTTTACATTCCACAATCCCACCAAACTGCATTTCGGTGATGAAGCATTGAGTAAATTGAGTGAAGAACTGAAAAATTACGGATCCAAAATTATGCTCTGCTATGGCGGTGGCAGCATCAAGCGATTTGGCATTTATGACCTTGTCATGGCCGAGTTGAAGAAGGCTGGCTGCGAAGTGGTGGAACTTCCGGGCGTGATGCCTAACCCCACCATCGAGAAGGTACTGGAGGGCGCACATTTGGCACGCCGCGAGGAGGTGGACTTCATCCTCGGCGTAGGTGGCGGCTCAACCGTTGACTATTGCAAGGCTGTAGCCGGATGCGCATGGTATGACGGCGACCCTTGGGAGTATTATTTCAAGAACTGGCAACCGATGACGTGCCGTTGGATTCCCGTTGGTTGTGTACTCACGATGGCAGGCACAGGTTCTGAGATGGATAGTTGCTCGGTTATCTCCAGTCACACCGAGAATCGCAAATTGTTCTATAATTTCAGAAATCCTGATTTCGCCATCCTCAACCCGCGCTTCACGTTCTCCGTGCCCAAGTATCAGATGGTGGCCGGCATCTACGATATCATGAGCCACATTCTGGAGCAGTATCTCTCAGGAACAGATGACAACACCAGCGACTACATTGCTGAAGGATTGATGCGCTCGCTCATCGCCAGTTCGAGAAAAGCATTGCTGAATGCTGAGGATTACGAGGCCCGTTCGAACATTATGTGGACGGCCACATGGGCGCTCAACACCCTCATCGACCGGGGCAAGGCCACCGACTGGATGGTTCACATGCTGGGGCAGGCTGTTGCCGCCTTTACTGATGCCACCCATGGCCACACGCTCGCTGCCGTAAGCGGTGCCTACTACCGTCTGCTCATCAGCAAGTCGACTGATGCCGTGATGAAGTTCAAGCGTCTGGCCATGAATGTATGGAATGTTTCTGCCGAAGGCAAGACTGACGAGCAGATTGCTATGGAAGGCTTGGAGACAATGGAGCAGTGGATGCGTGAACTGGGACTGGCCATGAACATCACCGACTGCGGTGCCAAGCCGGAACAGATCGAGGGAATGGCCGATGCATGCCCCATCTGTCAGGGCGGTTATTACATCCTCAACCGCGACGAAGTCGTACAAGTGTTAAAGGATAGTCTTTAAGATATGAAACAGATTCTATTATTGCTGACGGCGATGCTGCTTTGCAGCTGTTCTTCAGACAACGAAGTGAAGGCGGAGGTGCCATCCAATACAGGCAAGACGCTGGTGGTGTATTACAGTTACACAGGCAATTGCCGCAGCATCGTGAATGCGCTCACTACGCAGATCCAAGCCGATGTGTTGGAGATTCAGCCTGCCGAAAAAGGACTGCAATACGAGGCAAACAACTATGCGCTTGGCACTCAGTTACTGAACGCCATCAAGGCCAATCCTGACGATGCCGGAAGTTATCCAGACATCGACCCCGTAAGTGTCGATGCCAGCGGTTATGACAATATCATCATCGTCACACCCTTGTGGTGGAGCCAGATGGCTGCCATCATGCAGGCATACCTTTTCAATTATGGACGGCAGATGGCCGGTAAGCATGTTGGGCTGATTGTGTCGAGTGCCAGCAGTGGTATCAGCGGAGTGGTCAGCGATGCCCGAAGGTTGCTTCCTGATGTCACTTGGATGGGCGATGCGCTGTGGATAAACAACTCTAACCGCAGCAATACCGTCTCGCTGGTGCAAAATTGGCTAAAAACACAGAATTTCGCCGTAAATCAAACATCTATGGATAAAATGTATATCACCATCGGAGGCATGACGCAAAAAGTGACGCTTGTCAACAATGCCGCCACGCAGGCACTGGTCACAAAACTGCAGCAGGCACCTGTCACCGTGACGCTCAACAGCAGTGGCGGTTTTGAGATATGGGGCGCGCTGGGTTTCTCGCTGCCTTCGAACAACCAGCAGATAACTGCCCAACCGGGCGATGTCATCCTCTACAGCGGCAGCAACATCTGTCTGTTTTATGGCACCAACTCGTGGAGTTACACCCGCTTGGGCAAAATCGATGGACTGTCGGAAAGTGAACTGCGCACCTTTTTGAAAGCGGGCGAAAACAACATCGGCGTCACGTTGTCGCTGACTTCGGGCATGTCTGCTATCCGCCAGATTATAAGCGATGATGGTAATGACGTATATTATTCGTTGAATGGGCTGCGGGTGTCCAATCCCTCACATGGCATCTACATCAAGAACGGCAAAAAAGTGATATTATGAAGAAAACATATTTAGCAGCGCTTTTGATGGGTGTGTTATTCGCAGGCTGCACAAATAAAGAGCAAACAAAAACAGAAGAGAATATGAATACGACTATAAATCTGACTCAGGAGTGGGATAAGGTGTTCCCGCTGAGTGAGAAAGTGAACCATCGCAAGGTGACGTTTGAAACACAATATGGACTGACTCTGGCGGCTGACCTCTATACCCCCAAGAATGCTGAGGGTAAATTGTCGGCTATTGCTGTGAGCGGACCCTTCGGTGCCACCAAAGAGCAGTCGAGCGGCCTCTATGCCATGCGGATGGCTGAGCGAGGTTTCGTGGCACTGGCTTTCGATCCGTCATACACTGGCGAGAGCAGCGGTGAACCCCGCCGAACGGCTTCGCCCGACATCAATACAGAGGATTTCATGGCCGCTGTCGATTTCCTTTCAAAACAAGACAACGTGGATGCTGAGAAGATAGGCATCATCGGCATTTGTGGTTGGGGTGGAATAGCCCTGAATGCTGCCGCTGCCGACACCCGTATCAAGGCTACTGTCGCTTCGACCATGTATGACATGACCCGCGTCAGCGGCAATGGTTATTTCGACAGCGAGGACAAGGAGGAATCGCGTCATGCTGCGCGTGAGGCTCTCGCCAAACAGCGTCTGGCCGATCCCTTGGCGATGGCAGGTGGTGTCGTTGACCCGCTGCCTGATGATGCGCCCCGGTTCGTGAAGGATTACTACGATTATTACAAGACCGAACGCGGATATCATGCGCGCAGCGGCAACTCGAACGACGGCTGGCGCACCATCGGCACCCAGGCTTACGCCAACAGCCGTTTCCTTTACTACATCAACGAGATTCGTTCTGCCGTCCTCGTGATGCACGGTGAAAAAGCTCACTCGCGCTATTTTGGCGAGGCTGCCTACCACTATATGGTGGAGGGCAAAGCCGAGGGTTACAACACCGTTGGCAAACCCAATCCCAACCCCGAGAACAAACAGTTGCTCATCATCCCCGGCGCTTCACATTGTGACCTCTACGACGGTGGTTACACGGAGCTGACAGGTAAGGGCGAACCAAAGAATTTGATTCCTTGGGACACGCTGGCAGACTTCTTCAAAAAGAATCTGAAATAAGACAAACGCCTATGAAGCGATTGAAGGTAATTATTGTTGCAATGATGTTAGTCTCTACCGCATTTGCACAGGGGGTAATCGATGTACACAGCCACATTATCACTCCTGGGTTTATATCTGTCTTAGAACAGGAGGGCAGATTGATGGATGAGGGTTTCCCTCTGCCGAAATACGATGTGGAGAGTCATCTGAAGTGGATGGACGAAGCTGGCATAGCGACTTCAGTGCTGACACTGGCGGCTCCACAACCTATCGGAATGGATTCTTTGTCTGCTGGAGGGAATTTCCAATCCGCAACAACGATTATCCGTCAGTGCAATGAGGAGGCTGCCCGTATCAAACGTGAGCATCCCGACAGATTCCGTTTTTGTGCGGCCCTGCCGCTTCCTGATGTGGATGCTGCTGTCCGAGAGGCAAAGTATGCCCTTGATGTGTTAGGCGCCGGTGGTGTCAAGTTGGCGACAAACGTACAAGGACAATACTTGGGCACACCTGAACTGGACACGCTCTTCGCTGTGCTCAATGAGCGCCATGCTGTCGTCATCCTGCACCCCCATCGTCCTGAACCTGTCAACCGTCAGGTGATGGCGCAGACGCCCCTCGCCATGCAGGAATATCTCTCCGAAACCACCCGGGCGGTCTGCAATATGATCAGCCGCAATGTGTTGGCACGCTATCCAGATGTCAAGGTGGTGGTGCCTCACTGCGGAGCCTATCTGCCGCTGGCCGTGCCTCGCATGAAGTCGCTGACGCCTGTGATGCAAGCCAACAAACTGGTGGGCGACATCGACTGGGAGGCAAACCTCCGTGCCCTCTACTACGATTTGGCTGGTGCTCACTCGCCCGAGGTCATCCGGATGCTGCTCACCATCACCACGCCCGACCATCTGCTCTATGGATCCGACTATCCTTATGTTGCCCCGCAGGTGCTCATGCAGAGTCTCGCGAGGATGAAACAGTACCTGATGGCCGAACCCGACCTTGCCCCGTTCAAGGAGATGATCTTCTACAAAAATGCTTGTCAACTTTTCAAATAACACATTCTTATGAAGAAATTGTCATTCCTGTTGTTTTTTGTGTTGCTGCTGATACCGTCAATGGCGCAGGCGCAAACCATCTTCCCTACGCAGTTCACGGCTCCAGCAGAGTTCAATACCGGCACAGTCCGCATCTCAATGCTCAGCCGCAGTGAACGGCAAATGACGACCAATTTCCTCTTTGAAAAAGGAAGCCGCAATTCGTGGCACTACCACCCCAACGCCACGCAAGTGTTGATGGTGCTCAGCGGTGAGGCTTATTATCAGGAAGAGGGAAAGCCCAAACGATTGCTCCGTAAAGGCGATGTGGTAACCACCGCACCCAATGTGCGACACTGGAATGGTGCCACGCCATGGAGTGATGCTGAGTGTATGACTGTCAGTGAGATAGCGACAGGCGAACAGCATGCCGTACAGTTGCGCAAGGTGACAGATGAAGAGTTTACAAATCCTATAACATACGATAAAATGATTGTCCGTATCGCAGAAATTGAGGTTTATCCTCAGCACTTAACAGAATACTTGGAGTATGCCAACGAAGTGGACCGTCTCAGTGTGGAACGTGAGCCGGGTGTCATCTGTCTCTTCCCCATGCAGAGCGCCGAAGACTCCACTCAGATTCGCATCCTCGAGATTTATGCTTCGGAAGAGGCTTATCAGGAGCACTTGAAAACCGACCACTTCCAGAAATACAAGCAGGGAACGCTCCACATGGTGAAAAGCCTGAAACTGCCCTCCATGAAGCCGCTCGACCCGGAGACAATGAAACTGATATTCAACAAACAGAGATAATATGAAAAAAATAACCATCTTGCTGGCGGCACTCTTCATGATGTCGCTGCAAATAAAAGGACAGAACATGGCACTGACAACGAAACAACAGGCACTCGTGGCTATCGCTGCCAACGAGGCAAAAGGAAACATCGAAGGACTGAAATCTGCCTTGAACGAAGCACTTGAGCAGGGACTGACCGTGAGCGAGGCCAAAGAGGCTCTGTCGCATTTATATGCTTACACGGGATTTCCGCGTTCGCTGAATGCTTTGGGCGCATTGCAACAGGTCATCAAAGAGCGCACAGCCAAAGGACTACGGGTCGTGGAAGGCCGCGAGTCCGACCCGCTGCCGAAGGACTACGATGCGCTGAAACAGGGCACAAAGGTGCAGACGCAACTTTGTGGAGGACAACCCTTCACATACACCTTCGCTCCACAGACCGACTACTATCTGAAAGCACATCTCTTCGGTGATATCTTCGCACGCAACAACCTGACTTTTGCCGACCGCGAGGTGGTGACCGTCTCCGCTATATCGGCTTTGCCTGGCTGTGAGCCACAACTGCAAGCCCATGTGTCAGGGGCAAGGAATATGGGTGTCAGCGATGAGGCTCTCAAAGAAATGCCCGCTCTGTTGGAGAAAAAGATTGGCGCAGCGGAAGCCGAGCGCCTCCGTGGCGCATTGGCCGTCGTTTTTGGCGAGAATTATAACCCGGTACAAACCGTAGATTTTTCTGTTTGGCCTAAAGGCGCGCCTAACACCGCATACGCCCAATACTTCACGGGCAACAGTTATCTGGCCCAGATGGAGGGAGGTATGGCCAACGTCACCTTCGAACCCCGTTGCCGTAACAATTGGCACGTCCATCACAAGCAAGTGCAGGTACTTATCTGTGTCTCCGGCCGCGGTTGGTATCAGGAATGGGGCAAGGAGGCTGTCGAGATGACTCCCGGCACCATCATCGCCGTTCCAGAGGGCGTCAAGCACTGGCACGGTGCTCAAAAAGACTCATGGTTCCAGCATCTGACCTATCACAAAGATGTGCAGGAAGGTGCCTCAAACGAGTGGTTGGAACCCGTGGATGATGAGACCTATAACAGCCTGTAACAATAATCGTAACTGCCTCGATAATAAGATCTACGCCTCATGGATGTCCCCGATTTTTCGGGGACATTCTTGTTTTTAACCCCAATCGGTTATTTGCGTTTAGTCTAATGGCCGATTGGGATTTCTCAGATAAAACAAAGGGAAGAATTGTGCCGTTAAGTTGACATTATCTGGTATATTTTCTGACGAAATATTAATAATATATATTTCTTTCTGAAAGCACCTTCGAAATCTTTGCAAATATGGAAAAAATCCCTTATCTTTGCAATCTGAGAACATACTCATGAATCACCCCATAACGCCATGATAAGACCGATATGATACTCAATACATTGTTTCAAATATTGCCCTCTGCAAGATGGTTTTTCACGGCTGTCATAATATCCATGCTGAATATGAATCCCGACGACAAACAAATGCCCGCACCGAAAGTCAGACCGGCTACACAGGCGGGAAGTTTCTATGAGAGTGACCCCAAGCTGCTGGCCAAAGAGGTGGACGGCTATCTGGCGCGACATGCAAAAGACGCCTCCTATGCCAATTTGGCGGCGGTCATTGTGCCCCATGCAGGCCATTATTTTTCAGGCAATGTGGCGGCTTCGGCTTATGCTGCCATACCGCGCGGCAAACAGTATAAACGCATCTTCATGCTTGGCCCCAGTCATTATGAGTGGTTGAACGGTGCATCGGTCAACACCGAGGCCGATTATTACGCCACGCCGCTGGGCCAGGTGAAGGTGGACCGCGAGACGGGCCGGCAATTGACCATGGCCGACAGCGTGTTCACTTACCGTGCGAAGGCTCATGACCGCGAGCATTGTCTCGAGGTGCAACTGCCGTTCTTGCAGCGACATATGAAACAAGTGCCGCCTATCGTTCCGATAATCATCTCCACCAACGACTTCACGCAGATGCAACGGATGGCCGAGGTGTTGAAACCTTATTTCAACGAGGAAAACCTGTTTGTCATCAGCAGCGACTTCTCTCACTATCCCGCCTATAAAGACGCTTACAAGGCCGACGGCAAGACGCGCGACGCCATCTTGACCGGTGATGTGGAAAAGTTCATATTGGCAGTTGAGGAGAACCGTCGCAGCGGCATTCCCAACCTCTCGACCAGTGCTTGTGGCGAGGATCCTATTATCACGTTGATGCTGATGCTCAACCAGAACTACGATATCAAACATCTGCTCTATCAAAATTCTGGCGACATCGACCATCACGATCCGCGTAGGGTGGTGGGCTATCATGCCTTCGCATTCCTCAGAAAAGTCGCTGAGAAGAATGTCTCCGCTCAAAAAAACTCTGCCGCTGCTACGGAACCATTGACCACAGGTTTCACCCTGACCGATTCCGACAAGACCATGCTCAAGCAGATAGCCCGTGAGAGTATCGTGGCAGGGCTTGATGGCAAGTCTTACCGTCCCGACAGTAAAGCCATCGCCGATTCCAATCCCACACTCACGAAGAAATGCGGTGCTTTTGTCACACTGACCCAGCGCGGACAATTGCGTGGTTGCATTGGTCTGATGAGCGGTTCGCTGCCCCTGTATGAGACTGTGGCCGAAATGGCACATTCCGCCGCCTTCGAAGATCCGCGCTTCGACCCGTTGCGTCGTGGAGAACTCGATAAGACCGACATTGAGATTTCTGTCATCACTCCGATGCGTCGCATCAAAACCATCGACGAGTTTGAGTTGCACCGCCATGGCATCTACATCAAGAAAGGCTACCGTAGCGGCACTTTCTTGCCTCAGGTGGCTGACGAGGTGAACTGGACCAAAGAGGAGTTCCTCGGTCACTGCTCGCGCGACAAGGCTGGTCTCGGTTGGAACGGTTGGCGCGACGCCGAACTTTACGTTTACGAAGCCATCGTGTTCTGAAACGAGTGTTTAGTGCTTAGAGTTGAGTGTTCACATCTGTTCAATAGGTGAAAGCCGTTGTTGGATAATAAAGAGGAAATATACTCCCTTTAAGAGAGTCAGAGTGAGTTGGATTATGTACGAATGCCGATATTATCAGATGCGGGATGACGGAGTGGCGTTGTGCCAACTCTGTCCCCATCACTGCCATATTTTCCCGGGAAAGACGGGATTGTGCCGCAGTCGCCGCAATGTGGATGGCCGGCTCGTCAGCGAGGTCTATGGTCGGCCATGTGCCATCGCTGTTGACCCGATAGAGAAAAAGCCGCTCTATCATTTCCATCCCGGCACGACTTGTCTCTCCATCGCTTGCACAGGGTGCAATTTCC
>JAEEGL011777512.1_pt1 | contig 12653 bp, 5 predicted proteins | sample 9134231 | NCBI WGS metagenome assembly JAEEGL01 (sample SAMN16246548, study PRJNA631951) | gut metagenome | biome: gut microbiome; feature: rumen; material: fiber-attached | host: Bos | place: Iran: Karaj | collected 2018-10
ACATCGGCATCGGAATCAGTTCCTTTTTATCCTGTTCGGAAAGCTCCACGCCGTCCGGTGCGACTTTCAGCTCAAACCATTCCGGCCGTTTGGTTTTGAGGATGTTGTAGAATTTGAACGCAATCGGGCGGTTCATGCAGATGAACATGCATTTGCCCGCAACGGTGGAGCCTTCCTTGACGCGTGTCTCATAATGGTCGATGAAATAATCCGCGACGGAATTGAGCACGTCGTCGTCTCCCACGATCGCCGCCATCTTCGTGACGGCTTTCTTGCTGGCTTCGACTTGATATTCATTGCTTCCGGCGGAGAGGCATTGCTTGTAGTATTCCTCTATTTCCTGCACTTTGCCGCTGTCGAGAACAGCCCGCGCAGGCCTGCCGTCATACACGAGGCGGACGGTGATGCCGTCCTTCACGGAATCCGTCATGGTATATTGGTCGATGACAGGGCCGAATACGTCCATGGTGGCGTCCACCGGCGTTCCGGTGAAACCGATATAGGTCGCCTGCGGCAGCGCCGTATGGAGGAATGTCGCGAAGCCGTAACGCTTTAACACTTCGTCGGATTTCACCACCAGTTTCATGTCCAGATTGTTGCTCGTCCGATGCGCTTCATCGGAGATGCAGATGATATTCTGCCGTGAACTAAGTTCGCCGAATTCGTCTGCAAACTTCTGGATGGTCGTTAGATAGACACCGCCGCTGGCCGTCTTCGCCAAAACGTCCTGCAACTGGACACGGCTGTCCATCTCCACGACCGTTTTGTCGCCGATGAAACGTTTTGCGTTTAGGAACAGACGGGACAGCTGGTCGTCCAGATCGGAGCGGTCGGTAATCAACAGTACCGTCGGCGAATGGAGGTTCTGTTCATGCATGATCAGCCGCGTGAGAAACAGCATGATAAAGGATTTTCCACAGCCAGTCGTGCCGAAATATGTTCCGCCTTTGCCGTCGCCAAGTGGTTTCTGATGCGTCAGGACGTTTGCCAAGAGTTTTCGTGCGGCAAAATACTGGGGATAGCTGGCGACGATTTTCATCTTCTTACCATTGTCTGTATCCGGGAAGTAGATGAAATTGTGGATGATGTCATACAGCCGTTCCTTTCGGAACATGCCTTTCACCATCGTATCCAACGTGTCGATGCCGTCAGACGGACGATCTGTCTCTTCTATGCGCCGCCAGGAGAAGAAATATTCGTAATCTGAAAAGATGCTGCCGGCTTTCGTATTCACGCCATCGGAAATCACCGCGAAGCAGTTGTATTTGAACAACTCCGGAATATCCCGCATGTATCGTGTCGTGATCTGCACGTATGCGTCATGAATCGTCGTGTCTTCTTTGATGGCTGATTTGAATTCCATTACGACAATCGGCAAGCCGTTGACATAGACGATGGCGTCTGGCCGACGCGTTGCTTTCGGCCCTTTGATGGTCAGTTGGTTCACAATCTTGACGATGTTCTTATTGTCCGTCTCGTCAAAATCGATCAGCTGTAGATGGAAGTCCTTGGCATTACGGTCTTCACGGACAAATGTCTCGCCTTCGACCATTTGATGAAACATGCTTCGATTGGCGCTATAGACAGGCGATGCGGAGGCATATCGCAATGAGCGGATGATGGAAGCTACTTCAGATGCCGTGATTCCTTCCGACGCGTATTTCGCCGTCAGAAACGCAGACAGATCGTCTTCGATGATGACATCTGTCAACTCTCTGTGGAGGTCATCGCCGGAGATGTGTTCATAGCCTTCAGCCACGAATTTATCGATGATGGCTTGCTCAAGAATGGCTTCTGTGAAGATCGCTGGCATAAGAGTTACATTTCTCCACTCAAATTATTGTAGTCCGAATTAGAAAAATCTTCCAAAGAGCATTCTTCAAATCGATTTTCGGATGTATCTTCTAATTCAAATTCAGATATGTTATCAAATAATGTATTTAAACAATTATAATTATATATACTAGCTGCTTTTTTGGGCCTAGCATCAATCAATACTAATTCTGGGTAAGGTTTTCCAGATAGTTTTGCTTTTCTATATAGTTGAATAATTGACTTCTTTCTACCTGGATTTCCAACATCTACAAAAACATATATCAGATTTCTTGTTCGTTCTGCTTTTCCATATTCTTTAATTTGTGCCTCATAACCATGAAGAAACTGGTCATTAGATGATAATTTGATTTCTGCCAATGTTTTATCCGTTCCTCTGCTGAGTTTTATATCAACTGGTCCACGTCCTTCATCAGGTTCACAAGAAAAATCAAGATTATGTGTCTCAACGTAGAATTTTGCTCCAAGATGCATAAAGCGCTGAACAGCTTTTTCACGTCTTTTACTAGGGGCTTCCTGTATTTCAGCCCAACCACGATTGTTTTCTACCCAATCCTTAAAGATATTGATAATTTCTCTTGTAGCTGTTAAGCTTGTAGCATTATTTACTTTCTGTTTAAACAATTCGGATTTCTGAATTTTTTTAAGTAACAATTCTACGAAATAGTTTAGGTCTTCTTTTAAATTATAGGCAGAAAGTTCCTGATGACGATATCCATCTATAACTCTACTACATATTTCTGGTTCCATAAAAATATGTTCTTTTAAATATTGTTTTTGATCTACTGATGCCCAACGTATCCATGCTGCTCCAACTTCAGCACTTATTTCCTGCCGAATAATATTGTTTTCAGAAGCTACCCTATCTATATCTTCCCAATCTTTTGCAATTGGTAATTCATGAAGAATTTCTATAGGTAAAAAGAAAATTCCAGTATTTTTAAATGGGTTCTGAATAAAACCATCAGATCTGAATACCAAATTTTGATATTTTTGAGGCGTGATGCCCAATTTATTCATAATTCGAACTGTATATTTTTTTATTTCAGGTTCAATGATAGTTGCTATCATATCACTAAGCCTGTCGGGACCAACATCTTCTTCAAATAGACTGACAAGATGAAAAATCTCTGGTTGTTTTGATCCTTTTTTAACTATCTTATAAGCATCAGAAAGAAACTTATCTGAGAGTTCATTTCCCCAACCTGCACCATGACCAGACTTTGAAAAACCAAGATTTATTCCATTTACTTCATGAAAATTAAATCTTTTTCGAGCAGTTCGATACATTTTATCGTTTATTGATGGATTATCTGCTGCATCAAGTAATGTGGCAATTTCACTAAAGAAATTATTGATATGCTGATATGCCTCAATAAACTCTGGAATAGTTGATTTTTTTAGTCGGATAATATTGATGAAGAAATTACTATCCTTATCAAGAAGTGCATCGAAAACTCTTTCAGAGCACATTATGTCTAATTGTTTCTTATCTAAATGAAAATAATCTGAAATAAACATTTTTTGCACCTCCACCAAACAAACTAAAAACTGTACTGTCCAAGAACAATCTTTAAAAAGATAACTAGCATTTATGTCATGCTCCTTTGGCTAATAACAGCTTAGTCAGATTATGAAGTCCTAATAGTTCTTTTTGGTTTCGTTGAATTTCTTTTCTGAATACTGAACTTCTTGTAGCGTATTTTTTAAGCATAGGCAATGCTGGTATGTTTACTTTTATTCCAGATAGTCCAGCTATGGTTAATGCGATTTGAGTTGATCCAATATAAAGTGAATTAAGTAAGGATCGAAACATTTTTGACTGTAAAAAATCATATATAAAAAAACGATATTCTGAAGCTATAAAATCTTTTAGCCAAATAATATTTCCATCTTTAAAATAGAATTCTTCTTTTTCTACAAGATAGCTATTTCCAATAGTTCCAACTGCTGTTATTAAGATATCTCCTTCTGAAGGGATTCCATATGATTTTTTGATAGAATCATAGTGTTTTTGGGAGATAAATAAAAGGTCTTCTATAGGTTCTCCATTTTTTTTTTGCGAGATTTCACCTCCACGATAAAAAGGTATTCCTTCAGAGACATAATCTTCAGCAAAAACTCTTTTACTTGATGTAAGCATACAAATTTTTGAGAGAATCGTTTCTGATTTACAGTTTTCTGTATAGAATTTATCGAAGTCTGCATCAATTACAGCTTGAAGTGTTGAGTTTATTCTATATAAAAGTTCAATCCGTTCAGTAATAATTTGATAATTTCGAATAATCTTTCGTTGTTCTGCAATCGGGGGGACTGGAATAGTTAATGCGCACACATCTTCCCATGTGATACCACCGCGTACGCTGGCATCAGTTTTAAACCAACACATATGGTCAAAATCATGGCGACGAAAACAAAGCATGAGATATTCCGGTTCAATTTTATTGTTCTCCAAAACCTCAAACATGAAATATGCTGGTGAAACAATAGCTGGTATTTCGTCTATATATCGAGCAACAGGAAGTCTGCCATCACGACCGACATGCATCGGATTGCATGCGAAACGCCCTTTTCGGAGTAACTTATAGTTGCTCAAATCCGTTCCGATGACATTGGCGACAGATGGCATGAAATATTTATTAATATTAATACCAAGAACAGACTTTGTGACCAAATCTGTGTTCCGTTCATCTATCGGACGAATAAAGTTTCCTAATGATTCAAATTTCAATCCCATAGCCCAGTCCTTTCATTACTTCCAGAAGATCTTGTCTGGACTGTAGTTCTTGAATAAGAAGATTTTTCAACTCGCCCTGTAATTCTGTCATCTTTTCATTGTAATTGGTATCTTCTTCAGCCTGAAGAAATTCAATGTATCGACTAGGTACAAGACTGTAATCTTTCTCTATGATTTCGGTTTTTTTTGCAGAATAGCAGAATTCAGGAATATTTTTATATTGTTTATAACCATCTAATCTCCATGATTTGAAACGATCAACAATAAATGTCCTGTCTTCTTTGGTGAATTCTATGTATTTTTTCTCGTAAGGATGACCCATTTGCCGTAAATCCATGAACAAAATTTCGTCACTTCGATCACGATAAGTAATATTCTCATCTGGACGCTTTTCAACGCGAGCCTTTTTGTTTTTGTTCATGATCCAGATGGTTACAGAAATATCCGTGGTATAGAACATATTCTGCGGCATAATGATAATCGACTCCACGACATCGTTTTCAATCATGCGTTTTCGTATTTCATACTCGCCGCCACCTGCAGACAGTGCTCCATTTGCCAACAGCACTACGCCGACGCCATTCTGCCCCAGTTTGGAAAGCGTGTTCAACAACCAGCCGTAATTGGCGTTGCTAGTCGGCGGCGTTGGATAACCGTTCCAACGCGGATCGTCAATCAATTGATTCTCTTCACGCCAATCTTTCTGATTGAACGGTGGATTTTCCAGTGAGAAGTCCGCCTTCAGATCTTTATGTTGATCATTGAGGAATGTATTGGCGGCTTCCGCTCCGAGATTCGCTGAGATGCCACGGATTGCGAGATTCATTTTCGCCAGACGACGCGTCGTATCCGTCAATTCCTGCCCATAGATGGAAACGTTCAGACGATTCCCTTTGTGTTCATCGACAAATCGCATGGACTGGACAAACATACCGCCAGAGCCGCATGCGCCGTCGTAAACGATACCGGAATAGGGCTCAATCAACTCGCAGAGTAAGGCGACGACGGTGCGGGGCGTATAGAATTCGCCCTTTCCTTTGCCTTCCTTCAACGCGAATTGGCGGAGGCAGTATTCATAGACTTTGCCGAATACATCTTTATCGCCATTTACTTGCAATTCCAGGCCGTTGATCAGGTCGAGCAAGGAGGACAAACCACTTGGATCCATGTGCAGGCGGGAGTAGTAGTTGTCGGGGAGAGCGCCTTCCAGAGACGGATTTTTCATTTCAATCTCATGCAGCGCGGTATCGATTTTGATGGCGATGTCGGGCTGCTTCGCGTTTTTCATGATGAAATCCCATCGTGCGCATTCAGGAATGTAGAACACGTTGTCTTTCGTGTAGAAGGGCATCATCTCAAGAAACATCTGCTGCCCATTCGCGGTCAATTGCTTCCTGTGTTCATTGAACTGGTCGTTCGCGTATTTCAGGAAGATCAACGACAGCACGACATGCTTGTATTCCGCCGATTCGACCTTGCCGCGCAGTTTGTTGGCGGCATCCCACAGTGTTTGTTCAATCGGCTTCTGTTCTTTTGGATTTGCTTTGTCTCTAGCCATTATGAATGAAGTCAAATTATAGGTGAAGTCATAATCAATCATCCCTATTATACATTGTGGAATATGATTTTCAAGGATTTTATAGGAATCCTTATGACTTTCTATGACTTCTTATGACTTGTTTGAGAGTTAATTAATTGTAATTTGAATAAAATATGATAAATAATTATTAATATCTCATATAAATAACATTAAAAAATAGTATAATAGATAGTAGAATATTGCCTTGGGAGTATTTGTAGATGTGTTAGTCTCTCAATAATTGATGATATCTTGTGTGAATTGTTTTTGATGGGGTTACAATTTTTCAAGTGCTGATTCACAGTTGCACTAAATCATGCTATGTAGAAGTATTCTTATATTGTTTATTTGGATATGAATTAAATTATAAATAAAGTGTTAATGTATTCTAAATTCATCAAGTAAGACAGCTGCTTTTTCATTTCCTATTTCTGTCAATGAGATTAATATATTCTCAAATGCATTAATTAGTTTTTTATTTGTTTTGATATTTTCACTTTGATAAATAAATGCTTTTAAGATTATTGTTTCAACTATTGATTGAACATTACGTATTTCATTAATAAAATATAATTTATTGTTTGAAATAGCATAAGTAAAACAAGAATCAATTGAGATTAAAATTTCTGGTAATACTTTTTCAATATTTAATATATTAACAGTATTTATAACTTCCTTAATATGTTTTAAACCAAATTTGCATATTTGTTGATTAATAAAGTATTTATCTTTGTAACTATACTCAATGTCGGCTTGGTTAGGTTGATATATATTGTATCTAGATACAGAAAAGAATAAATATTTTTCTAATTGATTTTTTATCCATTCTACTGGAATTTGTTGAATATATTTTTCTAGGTTAGATATTTTATTTTCTATCTCTGATCTTTTGTCTTTTTCTTTAAAACCATCAATATAAATATATAAAAACATACTCAAAATATCATCATAAAAATCGATAATTTCTTTAGTAAATTTTGTAAAATCAACATTTGTAAACAATATATCATATACAAGAAGTGCATCTTTTTCTGTCATGCTTAATTCATATTGTAAAAAAGAAGTTATTACTGATTCTTTAAAAATGTTTATAATTTCATGATTATGTTTTTCTTGTTTTCTTATACACCATATTTTAATCAAGTATTGTATGACTACTTTAATAATATTTGAAAATTCTAGATTTGACATTGTAAGTCCACAACAAGGTAATTGGCACATAAGTCCAATGTCATAGTTATTTATATCAAAATTGGAAATATCCAATTTTTTTTCATTATATAAGTAATTCTTTATTATTTTACTTTTATTATTTTTATATTGTTTATTTATATACATAAATTGATAATCATCAAATTCTTGTAATTTTGGAGTTAAATTGGGAATAAAATCATAATCCTTATAATATTGATTATTTTCTTTTAAATATTTTGCTTTTAATTGCTGATGATTCATTTCTTCTTCTGCTAACTTAATTATTGTTGCAAAGAAACGTTTTGCATACTTTTCATTTGATCTTAAAAAATAAATTGTTATAGATGTTAATTTTTTATTATTATTATTATATCCTTCATAGAGAATGCTCTTAAGCATGAAATTTAGAATATGATTCTTGAGATGATCATTAATATTTGAATTTAATTGTTGCCATAGATGAATTGTCAAATCTATATCAGCTATATATGAGAAATTATTGAATATTTTATTTAGACGTTCTAACCATTCATTTATTAATCTTTCTTTTTGTATTATTGATACATTAGTCTCGTTTAATGCTATTATGATTAAATCTATTAAAGTTTTTTCATATTGAATATCAATCAAATTATCGCTATGCATTTCTTTGATTAATATATTAATTGATGAAATAATTACATTTGATTCTCTATTATTTGTATTTATACTTTCTTGGGCTTTTTTAAGAGTTTCACTAATTTTTATTAATTTTTCATTTTTTATATTAGCACTTTCAATTATTTTTTTTGCTTCACCATGTATTTGAGGAGTTACTAATAATGAATTATCAGACAATTTTGTCATAGATGCATTTCTTAAATCCATCTTTTGAATTTGTAAATTGTCATTTGGATTATTTTTTTCATCAAAATGAGAATATAAATAATCTAATATAGAATTACATTTCTTTTTAATATATTCATCTCCATAAAAATGTGTACTCATAAAGTATTGTTGTAAACTTTTTGCACATTTATTATCTTTATTATATCGACTTGCAGTGTTTGGAACTCCAATGGAATCAAATATTTGTTTATTTAACATTCTTTTTGTTGGATTAGGTTGAAATTCAAAATAACGACGAATGTCCCAGTGTATAAGTTCCATACTTGAAGCTAAATCTATAGCATATCCTGGAAATTCTTTTTCTAAATTCATTCCTATAGATTCTATTATTAATAACAAAAGTATATTATTTGACTTTTCATATAATGTCATTTTGATATCTTCAATGAATGAACTTATTTCTGTTTTATTTGATTTTTTATTTATAGTATTTATTATTATTCTATTGATTATATATATAATATCGGATAAGATGAGGGGAATACTGTTTTCAATTGTAGTAGAAAGCCATAAGTATTCATTACCATAATAAGTTTTTATTTTATTAATATCAGAAAAGTATATATCTACATTAATTAATTCTTCTGGATTATTTTTTGAATAATTTTCTATAGCATCATTTATAAAAGAAATTGCCCAATTCAGACCTATATAAAAATTATATTGCATAATATGCCAAATAAACGGATAATTAAATATACCATTATTATTGTAATAATCTAGCTCATCAGATAAACCATAATTCTTAGCAATATTCAAAAGATATTCAGAATCAAATAAAGGATTCAATAATTTTTTTTGCTTCAATAAAGTATTTGCTACATTACATGATAATTCTGGTAATGCAATAACAAATTTTGGATCTTGATTTTTTACTACAGCTTCAAAAATATTTTCAGCGACATTACTCAATTTACTATCAGTTATAGAATATTCTTTTATCATTTTTTCAATAAAATTTGTTAGCCATTGTTTTGAAGCTCTAGTCATTTTTGAAACAATTATAAAAAGTCTTACTATATCTTTTGAATAAGAAAAAGAATTTTCATGTTTACACTTTTCAATTAATATTTCGATATAATTAATAATTATTTCACATGCTATTTTCTCAATCTCAATTGCCTTGTTGAGATTATTTGCATAGTCATTACATAATTTTATTAATGATTCACGATATGAATCATCATCTTTTAGTTTTTCTGAAGCAATACGAATTAAATACTCACGTGCAGCACCTATTGGTATAACTTCCATTGATAATACTGGAGTATGAACAATTTTGGCTTCAAAAGCAAAAAGATTGGTTACATTAATTAAATCTCCAATTATACCTTTATCTAATAAATCATGAAATTCTTCAAAAAATAAACCACAATATTTTGATTTTACAATTCCTATCTCAGTTTGTTTTTTCCAATTTGAATCAATTGACTTATCTTTTAATAAGGTATATACAAAACGTTCACGTGATTCTTTTATAAACAATTTATTTGATATCCAAATTTGATATCTTCTATAAATGCAACGTCCAATATCCTCAATTTGTCTAAAAAATTTATTGTAATCACCAGAGCATGATTCAAATTGCTTATCAATGAAACGTTCAAAACAAATATCTTCGAAAATATCATATTTCAATCGAACTTTATTTTCATTAAGTGTAATAATACCTTCAGAAATTAATGCAACTAATATTTTACTATCAATGATATCTTTATCAACACCCGTAATGAAGTTTTTGGCACGTGTAAAAACTATATTTTCAACAGTTTCTTTCATTAAATTTTGTGTTATTCCATGTTTTTTACATTTTTCTTTTAAGCAAATAACTCTTTCCCATATCAATTCTCTAAAACTATTTTCATCCTTGATATTATTTTCAGTAAATCCTTCTGATACTATTAAATTAATATAGAAAGGCAATTTTAGTAAATCTGAATAATTTTTATTTTTTTTTAATGAGTTGATAATTGGATATTTATTAGCTATATCATCAATTTCATTATCTTTAATTTCTGAAATTTCATAAGTTTTAATTTTGTATTTTGAATTTATTCTCATGAATGCAGAGCTATCAGTGTTTCTGCATGAAGTAAGAATACATACATTATCATATTTATCTGCCAGTCTATAGATTTCTTGAAGAGAAACAAAAGCATTTTCACCGCAATCTGCAATAAATTCTATAGCATCAATATAGATATATAACTTTTTATATTCAAGCCACTGAATAGCGTCTTCAATATCACAATCCCATATTTCATTCAGAGATTTTCCCAATGTTAATTTTTCTGCTCTTGTAGCTAAAATATATTCTTTTCCTGATAACAATTTTTTACAAATTACTGATTTCCCGGAACCAGCATTTCCTTGAATTGTAACTCTTTTATCATCATCTAAATGTATTGATTCTAAAAATGCTTTCCTATCTATTTCATATTCCCTGTTGATAAATTCATCAATGTTTCCAAGCTCAATATCCTTACTACTCTCAACAGCACGCAAAAAACGTTTAATATTTTCTCTTTTACGTTGTTCTTCTATTGCTTCTAATTTATTATTTATTTGCAAAGAATCGGCTGTAACCTTATTAAGAATAACTTTTTCTCCTGATGACATACGAGATTTTGTATAAGTATTACATGCGTTAATAATATCAATAATACATTTTTTAAGTTTTTCTCTTTGGTCACTATCAAGATGGATATGACTATTATTTTTAAAAAAGCTTTGAACAATCTCTTCTATTTCAGATTTTGTAAAAATATGATCTTTGTATAGTTCACTTATACCTGTTTTAAATTTATCAAGACATAGTTGAACTATCGAGTCATTAGAATCCCAATCATTCAAATTAACTACTTTTTTTTCTGTTTTTATTTTTGTAATCCAACTCCTTCCTGCTTCTTCAAAAGTTACTAGAGAACTAATAAATCCAATTATACTAAGAAAATTCATATTGCCACCATTTCTTATAAATATATCCAATGTTTAGATTAAAACAGAGTTTTTGTCTAATAATATATTAATTCTTATATATATTGTTAATAAATATTATTTTATATTTTTAGATCTATATTTAAATATTGTTTTTAGAAAGCAAAACCACCGATTCAAAATGCGCTGTTCGGGGGAACATATCGAAGAGGGCGCATTTTTCGGGCGTGTAGAGACTGTCTGCGCAGAGCAGTTTCAGATCGCGGGCAAGCGTAGCGGGATTGCAGGAGACGTAGATCAGATATTTCGGCGGACGTTTGCGCAGGGCGTTCACGACTTGCGGGAGGCAGCCCATGCGCGGCGGATCGATGACGGCGACGGTTTCGTCCAAATCGATATTGGCCAGCGGGCCGTCCTCTGCCGGAAGGAATTCCTCTGCGGGACCTTTCCACAGTTCCGTGGCGAGGCCTGCTTCCTGCAGAGCGAAATCAGCCGCGTTTACGGCTGGAACGTCGCTTTCCACAAGCGACCGATGGTTAAACATCTTGCCGAGCTGCATCGTGAACGTTCCCGCTCCACCGTAGATGTCCAACAGAGTGCCTTTCGCGGGAAGTGCTTCACACCACGACTTCACTGTGTGCAGAAGTCGTTCTGCCACAGGAGGATTCACCTGCCAGAAGCCTCCGACGGGCACACGGTAGGTCACGCCAAGCAGTTCCTCCTTCAGCCACGACAGTTTTGGCGACGCCTTGCCGAAATAGAAACAGCTGTCGCCGCCCGTCGTTACGCGGAGCGTCAGCGGGAAGGGATCCTTTCGTTTGGCATTCTGCTTGCCCCATTCGCTACGAATGGCCTTCGGAAGCATTTTATTTAACGCATCTTGCGCCAATGGACAGCTTTTGACCATCATGAACGTCATGTTGTCGCGTTCGAAATAGCCGTAAGGCACGTAGTATCCAGTGGCTTCCAACGTCCGTTCGCCAGGCTCGAGACGCAATTTGTTACGGTAGCCGTAGTCCTGCGGCGACGGATTGACGGATTCCAGTTCGGGGAATGATTCGAATTTGCCGACGCGGCTCATCAGTGTTTTGAACTGCTTTGCCTTGCAGGCGACTTCCGTTTCGTAAGTCAAGTGTTGATAGGAACATCCGCCGCAACGACCGTAATAGCGGCAGAGCGGCGCTATGCGGCCATTTCCGGCCGCCACGATGTTCCGCACGATGCCGCGACAGAAGGCGGGCTTCCGTTCCGTGATTTCGATTTCCACGTCGTCGCCGACGGCTGTGAAGGGCACGAACACGACCGATCCGTCCGCCAGACGTCCTACGCCGTCGCCGCCGTAGGCGATATCCGTTATGATGACACGCGCATATTGCATGGATTCTTTCCTTAAATGTGGCTGTTTGATTTTCTATTTAAATTATAGTAATATATTATAATCTCCGAATAAATCTTTTCAGCCCGAGGCAAAACATGCCATACGAC
>JAEEGL012645015.1_pt1 | contig 12653 bp, 7 predicted proteins | sample 9134231 | NCBI WGS metagenome assembly JAEEGL01 (sample SAMN16246548, study PRJNA631951) | gut metagenome | biome: gut microbiome; feature: rumen; material: fiber-attached | host: Bos | place: Iran: Karaj | collected 2018-10
GGACAAGATCACCAGAAACATGAGCCGGACCGCGATCTACCTTTCCAAGCTGATCACGGAACTGATCCTGGGCTTTCTGTTTATGGCGATCGCTTTTGTGTTGCTGATCGGGATCACCACGATCTTTCATTTTGCGGACGGAACCGTGAGAGTCAGCGACATCAGGGATTTTGTGGATAAAATGCTGATCGCTGTTCCGCTCTGGTGCGCAGGGATCTCTTTCGGAAACATGTTTCTGTTTATTTTTGAGGACAAGCGCAAAGCTTACGCCGGTTATTTTATCCTGACACTGATCGTGCCGCGCCTGATCATGGCGCTTGCGGCGGAACCGGTCAGTCTGCAGGCGGCCAAATGGGTACGGAAGATCCTGATCACACAGGGATTCAGTCTTTTGCCTTATCCTGCGGATCCTGCGAGAAATGTTCCCCTGACCATTGCGCTCGGGTGCATTTACGCGATTGTTGCATGCTTTGTCGGTATTTCGGTATAGCGAAAGAAAACAGTGAAGTATTAGAGATATAGAAGTGAGGATGTTTCTATGGCTTTTCACGGAAACGTCGATCATCCGTCGGTCTTAAATCGTATGAAGCTGAATGCGGATACGATGCAGAAGGCGCAGGACACCTATTCCATGCTGACAAATCTGTTCATTTTCTGCGTGAGCGCAGACGGGGAACGGATCACGGACATGTCAGGAAATCCGAATGACATCAAACGGATTCTGGGATTGGTGGAAGAGCACCGGATCGAATCTGTCTTAAGACAGGTTCTGACCAGTTCGGTTGAGGAACAGGTGGTTGAGGACACCAATTATTCCAACATCAAACTTGCAAGTATTGCGATCAGAGTTAGCGGGAAACTGGCATTCTGCTGGTTTGTTTGTGCTGTCCTGGATGATGTTTCCGATAAAGAAAATGCTGTTCTGAATATCAAGTCCACAACGGATTATCCGAAATTCATCAAGTCCTTAGACCTTCTTCGGGAGGTTTCACGCAAGGTATACGAGAATTCCGACAGACTCGAGTCCGCGGTCGCAGAGTCCAAACGTTCCAAGTATTCGGAACTTGAAATGGCAAGGTCCTTAAGACGCAGTGAGTCCATTGCGGATATTGTGCAGATGCTCGACAGTGATGAGAGTTTTGAAGATATCTGCACGACGATCCTGAAAGAAACCGCGCTCTATACGCAGGTCAGCCATGCCTATGTGGTCAGACCGGACGAAGAGGGGCAGGGTACGGATATTTTGGGGTACTATCTTGCTGAGGGAGCACAGTCCATGGATACCGCCCTGGTGGATCGCAGACTGCCTCTGGCATCGGTTTTCGGGGATAAACCGGTTGTGGTTTCCTATAAGACCAAGATCAGTGACGAGATGCGTGCCCTGATGGAGGAATACCACATCAGCGCGCTGGTCGCGCTTCCGATCTTTATCAACAAAGCGCCGGCCATGTACGCCATCTTTGTGGAAACGCATCCGCAGAAATGCTGGGAAATGGACGAGGTCAAGTTCTTCGCCGATGCGGTCAGAGTCCTGCAGAATATCTTAACCAGACGGATCCAGAAGAATTCTCTGGCAAGTTCGTTTAAATCCCTGGAAGCGATCTTGGACAATGTCGGCAGCGCGATCTATGTCAAAGACATGGAAACGGAAGAGATCCTGTTCGTGAACCGGATGTTCCGCAATACGTTTGATTCCGAACTGAAAAACGGCATGGTTGAGAAACTGTTCGAGGCCAACTTAAAATACAACCGCGGAACTTCCTATTCGGAAGTGGAATATAAAGAGAAGAACCGCTGGTATGACCTGCATACGACGATCATCCAGTGGGTGGACGGCAGAAAAGTCACACTCTGCTCGATCTTTGACGTGACGGATAAGAAACTCTACCAGCGCAAGATCGAACAGCAGGCGAATAATGACTTCCTGACAGGCCTCTACAATCGCATGAGCTGTGAAAGAGATCTGTTATCCTATATCGATGAAGCCAAGATCAGCGGCAAAAAGGGCGCTGTACTGTACCTGGATCTTGATGACTTTAAGCACATCAACGACGGTCTGGGTCATCAGTACGGAGATGTGCTCTTAAAGGCGATCTCCCACAGCCTGCAGCGCATCGAGGGCGTTGAGAATTCCTGTTACCGGATGGGCGGGGATGAATTTGTCGTGATCATACCGCCGCAGAGTTATGAACGCTTTAAGGAAATCATCGAAGAGATCCAGATCGTCTTCAATAAACCCTGGTTCTTAAAAGGCGCGGACTATTACTGCACCAGCAGTATGGGTATCGTGACATTCCCGGATGAGGGCGAAACGGTGCAGGATCTGATCCGTAAAGCCGATATCGCGATGTATGACGCCAAGAAGACCGGCAAAAACCGCACGGCCTACTATGCGGAGAATTCCGATGCTGACTCCAACAAGCGTCTGGATATGGAAAAGAGCATGCGTGACGCCACGGCAGACGGCTATAAGGAATTTGAAGTATATTATCAGCCGATCGTGGATGTACATAAGGGCGGTGCCGTCTGTACGGGCGCAGAGGCGCTGATCCGCTGGAATTCCCTCGAACTGGGCTTTGTTACGCCCGGTGAGTTCATTCCGCTTGCGGAGTATCTGGGTCTGATCAATCCGATCGGCAATTATGTGCTTCAGGAAGCCTGCAAGACCTGCAAGCGCTGGAATGAGAGCGGCCATCCTTACTACAAGGTCAACGTGAACCTTTCGGTGGTACAGCTTTTGCAGAATGACATTGTGGAATCCATCGAGAAGATCGTTCAGGAAACGGGCATCAATCCCAGAAACCTGACGCTGGAAGTTACGGAATCCCTTGCGATCAACGATATGAACCGCATGAAGAAGATCCTCGGCAACATTAAGAAGCTCGGGGTGAGGATCGCACTGGATGATTTCGGAACCGGCTATTCCTCCCTGAACCATGTGAGAGAACTGCCGATCGATGTGATCAAAGTCGATCAGAGCTTTGTGACGGAACTGGCAACCGACCAGTATGCGCAGGCGTTCGTCCGGATGGTCGGCGAACTGGCCAATGCGCTTGGCGTCAAAGTGTGCGTGGAGGGGATTGAGACGATCGATCAGTACCGCGTGCTTGAGAATATGAACATCCGTATGATCCAGGGCTTTTATTTTGACCGTCCCATGCCCAAGGCAGCGTTCGAGAAGAAATATGTGGACGGAGCGATAGGCGGCGATGAGCCACAGGAGTCGTGACCATGCTGAATGTCCTGTACCAGTTTAATGAAAAATACGCACCCTATGCCGGAACATCCATCACTTCTCTGTTTACGCACCACAAGGATGAGGATGTTCTTGTTTATATTCTGGGAGAGGGACTGTCTGAAGATTCCGTAAAACGCTTCGAGGCGCTTTCCGCGCAGTATGACCAGCAGATCCGGATCCTTGATACGGCACCGGTCATCGAAAAAGTCAAGGCCTGGGGGATCCCGGCATACAGAGGCGCCTATTCCGCAAACCTAAGACTGTTCCTTCCCTATTTTCTCGACGAAGACGTGGAACGGATCCTGTATCTGGATGCGGACACCATAGTCAGGGGAAGCGTGAAGCCGCTCTACGATCTGGACCTTTCCGGTAAAACGATCGCCATGATCCTGGATTCTCTGGGACGCGCCTACAAACGGAAACAATTGGGCTTTTCCGAGGAAAAACCGTATTACAATTCGGGTGTTATTTTATTTGATCTGAAAAAATGGCGCAGGGAAGGCTGGTCCGAGAAAATAATAACGCATGTTACCAATAATGAATGGATCTATACTTCTCCGGATCAGGATCTTCTGAATGTCGTCTGTGCCGACGCGATCATGACGGTTCCGGCGAAATTTAACTACCAGCCTGTCCATGCGGTGTTTTCCGACCGGACCTATTTTAACTGCTATGGAAGAGCAGGATATTATACGGAGGAAGAACTGGCGCTAAGCCGGGAGGATGTGCGCATCTATCACTCCCTGCGTTTTGTCGGGGAGTTTCCCTGGGATGCTGCTTCCGTTCATCCTTATACGAAATTATTCGACCGGTATCTTCGGAGATCTCCCTGGTCTGACTATCAAAAAGAAAAGGCGGAAAGCACACCGGCCATGAAGGTGGAAAAATTCCTCTACCGGATCCTGCCGAAAAGTCTCTATTTACGGCTGTTTGTGTTTTTCCATAACAGATATCTGAATGCAAGACCGGAGGCGGATCGTTCCAAACAGACGGTTTGATATGAAAAGGAGCCTGCATGGACTGCTATCGTAAAAGGATCTTATGGATACTCGGTATCTTTTCCGCTGTTGTCGTTGTTGTGGCGTTTCTGAATCTGCAGATGGATGATGAACGCTATTTCGGACGCTTCGAATACAGCGGTGTTTCCGATGCTGCCGATTTTACGGACGGTGTGATCAATATCACGGACGGCGGATTGAAGGAAGGAGACGTGATCGCCTCGATCCCTGCCATGCATGTGGATGCCGGCAGCTTTACGATCGATGTGGACCATCAGAACGAACAGGATCTTACGGGGGTCGTTTATGACGGTGATACGGAGATCGGCAGGTTTACTCTTCCCTCTTCCGAAACCAATACGCGTTATCCCTTCCGCTCTGACAGGAATCTCTATAACCTTAAGGTGGATTATCTTTACAGCGGGTCCGGCACGGCCACTTTGAAACGGACGATCCTTTATTCGGACGGTCCGTTCTATTCCGATACGGTGTTTTTTGCCGTACTGATCATTCTTTGTGCTGCTCTTATCGCGGCATTTCTGATCCGGAAGGACTTTTTCACAATGAGCACGGAGGATAAGATCCTCTGCGGCGTGCTGATCCTGTTTGTGATCTTTATCAATTACCCGTTTTTCAGACCGTTTCCTGCCAAGGGCAATGATATCGGCTACCATGTGACCAGGATCGAAGGGATCTATAACGGGATCCGGGGCGGCCAGTTCCCTGTGGAACTCTATACGGATGTGATGCATGGAAGAGGGATGATCGGAACGCTCTATCCGCACCTGTTTTTTGCGATCCCTGCCATGTTCCGTTTCCTGCATGTTTCGATGGAAGCGGCTTTTCGGACATGGCTGATCATGATCAACGTTGCAACATGCGCCACGTCGTACTATGCGGCAAAAACGCTGCTTGGCAGAAAGAAACTGGCGTTGATCGCCATGATCCTTTATTGCCTTCTTCCATACCGGATCACGGTACTTACCTGGAGATACTCCTATGCGGAGGGGCTGGCATTTCTGTTCCTGCCGCTTGTGATCGCGGGATTGTATGAGGTGCTTTGCGGCAACAGAAAGTGGATGGTCTTAGCGATCGGCATGACCGGCATGATCCAGTCGCATGTGGCATCGGCGATGATGATCGCGGTATTCTGCGCACTGGCAGGCCTTGTTTATCTTCGGAAGATCATCGTGGAAAGGCGCATTCTGCCCCTGCTGTTTTCGATCGTTGCGACATTTCTGCTGAATCTCTGGTTTATCATGCCGTTCCTCTATTATTATGCTTCCGATATCGATGTCCGCTCGGCTCAGGCCGGCGATCTGTCCAATATCACGTATTTTGCCTCCCAGATGTTCCAGCTGCTGCCGGGTAACAATGCGGCTGCGGGTCAACTGTTCCATCAGGTCTCCACGATCGGTCTCTGGCTGATCCTGCTTTTGGCTGTTGCCGTCTATCTGCTGTTTATGAAGCGCGAGCCGGAGGATCAGGACCGTTTTGCGCTGCTTCTTATGCTGACGGGCGCTGCGTTTGTTTTCTCGGCCACAAAGATCTTTCCCTGGCAGACCGTTTCCAAATTCTCAAGATTCTATGAGATTGTCAGCACCTTCGGTTATGCGACACGTTTCCTGTTCGTCGGCGAAGGACTGCTGTTTTTTGGCGTGATCTTAAGCTTTACGAACTTTGCGGCAAGGCCGGCACTGAAAAGAGCGTTGTTTTTTACGGCCATCGGTGTTGCCGTTTTGCAGGGCTTTCTGATCACGGATCTGTATCTGACATGCGAACAGCCGTTTATCGATGCCAGGGCTTACCGTTTCATCCCGAATACCTGTGACGATATGGAGTATGACTGGTACGCCCCGGAGGGGTATGATCACGAGAACTTCCCGGATCGGATCACAAGCCCCGATGCCCGGATCGAAGGTTATACCCATATAAATACACACACTTCTTTTTCCTATACATCCGCAAACGATACCTATGCGGATGTGCCGCTCACCTATTTCCTCGGTTATACGGCAAACAATGACGGCACAGCTCTTTCCGTTTCAAAAGGGGACAAGGGCTGCATCCGGATCGCGCTGCCAAAGACCACGGAACAAAGAACCGTTACGATTGACTTTACCGGTTACAGATTCAGCACACTGACTCTGATCATATCGCTTCTCACAGGCGCCGGAATGATTGTATGCAAGGTCTGCCATTCCAGTAAAAACAAAGAAAATCCCACAACTTAAAGTTTTTGCTTGCAGATTGACATAATGTATGGTAAACTATGTCTTGACTGAAGGGGTCAGTTATTGATTGTCGGCTACGACAGGGGATTGTGAGTTCAGAAAGAATAAGGGGATTCTATGAACGCGAAGTTTTTTGATGTCAGGAAGGAGAAGCAGGATGCCATCATCAACGCGGCGCTGAAGGTGTTTGCCGAGAACGGCTACAGGAAGGCAAGCACCGATGTGATCGTGCAGAACGCGGGCATCTCGAAGGGGCTGCTTTTCCACTATTTTATCAGTAAACAGGGGCTGTACGAGTTCATATTTGATTACAGTGTCAAATACATGACACTCGAACTGACCCAATCGGTCAAGCAGGACGAACAGGACTTTTTCGAAGTGCAGATGATGATCGAACAGGCCAGGACCAGGGTGATGCGCAATTACCCGTATATGCAGCAGTTCCTGAATACTGTGAGATTTGAGGATCATCCGGATGCACTGGCCGCACTCGGCGATATGAAGGACGCCATGACGGCCGTGTATAACGGGATCTACAGGCAGACGGACAATACGAAGTTTAAGGATTTTGTGGAAGTCGGCCGTGTGATCCAGATGATCTCGTGGATGTCGGAAGGCTTTATCAGGGACAAATTCCATGAACCGGAACAGGATCTGGATGCTATGAACGAGGAATTCGGCAAGTATCTGCTGATGCTGAAGAAACATTTATACAACGGCCGGGTGGAAGAGGAAGCTGAACCGGACCGGTCAATAGATGAGTAATGGATTAAATGACAGGTGATATGTTAAAACCGGAATTTAAGGACCGTATGCACAGAATGCTTCGTAGTGAAAGCGAAGCATTTTTTGCGTCTTATGAGCACAAGCCGTATAAAGCACTGCGGCTGAATCCGCTGCGGTTTTCTTCTGCCCCGGAGATCTGCGGCACCCTGGGCCTTACGGAACAGGTTCCCTGGGAACCCTGCGGCTACTATTATGATGACGGGGAGCGGCTGCCCGGGAAACATCCCTATCATGCGGCCGGCGTTTACTATATCCAGGAACCGAGCGCCATGGCGCCGGTCAGCTACCTGGACCTTCATGAAGGGGAACGGGTACTGGACCTTTGTGCCGCACCCGGCGGGAAGAGTACGCAGATCGCGGCATATCTTGCGGGGAGCGGTCTTCTTGTATCCAATGAGATCCATCCCGCGCGTGCTAAGATTTTGTCGGAAAATATCGAAAGAATGGGTGTTCCGAATGCGATCGTGACGAATGAGACGCCGCAGCGTCTGGCACTGCGGTTTTCACACTGGTTTGACAAGATCCTGGTGGATGCACCCTGCTCCGGCGAGGGGATGTTCCGCAAAGACCCGGAGGCGATCACGGAGTGGAGCCCCGAAAATGTGGAAATGTGCGCTGCCAGGCAGGAAGAGATCCTTGCGTCTGCCGACGAGATGCTCCGTACGGGCGGCCGGCTTGTTTATTCCACCTGTACGTTCTCGCCCGATGAAGATGAGGGAGTGATCGAACGATTTTTAAAGTCGCATGAGGAGTACCGGCTTGCCGATCTCAAACTGTATCCCGGAATGGAGCAGGGGATGATCGAAGGGAGTATCCGCCTGTATCCGCATAAAGTTAAGGGGGAGGGCCATTTTCTGGCGGTGCTTGTGAAGGGGGAGGAAATTCCGTCCCCTGATCCCGAAGATCCCGCCGGGGGACGGCGAATTCCGCCCTGCGGCATACAGAGCAGCCTTTCCGTAAAAGAGATCGATCCGTTCTTTACTTTTATGAAGCAGCATGTTCTTACGCCGCCGGAGATGTCCGGTCTCATTTTCCACCGTTTCGGAGAGCATTTGTACGCCCTGCCTCCTTTATCGCCCGATCTGAAAGGATTAAAGACGGTGCGCCCGGGCCTTGAACTGGGGACGTTTTTGAAGAACCGCTTCGAACCGGCACATGCCCTCTCGCATGTTCTGAAAATGACCGAAGCGGTCAATTGCATCGATCTGCCAGCCGACAGCCCCAAAGTGCGTGATTTTCTGAACGGGCAGGTCCTGCGCCCCGCGGCGGATCCCGGAACGAAACCCGCCGGATCCAAGGCGGAACGATCCGCAAAAATCTGCATCCGGGACGAAAAAGCCCCGTGGACACTCATCTGCGTTGACGGCTTTTCGCTCGGGTGGGGGAAAAACAGCAGCGGCGCATTCAAAAACCACTATCCGAAGGGCTTGAGAATCCCGATTTAACAACTTGTTTTTCCATGTCATAAATTTGTAACAATGTTGACAAAGCCCGTAAATATGCGTATATTATCACTAGTGTCGATTATAAGATAAGTACAGGGATTCACGCATGATCTTTCAGTCATTAAACGGCACCTGGATGATGAACGAGAAGGGTTCGGAAGCCTATATCGAGGCAAAGGTTCCGGGCTCTGTTTTATCTGCGCTTCTCGTGCAGCACCGTATCCAGGATCCGTATTTTTCAACAAATGAATATGAAGCCGCAGAACTGTTCCGGAATGATTACTTCTTTTCAAGGGAATTTGAAGTCATGCCGGAACTGATGCAGCAGGATCGCGTGCGCTTATGCTGCAAGGGCATTGACACCATTTCCAATATCTATCTCAACGGGACGCATATCGGCTCCACCGCCAATATGCACAGAACCTATAACTTTGAGGTCAAGGAATACCTGCGCCCCGGGATCAATCTCATTACCGTCGAGCTTCTTTCCCCGCTTCAGTATATAGAGAATTATCATACGGGATATGATAAGGATATTCATTACACGCCGCAGGGCAGCACGGAGGGCGCGCAGTTTATCAGAAAGCCGCACAGCCAGTTCGGCTGGGACTGGGGTCCCAAGCTTCCCGACTGCGGTATCTGGCGCAGCATCGACCTGATCGGTTACAGCCTGATCCATCTGGACGATGTCTCGATCATCCAGCATCACGAAAAGAAAAACGTCCGGCTCGAGATCCGTGTGCATGCGGAACTCTTCCGCAGGGGACCTTATATCATTCAGGCGGAACTGCGTCCGCCGGAGGGCAGAGTGGTTGCGATCACGGAGACCATGAATGACAGGGACTGCGTGCTCTACATGGACGTGGAAAATCCCAAGCTTTGGTGGCCCAACGGGTACGGAGAACATCCGATCTATCAGGTCAGCGTGTACGCGCTCGACATGAGCGGCACACAGTGGGATTCCAAGTCTTACAAGATCGGTCTGCGTACGATCACGATCTCGCAGGATAGGGATGAATTCGGAAATGAATTCTGCTTCAAAGTCAATAACGTGAAAATGTTCGCCATGGGCGCCAACTATATTCCGGAAGATGCGATCTATCCCTTCATTACCAAGGAGAAGATCGACTACCTTCTGCGTTCGGCCGTAAAGTGCAATTTCAATATGATCCGCGTATGGGGCGGCGGATACTACCCTGCGGATGATTTTTACGATATGTGCGACGAATACGGGCTGCTCGTCTGGCAGGACATGATGTTTGCCGGCAATCTCTACGAACTGACCGAGGAATTCAGGCGGAACGTGGAAGCCGAAGCGACCGATAATGTGAAGCGTTTCAGACATCATGCATGCCTTGGCCTGATCTGCGGAAACGACAGGATCGAGCACAGCCTTGTGGATGGAGCGCTCAGAGATCACTCGGATGCGTTGAAACAGGATTATCTGCAGATCTTTGAAGAACTGATCGCGGATGTGGTCGCAAAGTGCGCGCCGCAGACGTTCTACTGGCCTTCTTCGCCCTCATCCGGCGGCGGCCTTGAGGATCCGAACAATGAGACCATGGGAGATGCGCATTGCTGGGATGTATGGTATGAACTGCATCCGTTTACGGCGTTTGATGACCATCGGATGCGTTTCTGCTCTTCCTTCGGCCTGCAGTCTTTCCCGTCGATCAAGACCGTGCGGACTTTTACGAGGGAAGCGGATCACAATATTTTCTCGTCCGTCATGGAGTCGCATCAGAAAAACGGCGGCGGAAACGGCAGGATCGTATCGTATCTGGCCGAGAATTTCCTCTATCCCAAAGACTTTGAGAGCATGCTCTATGTTACGCAGATCCAGCAGGCCGTTGCGACGAAGCATGGCGTGGAGCACTTCAGAAGACAGCGCGGCTGCACGATGGGGACCCTGTTCTGGCAGCTGAATGATAACTGGCCAGGCATTTCCTGGTCGAGCATCGACTATTTCGGCCGTTGGAAAGCCCTGCAGTATATGGCGAAGAACTTCTTTGCGCCGGTTGCGGGCTCGATCTTAAGAGAAGGAAACGTTGTATCCGTATATATCCAGAACGAGACCAGGGATTATGAGATGCGCAGGGTGCGCATCAGCCTGCAGACCTTCGATTTCCGCCTGCTGCATGAAGCAGAATATGAAGTGGATGTCCGTCCCGGGGAAGCCTTGCTCGTATGTGAGATGGATTACAGTTCCTATATCGAGGGTATAGAGGATTCCGTCTTTATGGAGGCGGTATTCATTGATGAGGAAGAGAATGTGCTTTCTTCCGAGATCGAGGTCTTTGTACCGTATAAACGTCTCGCGCTGGATTACTCCAGTATTTCCTATTCGGTCATCGAACTGGTGGATGAATACGTGATCCGTATGATGTCCGGCGGGTTTGCGGCTTTTGTGGAACTGGATCTGAAGCAGGCGGATGCGGTCTTTTCCGAGAATTACTTCCACTTAACATCCAAGCGTGAAAAAGCGGTACGTCTGAAAAAATCAGACATCCGTTATCTTGATTACAGTGTGCCGGAGATACAGAACGGCTACGAACTGGAGCAGCAGCTGGTGATCCGGACGCTCAGGGATACATATTGATCACAGCAGACAGGTATACGGGAGGATATATTGGCTATCATGGCAAAGACATTGGCGATTTGCGGACTGGGTGGATCCGGGTGTGAAATACTGGACCTTTCACTCAGGATCAATGCAGTTAACAACCGCTTTGCAAATATTGTATTTGTTGATAAGAGTGAGCACGAAGCGGAATTTCGCGGATACAAAGTCTATGCAATGGATGAGTTAGAGAGCGATTTTTCCCCGGATGATCTGGAATTTGTTATTTCGGTCGGAGATGTTTATCTCCGCGAAAAAATCTATAAAGAGATTCAATCATATGGATACCAGATGACAAATCTGATCGCGCCTTCCGTTTCGGTACCGGAATCAACAACTGTGGGTGAAGGCGTGATCATTCGTGATTTCTGCTATTTATCGGTTGACGCCTGTATTGGTGCGAACGCCCTGATCCAGCCGAATACATGTATTGGACATAATGTCACGATCGGAGAGCATTCTATCATTTCTGCACAATCGGTGATAGCCGGGGGCACGCAGATCGGTAACCGGGTTTTTATCGCCATAGGCTGTATGATCAAAGAACTCATTTCTGTAGGAGATGATTCCATCGTTTCCATGGGCAGCGTTGTGAATAAACCGGTAGAAGAGAACGTGATCGTAAAAGGAAATCCGGCTGAGAAAGTTTCAAAGAACTATCTGAAAAGCGCGTTCAGGTTGAACCGCTTATGAGTGATCCGAAGGATTTATGATTTTATATGAGTTACGATAAAGAAATTCAGTCAAAGCTGATCAACGTATTAGAGAACATTGATTTTTCCCGAGTATTTGTTATCGATGAGAATACCGGGAAAGAGTATACATATGGGGATATTTTCTCTGTTTCGATCCGGATTGCCGATCAGATTCAGGCCATGAAGAGGCCTCTTCTGGCGATCATGGACAACTCCACGGAACTGTTGTGTATGCTGCTTGCAACGTCCATGACGGACGTTTCCATTGCCTGTGTCGATCCGCAAAAAGGACCGGATGAGATTTTGGGAATCGTAAATGAATGTCCTGAGAGAGCGATCACTTATGCCGGGAATGATGACAGGGTTAAGCAGCTCCTTTCGGACCGGATGCTGTTTGAATCTGTCCCTGTAGGAGAGAATGCAGATCCTTCGGCTGTCAAAGCCGAAACGATCCGGCGGTATTCCCATAAAGATTTTTCCGTTCCTTATCTTGTTACTTATACTTCCGGGACGAGCGGAAAAACAAAGGGAGTTGTTCATTCTTTCGGCTCGTTACTTGGAGCGGCTTTTTCCCTGAACCGGTTGATCCCTCTGGATGCTGAGCGCAGACTGCTGCATATGATGCCGATGACCTACA
>JAEEGL012860937.1_pt1 | contig 12653 bp, 10 predicted proteins | sample 9134231 | NCBI WGS metagenome assembly JAEEGL01 (sample SAMN16246548, study PRJNA631951) | gut metagenome | biome: gut microbiome; feature: rumen; material: fiber-attached | host: Bos | place: Iran: Karaj | collected 2018-10
CAGGTATGGATATACACTGGTTGGATGGTTTGATGATAAGGATAACGGCAATCAGATCACCAGGTATGGATATACACTGGTTGGATGGTTTGATGATAAGGATAACGGCAATCAGATCACTTCTCAAAGTAAAATGCTGACTGCCGAAGATCATACAGTTTATGCGCATTGGAGACCAAATGAGTATAAAGTGACGTTTGATCCAAACGGGGGCGCAGTTAATACGTCATATAAAAATGTGGTGTTTGGTTCAAAATACGGAGAACTGCCTGTTCCCACAAATACTGGAAAGGATTTTAACGGCTGGTATACAGAAAAGGAATCTGGGTCAAAAGTGACTGCTGATACTATCGTCAGCAGGGCTTATACACATACTCTATATGCTCAATGGGCTGCTTCAGATAAACCTGATAACAAAAGAAAGCAGGTAGTTGAAGAAGTACTAAGAGCAATTGATAGTAAGGGGACAAAAGATGGTTCCCAATATTACTTGATTTACAGAAACGGAGATAATTCTTATGCGCTTATCCACGACGCCTCGGAGAATACCTTAACCTTTTTTACCATTGCGCCCGTATCCAGTTATAAATATTACTGCATGATGGCTTATGATCTGACTACTTATTCGTCAAATTCCATCATTGTAAATGTGTCATCTTCAGATGGCACGGATATCATTCTTGAAAAAGCTGCATTAGATATGGCAACTTTTACAAAAGACACAGTCCTGTATTTTTCTTCTAATAGTGATGTTAATAATATTGGTAATACACTGGTGCAACAATCATTTCTTGGATGGTCAATAAACATTCTTAGTAATACGTCCCATACTATGGGTGAAATTGGATTTGAAGCGTATCATAAATCTATCACTGATGGTGACAATAGCAATGAAGGAGATTTAGGAGGTATCCATTGGAAATATACCGAAGCCACTAAAACATTGGAATTTACAGGAACTGGAGAAATGGAATCGGATTATCCATATCCTTGGGATACGTACAGCGAAGAGGCCGAAAGGGTTGTAATAAATAAAGGGATCACATCTATTGCCGAAAATGCTTTTTGGATGTTTGAAGCACTGAAGTCTGTGGAACTACCAGAAGGCTTAAAAACAATAGATAACGAGGCTTTTACCTATTGTCTTGATCTCAGTACTGTTAGTTTTCCTGAGAGCTTAACAACTATAGGAGCTCAAGCCTTTAATTCGTCCGGGCTTACATCTATAATGCTTCCTCAAAATGTTAATTCAATAGGTGATTGCGCATTTAGCTGTTGTGATAATCTTGGCCGGATAACTGTCGCTTCGGGCAATAGATGGTTCGTCGCACAAGAAAACGTCTTGTACAATTATAGCAGGGACAGGCTGATGTTATATGCTCCCATGAAAGAAGGGGTATCGTTTTTCATTCCTGATAGCGTAAATACTATTGATGACGAATCGTTTTCCGGGTGCAGTTTTCTCCAGACGTTGCATATTTCTAAAAACGTTAAAACAATTAAAACAAATGCTTTTAATTATTCTTCGCCCCTTAATTCGTTTGAAGTAGATACCAACAATCTTTACTATGCTTCAAAAGACGGCGTTTTATTTAATAAAACGATGTCTGAACTGGTCAAGTATCCGGATGGCAAACAAGGGTCAACATATACAATGCCATCCTCTGTTATTGATCTTGGAGAAGGGGCGTTTTATTGGAATAATTATCTTTCGGAGATACATTGTTCAAATACAATTAAAACAATTGGTCGGCATTGCTTTAGTTATATGAAATCTCTTAAATCTTTGTACTTGCCCAGCTCGTTGACTTCTATCGCCGATTACGCATTTGGCTATTCCTTCAGCAAACCTGGTATTCCTCTTTCTGATATATACTATTATGGAAGTAAATCAAAATGGAGCAAAGTCGCAAAGGGAAAAGATGTGGAAGAGATCTTAAGCAGGGTGACTATCCATTACAACAGTTCCGGGGAATCTAATCCGGAGAATGAAATGACTTACTGGGAGGCATCAGAAAAACTAAATTCCACAGAAACGCTTACGGTATGTTTGTATCATACCTCGTTTGTATCATTTGATGGAAGAAAGCATGTTGTGAAAAGTGTGGCGGGGAAGAATACCAAGGCTTCCGTATCACAAAATCCAGATATAAGCATTGATGGTTTCACGGTAGCCATAAATGGAGAAAAAGTTGATGGAATAACCATCAAGTCGCTTAAATACAAGAATAATCAGTTTCCTTCGGACGAGGGATTTAATGATGGCTCAATGTATGTGTTCCCAGTAGTTAAGTATGATACACATAATGAGACTCTAAAGCGCATTTTATCTCAGAATAAGAATTTCAAGAAAGTATTAAATTCAATGCTGGCACCCCAATATAATAAATCCAGTGAAAAATGGACATACTCACCTGTGACCATAATTATATTGCCTATAGAATTGAATAGTGAAACAGAGGTCTATACCAAGTCGGATTTAAAATATAGACCGGCATTAAAGGAAAAAGATGGAATTCTCGTATGGAATGGTACCGGCGTTAAAACTTCATTTAAAAAGATCAAGACAATGGGATACGATGATGAGTACTATGTAACAAAGCAAACAATACCCGGACTATACTACCAGAAAGTCTTTGATTTGGGGAATGGAAAGAAAGGAGTAAAAAAGATATCCCTTAGGGCTGGTAGTTGGAAAATAAAAACAAACTCATATAAAGAAGATGGAGAGATATTTACGGATATTAATTGGTCTATAGCAAGTAAAAATTTCGATTATTGTATTGAAAGAAATCAGTTTTACGCTAAAGGAAACGTTTGGCCTTTTATTCTCAATAGTGATGGAAGCGAATGGTCCACATATGACGAGGACGGTATTCTAATTAACAGGGTTAAGCCTGGAAACTTCATTGGTGATTTGCCGTCGTTTGACTAATACTGTTTGAATAAAGCATCTGTTTGTAAAGAGTATCGGAAAAAAGGAGAATGAAAAATATGATAATGAAAAACATAGACAAAGAGCCAGAAGAGTTAAGATTAGCTTGGAATCAGTTTTCCAGAATAGAAAACGAAAAAATAACAAGCGAATACAAAATCGCTAAAATGAAGTCTCTTGATAACCCCTTTGCAATGAGGTGTGTAGCTCTATGGTACGCTGATTCAGAGTATTACACTGAAGAAAAGATTGAAAAGAATTATTTAAAGTGGATTCTTAAAACCAGAGAATGGATTGAAAAGAGATACCATATTGAAGAGATTGATTCAGAATTATGCAAGGAACTTTTGGCATGGTCGTATGAGGCGGAGGGGTTAATATACTCTGAAAACACAAATGATGAAAGCCGAAAAGAAGCTATTAGGTGTTTAGAAATCGCAGAAAAGCTTAAAACTGTCGAAAAGAAAACGATAGGGGAATTTGAGATTAAAGATGAAGGTAGTTCTGTATTGATGAGACTTAGGCAAACAGAAAGAACAACGAAGTATTGGAATATCATAAGTTATACGTTGTTTCTTAGAGACCTTACAGGTGACACTCTTGTTGATGTTAAAGAAAAAGCAGAAAGAAAAGCTCAAGAGTTGCTTGAAGAAGAATGGTGCAAACTACATGAGACTTCAAAAAAACAAATCGTTACTGCTTTATACACACTCAAAGTGATGGAGGAGGCTAAGGGGGAGAGTGATTTTGACTATTCTGCTATAGTAAGTTTGTTATCTAGAGCGTTGGAATATGAGATAAAAATCAGATTTTATAAAAACTATTTGGAATACTTAAAAGAAGAATTCCAGATAAACGAATATGTGGAATCAAATAATCTGTTAAAAATCAGGGAGTTTAAAAACCGCAAACTAATTGTTGATGCATACGAAGACGACGAAGGTAAAGTTGAGACCACTGGGTATCACGATTATGAAGGAGTTGGAGAAAAAGAGTTTACTTTAGGTAGTATAAACTATCCAATAGGGTTTCCGTACAAATCAAATAAAAGTACAGCAGATATTACTTTCATTAATTATTGTAAGAGTGAACTATGGGAAGAAGAAAGCTCAGAAGAGGATATTATCAAATGGATTACATCCATATGTAGAAGTGTTTTGGAATTTAGTGATACGAGAAACCATGCTTCACATGGAGGATATAGTCTTCGTAAAAATGAAGCTATTCAGGCTTTTGAAGATATTATTTTGATTGGTAAAATATTAGTTAAACTGTTAAAACCATGTAAAAATGTGCACAGCTAGGTTCATTTTCAGTGGAAGAAACTGATAAGGGTACATATTATTGCCTTGAGATTGGGATTATACGAAAATGATTTACTGATAATGATGAAATACAGAAATGAGGATATAATGTTAGCGATAGGCATCCCTCAGACATTTTATCTGGATTGTATACCAAATTATGCAAATAAGTATGATACAAATACATATTTAAGGATGCCGTTGATCTAGTTGTACTCGTTATGTTTGATCAGACACCAATTATCGACATATGAGAGTCAATAAACTTATGGAATCTGATTTAGATTTCAAGCCTATAGACAGAATTAAGGCAGGGTATCAGATAGAAAATGATGAAGAAGGAATGTTAGAACAGAAAACAAGGGTGGGAAAAAGATATGACTGAAGTTCAATCCATAATACTGAACAGTTCCTTTCCTAAAGATTTGGAGGAGGTGCTGAGGATACAAAAAGAGGATACAAAATATGATGTTGAAGCCCTTGTCGATTCAATACGCGATGGTAATTCTGTAGTATATCAGTGGAACGTGCCAAAATGGATTAAGCCGGGGGACATTGTCTTTTTTATGCACTCTAAAAACTCTATTCATACTATAGGGAGATTGAGAAACCAGTTAAAGAATGATGGCAATCAGTTTGATGAGAATGAAAAGAAACTGATTCAAAACGGTTTGGAATTGGGTAAGGAGATATACGATCATTTCGGTGGAAAAATCTATGCTATTGGGAAAGTCACCGGGAAGCCGAATTATATTGATTCGGAAGAACTTGATCACGCATTTCATTGGAAGTCCAGAATCTATGCGCTTGTTGAGGATTGCTTTCTTTTAGAAAAACCTATAGCATTGTCAGAATTCGACTCCTTCATAAAGCTTTCATGTGGTGGATCTATTACCCCGGTATATGGTGAGGAATTTGAAATGCTCAAAGCTACGATCAAGAGTAAGAATCCGATTCCGGAGTATCTTGAGAACAGCATGGCCATGCCAATTCCTCTCTCTAAAATGAATGATGAGAACTGGATCGAGATTGCTTCAAAATATAGACATCAGTTCCTTTATGAGAGTCAGTTCAGAACATTTTATGTTGATCGTCTGTTAAGATCACTTGGAGATAGAAAAACATTCAGCAAGGAATGCGCGTGCAAAAAAGCCGGTCAAAAGACTTCGTTCATTGACAATGTGATACTGTTCGGAGGATACTATTTGCCTGTTGAGGTTAAGCTATCGACAGCATCGGAACAGAATCTTTACGGACAGCTTGAAAAATATTGTCATTTGACAGAATTGTATTTGGATAAGGATAAGAAGAAAAAGGCTCCTCTTGACAGAATCTATGATAACTGGGTTCTTGTGATTGACACCTATGGTGTGTACATATATTCCGGCAAAGAACATAATATGAAGCAGTTATTAGATCTGGACGAAATCAAGAATAGAAGCGATATATTTTCTTTCAGAGAGCAATTATTAGTGTTGCTGGGGAGGGATGGAGCTGATACAGCAAAAAATAAGTGCTGATAATTACAAAAAAGTCTATGTCAACAGCTAATGAGAGAATAGCGGTATTTCAGGATACCATGGATTGGATTGAAAGTGCCCCGGATCTTCGTGATAAACCCAGCATTCACGCATCCCTTGTAGATAATACCGGGACAATATATCCCATGAGTTTATTTACCATATGCTGAGCGATAAACAGAACAAATATGTAATCCGGAGCCTTAGAAAGGACGAAACAGAACTGTTGAAAGACTTTCTGTATGAAGCGATCTTTCTTCCGGAAGGAACGGAGGCTCCGGAAAAAGATATTGTCGAAAAGCCGGAACTGAGAGTCTATACGGATGATTTTGGCAGCCGTAAGGGCGATAACTGTCTGGTGGCTGACCTTGGCGGGAAAGTGGTCGGCGCTGTCTGGACACGCATCATGAATGATTATGGCCATGTGGATGATGATACTCCGTCATTTGCGATCTCTCTGTATAAGGAGTATCGGGGGCAGGGCATAGGTTCACAGTTAATGGTGAAGATGTTGGAACTGTTGAGGCAGCAGGGATTTGAGAAGGCATCTTTGGCGGTGCAGAAGGCGAACTACGCTGTAAAGATGTATGAGAATGTTGGCTTTAGGACTGTGGATGAGAATGCCGAAGAATTTATTATGGTGTGCGAATTATAAGGGACGGGCAAGGATATCCGACGATCACAGCGATCATGAAGATAAAACTGTTGAAAAGATATAAGCCGGAGTAGTTCACTTATGATGTATGGAGGATGAAAAAATGCAATTTCTGATCAGGGCATATGATGGTGAAGGAAAACTGGATAAGCGTATGGAAGTGCGCCCGCGTCATCTGGAAGGAATGAAGAAACTGAACGGGCATTTCATCAGCGCCGGAGGCCTGTTGGATGAGGAAGGGAAGATGAAAGGATCAGCCCTTATCATGGATTTCGAGAGTCGTAAGGAACTTGATGAGTATATCGCAAACGAGCCTTATGTCGTTGAAAAGGTTTGGGAGAAGATCGTGGTTGAGCCGATCAATGTGGTAATTGCAAACGGGAAGAAGTAAAATGTTTTTGCATTATCAATCAGATGCAAATGTAAGCTGTGATAGAATGTTAATTGATAACAAAGGCTGAAATACTTCCCCATCTTGATTATATCCGCCGCTACATGCCGACAGAGTAACAGGGTTGGCGGAGAGTTTGAGCCATGAGCTGAGAAATGAAGGAGTATGTACATGAAGATTTTTTATGTTGATTTTGAGAATGTTAAAGACCGGGGGCTTAATGGTATAGCCAAACTGGATGATAAGGATGTAGTCAGGATATATTATAGTGCAGACGCTGACAAAATGACTTTTGGCACGCACAGGAGGATTTTTGAATCACCTGCCAAGTTTGAATATGTCAGGATGCGTAAGGATATGAAAGGGGTTAAGAATGCTCTTGATGTAATCCTTATGAATGATCTGTCTGACCGTATGATAGAGGAAAAGAATGCTGAGTATTTCATTGTGTCTGACGATGGTGATTTTGATAATTACATTCTGGAAAAGCAAAAGAGGAGAATAAGCATAAGCAAGATACCTGAGGTTTGCCAAGCGAGTCAGAATATTGCTCAGAACAAGCCTGCTTCTAATAATGGGACTTCAAAAGAGATAGACGCGTACAAGAAGAAGGAAATGGCTTTCCGCAGTCATTTTGGTAAGTACTTAAAGGATGAATACGATGATAATAAAGAGGATATTCTTGATGCATACATGAATTCTGGTACAAGACAGGAGTTGAACAAGAATCTGCAACAATACTTTTATAATGATGCAGTGAGTGATATCTTAAGAAGACTGTCTGGCTTAATAAGTAATATGCCGGGCAGATAACATGAGGAAAGGTTACATGTAAGATTCCAAGGAGGCTGACCGGAAGGAGGTATCATGACCCGCCTAAAATCACTTCGCAAACACATAAACCATCTTATCAACAAGATGGAGGATCCGGACAAAAGGACAAACGCCATCGCTCATCTCTACGGGGTGTCCCTTGCCGCTGTCATGCTGGCGAAGAAGCGTGGCCTCGATCCGGAGATCGCAGCCATGGCGGGCATGCTGCATGACCTGCACGCCTACAAGACAGGCTCCTATGATGATCACGCCCATAAAGGCGCTGACCTTGCCAGGAAGATACTCACGGAACTCGAGCTGACTGACGAGGCAGAGACGGACATGATCTGCTCCGCCATTTATCATCATGACGACAAGGCATCCGAAGACAGCCCTATGGATGAAGTTTTGAAGGATGCGGATGTCATTCACCATTGCATGAACGATCCTGCAAAGCCGGTGAAGGAAAAGGAGCAGTCCCGCTACGACAGGCTTTGCGGGGAGTTTGGAATATGAGCAGAAAAATGAAACTTGATGGGTAGGGCTCACAGATGGATAAACCTAATAGCTGTGTAACGCGGACAAAAAAAGAAAAGACAGATAATGTGTCACCGAGTGGTCTATGATGGTAATAATCAGAACGCTTTGAATCAGACTGGGCAGACCATCATATCAGAAATGATAAATATGGGAGGAACAATATGAGTGAAATAAGGGATGCAAATCTTAGCAAAGAAGAAATCAATGTTTTGAAAAAAATGGACGACCATAGATGTGTATCTCTCGCTTTGGAGAATGCGTTCTGTGATGGGGGATTGAGTAGTTTCAAGAATTTTATAAACCATTTCAACGATAAAGCAAAAAAGCATGAAAAGATAGCAGTTTTGCTTCGTGGTAACAATAATTCAATCATAGTGTACAAAAATAATCATAAGGATTGGGAGTTGTCTGCGAGTAAAGACAAATGTACGGTTAAATTTGATTTCAATCATGCAAGGTACACATCGGGCTGGGAAGAGGTCTTGGAAACGCTGACCAAAAGCCAAGAAGATGGCGGACTGGGTTTTTGCCTGCCGAAACGCAAAAAAGAAACGGAATTACTACCAAGTGATAAAAAAATTAAAATAACGAGAAATAAAAAACACGAGGTTATTGGAGGAGAAATCGGGGTATTATGCTGCTCTCGAGAGAGTTTTGATATGGCCTTTGTTGAAGAAAACTATAGTATTATAGCAGGCCTTATCGATGATTTTTTCAGTAGAGAAAAAACGACGGATTTCTTTAAAAAAGCTGTTAAGGATGATCCCCAATATAGACATCTTCTGAAAAATGACGGTGGAAAGCGGGTAGAAGACCTTATTGAAAAGCGATGGCAACAAAGATTATTATTTGAATTTGATAACATGCAGGATGGTTATTATGCATATGATTTGGAGTTCGCTCAAAAGTATCCTGATAAGAATTTTGTTGAGAAATGTGCAAAAAAGTATGGAAAACCATACCAATATGTTAACGCAAAAGACTTAAAGGAAAAACTAGTTGTCAATGAACCAGATATGTTGGCTGTTAAATATGATAAAAATGGAGATCCTAATGCACTGGTCTTTATAGAGATTAAATCAAAATGGAGTGCGTGTGAAGGGGCTTCAGATATTCCTACACACATGTCTGGAATGAAAAAATATACTGAGCAGCGTATATTTATGAAAAATAGAATAGAAGACTGTAATCGTTCGTTGAAACAGCTTAAAGAAATGGAAATCATCAACAAAGATGTTAATCTAAAAATAATTGATGATGATATTCCAATTGAAAGATTGCTTATTCTCACAAATTGTAATAATCCAGAAGCAGAACCTTCAAAAGAAAGTGCTTTAGAATACTTCGAGACACATATGGTTAAAATAAAAGAATGGGCTAATGATAATGAGTGTGATGTTTGGATAACAAAAAGTAATTATTGGGAAGATACTATAGAGTTTCAAAGAATTGATGTGAATAAAGACAAATAGTAATTGAGTATTGCCGAGGCAACCAGGACAATTGAGAAAGGAGACTGAAATATCGATATGACGGATTATATTTCATATACAACTGAAAAAATGGAACGGATAAAAGACAAGATACAACAGCTGATACAAATTGTGAATGAACTTGAGGACGATTTCCCGGGGAGACATTTCACATTAGATGGTCATCTTGTTGGGAGTATCGGTGAGGTTATGGCGAGTTATTATTATGGAATTGCTCTTTACACAGCATCGATGCCCAAACATGATGGTGAGGTTGATGGAAAGAAAGTTCAGATCAAGATAACCCAACAGGACAGCATTATCATCGGTGAGGAACCGGATTATCTGTTAGCCCTATACCTTTCAAAGAAAGGTGAAGTATACGAAGTCTATAACGGCCCGGGGAAAGCGCCTTGGGAATCCGCCGGCATAAAAGATAGTCATAATTATCGCCACATGAGAGTAAACAAGCTTATGGAATTGGACAAAGAGGTTAAGCCGGAAGACAGAATCTCAACCAGACATTCGATTGAAAAGATGAAGAAGGAATACAAGAATCAGAAAAACAAAGAGAAATAGAGCGTTATCGGTGATTCAAGCCTGAAGATATGAAAAAAAGAAAAAGCGGACTGCTAACGCAGGGAGGTTTCTATGCTTGCTTATAGTAAAACATACGATGAGTTTTGCCATGACATTAATGGCGGAATCATAGTCTCTCAGATACAGACTGCCCTGAACCGCAGTTTTTCGGAGAGTGAGAAAAAGGCGTTTAGAGTCTCCCTGAGTTCTGTGAAAAATGCGCTTTCTAACGTGCGAATCCCTTTGAAAGCTCAGGTTGGGTTGGAACTGACAGTGCCACTCACGAATAAGAGAATTGATTTTATTATTGCGGGAGAGGATGAGGCGGAACAAAAGAACGTTGTTATCGTAGAACTGAAGCAGTGGGAACAGGTTCAGCATACGGACATGAGCGACATCGTTTTACTTGGAAAGAAGGAAATGGTTCATCCGTCCTGGCAGGCATTTTCCTATGGGACTACTATTTCAAATTTTAATGAGTATATTGAGGAAAATCCTGTAAATATCTACACTTGCTGCTTCTTGCATGACTACAAGACAGAATATACAGGTGAGATTAAGAACGAGGTTTACTCTGAAGGACTTAATAAAGCGCCTGCTTTTATTAGCGACGAATGGGTGAAATTCGCCAATTTCATCGGCGGGAAGATTCAAAAAGAATCAAAGGTGAATCTGCTCTATGAGATCAGCAATGGCAGGATAAAACCTTCGAAGTTTCTTGTGGATTGTTTGTCTGAATCGCTACATGGAAATAGTAAAATTGAACTGATTGATCAGCAGAGAGTAGCCTTTTCCAATATCAAGCAAGAGGTTAAGAAAGCCCTTGCGACGAACACTCGCAAAGTGATCATCGTAAAAGGTGGAGCCGGGACTGGGAAATCCCTAATCGCGCTGCATTTATTGGGCGATCTGCATAGGCAGGGAAGAACGGCATTTTATGTGGCGAAGAGTAGTTATATCAAGGAATCCTACGCAAAGATGCTGACCAGAGATATTCCCGATTACAAGATCCTGAGGACTTTATTCAGAGGATCCGGTGATTTTCATAAAGAGAACTTTAATATGGATAAGCAGTTTGATTGCCTGATTGTCGATGAGGCGCATAGACTTACAGAGAAGACGAAGGTCTCTTTTATGTACTATGGTAAGAATCAGATTCGGGAAATAATTCATGCCTCGAAGGTCTCGGTATTTTTTATCGACGAGACCCAGCAGATTGATATAAAGGACTTCGGTACGATTGAGAATATTAAGAAGGCTGCAAAGGCTGAAAGTGCCGAGGTGATTGAGGACGAGAAGTATGTTCTTAAAGCGCAGTTCAGGTGCAACGGCTCGGATGAGTATATTAATTGGGTCGAAAGTACTCTTTATGACAGACCGATAGAAGAAATGACACATTTGATGGATTATGAGATTAGGATATGTGACAGTCTCGCGGAGATGCAGGCAATAATCCGTCAAAAAAACGAAGAATGCGAGAATCCATGCCGAATGCTGAGCGGAGATGTGTTCCCGTGGATCAGTATGAATGATAAAGATGCGATAGATATCAACATTGATGATTTTCATGCTCAGTGGAATAAGTCGAAGTATTTTGCGGTTGATCCAAATTCCGTGGATGAGGTTGGATGCATTCATACTTCCCAGGGAATGGAATTTGAATATGTCGGACTGATCGTTGGAAATGATTTACTTTATCGTAATGGACACGTTGTGACCGATTACACAAGACATCCTGCAGGCTCTGGAGAATTTAAGCGCCCGCATCAGCGAAAACCTAATCCTGCGGATGCGCCGATTCTTGACAGAATTATTCGAAATACTTATAAGGTCCTTTTCACGAGAGGACAAAAAGGTTTGTTCCTTTATGTTATGGATGAAGCATTACGGGAATATCTTAGAATTGAGATAGATCGTGTAAAGGATGCACAGGCAAGGCTTAAAGCATATGCTGAGAAGAATGCTGAAAGCAAGGCGTACCATCAATAAAACTCTTCGTGAATATCATGAGAAGAGCGGCTTGCCTCTCCATAAGTTCTTCAATACCGGCGGACAGCTTTACGTGAGATGGAGCTGTCAAAGAAGTTGCCGGATATGAGCAGGGATGAGATGTTCAAACTCCTGGCATCTGACGGTATGCTGGTGAAGAGACCGCTTCTGATCACGGAAGATGCTGTGTTGTCGGGATTCAAAGCGGCAGATTGGAAAGAGGCACCATGAAACACGCAATTTCACTGATATTATGTGCATCGTGCTTAATCAGCGGTTGTTCTACCGGGAGCGGTTCATACGCCGGTTCTGGTTCAGAAGAGCAAACACCGGAATGAATATTACGGGGCGGCGGAGCCGCCTGTCCGGTGGTGGCAGAGCCACCTGTCCGGACTTTCGGAGCCACCCCGTTTGACTACTGGTTACCTTGCTTTTTCAGGATCCAATCCATAGAC
>JAEEGL013073350.1_pt1 | contig 12653 bp, 11 predicted proteins | sample 9134231 | NCBI WGS metagenome assembly JAEEGL01 (sample SAMN16246548, study PRJNA631951) | gut metagenome | biome: gut microbiome; feature: rumen; material: fiber-attached | host: Bos | place: Iran: Karaj | collected 2018-10
CCCGCGCGTGCCGGACCCGCGTCCGGCCCGCCCGGCGGCCGCGTTTCAGCCCTATTGCCTAAAAACGGCAAATCCGCTAAAATATAAAGGTTAAGAGACTTGCGCCGGAAGGCGGCGCGGGATCCGGGACGGGGGCGAACCCCGGCCGCGGACAACAAGGAATCGGGAGGCGGCAGGAATGGGCGAGCTGCTCGCAAGACTGTTCGTAAAAGACTATAAAAACACGCAGGATCCGGAGGTGCGCGGACGCTACGGCAAAATGACGGCGGTCGTGGGCATCGTCGTGAATTTCGCGCTCTGCGCGGTCAAGGTCGCGGTCGGCCTTATCACCGGCAGCGTCGCGATAATGACCGACGGATTCCACAGCATGACCGACGCGGCGGCGTCCGTTGTCGCGCTGATAGGCTTCAGGCTTTCGGCGAGACCGGCGGACAGCGCGCATCCGTACGGCCACGCGCGCATCGAATACATAGCGGGACTCATAGTTTCGCTGATAATAATCGTGCTCGGCGTCGAGCTGTTCCTGAACTCGCTGCACAAGGTCCTAGAGCCGGAGCCGCACGACATGAGCCTGCTTCTGATAATCGTGCCCGCGGCGTGCATGTGCGTCAACCTCTGGCAGGCGCATTTCACCATGGGCATCGGCAGAAAGATAAACTCCGTGGCGCTGATCGCGGCCGGCACCGACAGCAGAAACGACGTCATTTCAACGGCTGTGGTCCTCGCCGGAATGATATTCACGTTCGCGACGGGGATCGACATCGACGGCCTGCTCGGCTGCGCGGTCGCCGTATTCATCGTGCGTTCGGGACTCGAGCTGGTGTTCAAGACGTCGAGCCCGCTTCTGGGCGAGGCACCGGATCCGGAGCTTGTGCGCGATATCGAGCGGATCATAACGTCGTACGACGGAGTGCTCGGCATCCACGACCTCGTGGTCCACAACTACGGCCCGGGCAGGATCTTCGCGTCGGTGCACGTCGAGGTCGACGCCTCGGGCGACATCATGGAGATCCACGACATGATCGACAACATCGAGCACGAGCTCACGCAGAAGCTGAACATCCACGCGGTGGCGCACATGGACCCGATAAGGCCGGAGGATCCGCTCGTGAACGAGCTGAAGCCGGTGGTTGCGCGGGCTGTGGACTCGCTCGACGGAGCGCTCGGGTTCCACGACCTCAGGGTAGTGCCGGGGCCGACGCATACAAACGTGGTGTTCGATATAGTGATCTCGCATGAATGCGCGCTTTCGGACGAGGAGCTCAGAAGCGCTCTGGAGAAGGCCGTAAGGGCGGCCGAAGGCGATCATTACAACGTGGTCGTAGACGTCGACCGCAGCTACATAAACCTGCCGGAGCTTTAGGCCCGGGGCGGAAAAGCCGGACGCCGGGGCGGCGGAAAGCCGGGCGCCGGCGGCCGCGAAGAAACGGCTGAAAAGCGGAGGAACTGATATGCTTCACATAGGATGCCACCTTTCGGCGGCGGGAGGATACGAAAAGATGGGACTTGACGCGCTTTCGATAGGCGCGGACACGTTCGCTTTTTTCACCAGAAACCCGCGGGGCGGCAAGGCAAAGGACATAGACGAAGAGGACGTGAAGCGCTTTCTGGCGCTCGCGGAGGAGAATCACTTCGCGAAGCTGGTGGCGCATTCGCCGTACACGCTCAATCCGTGCTCGAAGGACGCCCACACGCGCGAGTTCGCGCTGTCCGTTTTCGAGGACGACCTCATGCGCATGGAATACACGCCGGGCAACTACTACAACTTCCACCCGGGCAGCCACGTCGGACAGGGCGTCGGGACCGGGATCGAGCTGATCGCCGAGCTTCTGAACAAGGTGCTGAAGCCGGAGCAGACGACTACGGTGCTGCTGGAGACGATGTCCGGCAAGGGCAGCGAGGTCGGCGGCCGCTTCGAGGAGATCGCGGCGATAATCGAGAAGGTCGAGCTGAAGGACAAGCTCGGCGTCTGCCTCGACACGTGCCACGTGAACGACGCGGGCTACGACGTCGTTTCGGACGCGGACGGCCTGCTGAAGGAATTCGACAGCGTCATCGGGCTGGACAGGCTCCGCGCGCTGCACATAAACGACAGCAAGAACCCGCTCGGCTCGCACAAGGACAGGCACGCCCCGATCGGCGAGGGATATATCGGCGCCAACGCGATCGCGAAGTTCATAAGCGACCCGAGGGTGAACGGTCTGCCGTGCATACTGGAGACGCCTCACGAGGAGCTCTCCGGATACGCGAAGGAGATAGAGCTCCTGCGGTCGAAATACACGGGGAAATAGCGCGGGCGGCGGCCGGCATCGGCGCGCCGGACGCTGAAATACGGCGCTTTCGGGCGCCTCGGAAAATAAATGCAAAAACTTCTTTACTTTATCGGTTTAAAGTGATAACATACTAAATCGAGGGGCGTGCCGCGGGAGACCGTGGCCGGGCGAATACAAGCGTCCGCGGCGGAAAGCGAAAGACGCGCAGAGCGTCCTCCGAAAGGAATAAGAAAAATGCAGCTGAACACCGAAATACTTAAAAACGAAGAACGCGTAATATACAGTCTGCGCGAGCTGTACCGCGGGTACGGCTATTCGCAGTTCAAGATGGGCAAGTTCGAGGAGTACGACTTCTACGCGCGCAACAAGGACTTCCTCGTGTCGGAGGACATCATCACCTTCACCGACACCAACGGAAAGCTGATGGCGCTGAAGCCGGACGTGACGCTCTCGATCGTGCGCAGCAGCCGCGGCGGACGCGACTCGCTCCGCAAGGTCTACTACAACGAGAACGTGTACCGCGTGTCGAACAGGACGCGCTCGTTCCGCGAGATAATGCAGACCGGCCTGGAGTGCATCGGCAACGTCGACTGCGCGTGCGTGGACGAGGTGGTTACGCTGGCGGCGAAGAGCCTGAAGCGGATCTCGGACGACAGCGTGCTTGTGATCTCGCATCTTGACGTAGTCGAGGACGCGCTGAAGAAGGCCGACATCGCCGACTCCGACAGGAAGCGCGCGATGCAGTGCCTCCGCGAGAAGAACCTGCACGAGCTCAGAAACCTCTGCGCGGGCGGGTTCGACGCGCTGGAGGATCTCGTGTCGACGTACGGCGCGCCGGATGACGTGCTCGCGAAGCTCAGGGCGAAGGGACTCGCGGACGGAAAGGCGCTGGCCGAGCTGGAGAGCGTTGTCAGGGCGCTCGACGCGGAAGGCCTGGCGGGCATGGTCAGCATCGACTTCTCGCTCATCAACGACATGAGCTACTACAACGGGATCACGTTCAAGGGATTCATAAGCGGGATACCGGACGGCGTGCTTTCCGGCGGCCAGTACGACAGGCTCATGAAGAAGCTCGGAAAAGACGCCGGAGCCATCGGCTTCGCGGTATATATAGACACGCTGGAGAGGCTGCCTCAGATCGGCGAAGAGGAGAGCGCGGCGGGCGCCGCGGAAAGCCCGGCGAAAACGGCGGGCGCGGGCGCTTCGCGCAGGACGATAAACATCGCGCTTCCTAAGGGCAGGCTGGGCGAGCAGGTATACGACAAGCTCGAAAAAGCCGGCTTCGGCTGCCCGGAGATCCGCGAGGAGGGCCGCAAGCTCATATTCGAAAACAAAGAGCTCGGTATCCGCTACTTCTGGGCAAAGCCTTCGGACGTGGCGATCTACGTCGAGCGAGGCGCCGCGGACATCGGCATCGCGGGCAAGGACATCCTGCTCGAGTACGAGCCGGACGTGTATGAGCTTCTTGACCTCGACCTCGGCAAGTGCAGGATGGCGGTGGCGGCTATGAAGACGTTCCGCGACGACCCTTCGAGAACGCTCAGAGTCGCGACGAAGTTCGAGAACATCGCGCGCCGCTACTACGCGTCGATCGGCCGCGACATCGATATAATACATCTGAACGGGTCGATCGAGATCGCGCCGATACTGGATCTGTCGGACGTGATCGTGGACATAGTCGAGACCGGCACGACGCTTAAGGAAAACGACCTCGAGGTCGTGGAGACGATAGTGCCGATCAGCGCGAGACTTATAGCGAACAAATCGAGCTTCGAATTCATGAAGCCGGAGATAGAGAGAGTAATGCGCGGCCTGGCGGAATAAGCCGGGCGAGGCAGACGGGCGGCAGGCAAACGGGCCGGAAAGCTAAGGATCGGCGGGCGAACAGGCCGGAAAGCGAAGGACCGGCGGGCGAACAGACGGAAAGCAGATGCGCCTGCGGGCAAACAGGCCGGGAAGCCGGATACAGACAAATACGGAGGGACCGAAATGATAAAGATAATGAAATACGGTGAGGTCGACAGCAAGGACATATTCGCGAGAAACGTTCCGATGGCGAGCGTGGAGGATATCGTGGCGGATATAATCGCGGACGTCCGCGCGAGGGGCGACGAGGCTCTGCGCGAATACGCTAAGAAGTTCGACAAGGCGGATCTGGACGAGCTCATGGTTTCCGAGGACGAGATGGCGGAAGCGTTCGTGTCGATCGAGCCGGAGTTTGTAAAAGTGCTCGAGCGCGCGGCGGCAAACATCAGGGAGTTCCACTCGCGCCAGATCAGAAACAGCTTCATAATCAACGAAAAGGACGGCGTGATCATCGGCCAGAAGATACTGCCGATCGAGCGCGTGGGCATCTACGTTCCGGGAGGCCTCGCGGCGTACCCTTCGACCGTGCTCATGGATTCGATACCGGCCCAGATCGCTGGCTGCTCGGAGATAGTTATGGTAACTCCTCCGGGAAGCGACGGCAAGGTAAACCCGGCGATTCTGGTGGCTGCCGGCATCGCGGGCGTAACTAAGATATTCAAGACCGGCGGCGCTCAGGCGATCGCGGCGCTGGCGTACGGCACGGAGAGCGTTCCGCGCGTGGACAAGATAGTCGGACCGGGCAACGCGTTCGTGGCGGAGGCCAAGAAGCAGGTGTTCGGCAGAGTTTCGATCGACATGATCGCCGGACCGAGCGAGATCCTCGTCGTGGCGGACGGAACGTGCGATCCGAGGTTCGTGGCGGCAGACATGCTGTCGCAGGCTGAGCACGACAAGAACGCGAGCGCTGTTCTGGTAACGGATTCGGCGGAGCTCGCGGATGCGGTCGCGGCGGAGATCGAGAAGCAGCTTAAGGAACTCGACCGCGAGGAGATCGCGAGGGCCTCGATAGAGAACAACGGCAAGATAATAGTCGCGGACGACCTTCAGGCGGCTATCGACATAGCGAACGAGATCGCTCCGGAGCACCTCGAGCTCTGCGTCGACAATCCGTTCGATTACCTCGACGCGGTAAAGCACGCGGGATCGATCTTCATGGGCAAGAGCTGTCCGGAGGCGCTGGGCGACTATTTCGCGGGACCGAACCACACGCTGCCTACTTCGGGCACCGCGAGGTTCTCGAACCCGCTGTCCGTGGACGATTTCATCAAGAAATCCCAGTACGTTTACTACACTAAGGAAGCGCTGGAGCGCGTCACCGACGACATCGACCGCTTCGCGCGCAAGGAAGGGCTCACAGGCCACGCGAAGAGCGTGACCATAAGGCGTGAGTTCGGAGGTACGAAATAGATGAGCCGTTTTTTCAGTAAAAAGTACGCGGCGCTCGAGCCGTATACGCCGGGCGAGCAGCCGCAGGACATGCAGTACGTCAAACTGAATACGAACGAGTCGCCGTTCCCGCCGTCAGAGGCGGCGCTGAAATACGCGGCGGCGAACACGAGGCAGCTCAACCTCTACTCGGACCCGGTGCAGGAGGTCCTGACGAAGGAGCTCGCGAAGACCTACGGCGTCGGGCCGGATCAGATCATCGTGTGCAACGGTTCGGACGAGACGCTGAATTTCGCGTTCATGGCGTTCTGCGACGACGGGATGCCGGCGGCGTTCGCGGACGTAACGTACGGATTCTATCCGGTCTACGCTCAGCAGAACCGCGTGCCGTACGTCGAGGTCCCGCTTAAGGAAGACTTCACGATGGACGTCGAGACGCTGATGGGGCTCAGAGCGACGCTCTTCATAGCGAACCCGAACTCGCCGACGGGCGTGGCGCTTCCGCTTTCGGAGATAGAGAGACTCGCGGCGGCGGACCCGGACAGAGTCGTGATCGTGGACGAGGCGTACGTGGACTTCGGCGCGGAATCGGCCGTCGGACTCGTAAACAGATACGACAACCTGCTCGTGATCCAGACGTTCTCGAAATCGAGATCGCTCGCGGGCGGAAGACTCGGCTACGCGATCGGGCAGAAGGAGCTCATCGGCGACCTCAACACGCTCAAGTTCTCGACGAACCCGTACAACGTGAACTCGCTGACGGCGGCGGTCGGGATCGGCGTGCTCAGGGATCCGGAATACATGAAGAAAAACTGTGAAATCATAAAGAGCAACAGGGAATACCTCGTTGCGAAGCTCGATGAGCTCGGCTTCAGAACGCTCCCTTCGTCGGCGAACTTCGTGTTCACGACGAGGCCAGGCACAGACGGCGCGGAGCTTTACAGGGCGCTGAAGGAGAAGGGAGTGCTCGTGCGCAACTTCTCAAAGCCGAGAATAAAGGACTACGAACGGATTACGATCGGGACGCGCGAACAGCTCGACGTGCTGATCGAAAAACTGAAAGAGATACTTAACTGAGGGAGAAAAACATGAGAAACGCGAAAGTCAGCCGCGATACGGCGGAAACTAAAATCGTGCTCGGGCTTGAGCTCGACGGCACCGGAAAGAGCGAGATCGGCACCGGCGTGGGATTTCTCGATCACATGCTGACGCTGTTCGCGAAGCACGGCAGGTTCGACCTCACGGTGAAATGCGACGGCGACACCGACGTGGACGACCACCACAGCGTTGAGGACATCGCGATATGCCTCGGCGAGGCGTTCCGCGAGGCTCTGGGCGACAAGGCGGGGATCACGCGCTACGCGGACACGATCCTGCCTATGGACGAATCGCTCGTGATGACGGCGGTCGACATTTCGGGACGCGGGCTTCTGGCGTATTCGGCGGAGATCCCGACAGAGAAGGTCGGAGCGTTCGATACGGCGCTGACGGAGGAATTCTGGCAGGCGTTCGCGCGCACGTCGGGAATAACGCTGCACATCAGACAGCTCGCGGGCACAAACTCGCACCACATCATCGAGGCGATGTTCAAATCTGCGGCGCGGAGCCTCAGGGCGGCGTGCGCAGTCGATCCGTCGCTCGGCGGAGAGATACCTTCGACGAAAGGAACGCTGGAATGATAGCGATAGTTGATTACGGAGTCGGGAACCTGTTCTCGCTGAAGAGCTCGTTCGCGGCGATAGGGGCTGAAGCGGTGGTCACGGGCGACCGCGCGGCGCTTGAACGCGCCGACCGCGTGATCCTGCCCGGAGTCGGCGCGTTCGGCGACGCAGCTGAGAAGCTGCGCCGCACCGGCCTCGGCGACGCGGTAAAGGAGCTGGCCGCGGCCGGAACGCCGCTGCTCGGCATCTGCCTCGGCATGCAGCTTCTTTTCGACAGAAGCTACGAATACGGCGAGCACGAGGGCCTCGGCCTTGTTCCGGGCGACGTCCGCCCTATAAGCGACGTGATCCCGGCGGACCTGAAAATACCTCAGATCGGCTGGAACGCCCTGATTTTCAAAGGCGAAAAGAGCCCGCTCTTCAGGTATATCGAAGAGGGGGATTTCGTCTATTTCGTGCACTCGTACTACGGCGCGAACTGCGCCGAAAGCACGATCGCGACGACGGAATACGGCGCGGAGCTGACCGCGGCCGTGGCTAAGGACAACGTGTACGGCTGCCAGTTCCATCCGGAAAAGAGCGGCGGCGTGGGACTTTCGATCCTGCGCGCGTTCTGCGAGCTTTAAAAGCCTCGGCGGCCAGGCCGGAAGCGGCCGGCGGAAGACAAAAGGATTCAGACATGATCATATTTCCCGCAATAGACCTGTACGGCGGCAAAGCCGTGCGGCTTCTGCGCGGCGACTACGCGCAGATGACAATATACAGCGACGAGCCGGTGAAAGTGGCGGAGGACTTCGCGTCCCGCGGCGCGGAGTGGATCCACATCGTGGATCTCGAAGGCGCGAAGACCGGCGACACCCCGAACCTCGCGACCGTTGAAAAGATCGCGGGATCGACGCCTCTTAAGACCGAGATCGGCGGCGGCATCCGCAGCATGGAAGTGATCGAAAGATATTTCGCTGCCGGAGTCGACAGGGTCATCCTTGGCACGGCGGCCGTGACCGACTCGGAGTTCACAAAGCGCGCTGCCGAAAAGTACGGCGAGCGGCTCGCGGTCGGCGTCGACATAAAGGACGGCATGGTCGCGATAAAGGGCTGGACCGAAAAGTCCGAAAAGGACGCGTTCGCGTTCTGCCGCGAGATGCAGGACATCGGCATCTCGACGATAATCTGCACCGACATCTCGAAGGACGGCGCCATGAAGGGCGCGAACCACGAGCTCTACAAGGCGCTCGCGGAGCAGCTTTCGGTGAACATTACGGCGTCCGGCGGCGTGTCGTCGCTCGATGACGTGAAGAAGCTGCGCGGACTCGGCATCTACGGCGCGATAATCGGCAAGGCGTACTACACCGGCGCGATAGATATCGCCGAGGCGGTCGCGCTCGCGAAATAGCGGCGGGGCGGCATCGCGCGGGCGGTCCGGCGCCGGAACGCTTGCGGCGGCCGGAAGACGCCTCGGGAGACCGGAAAAGCAAAACCTCAGACGGGAGGCTTCAATGATAACAAAACGAATCATACCGTGCCTGGACGTGCGCGACGGACGCGTGGTGAAGGGCGTGAACTTCGAGGGGCTGAACGACGTTTCGGACCCGGTTGAACTCGGAAAGTATTACAGCGACTGCGGAGCGGACGAGCTCGTGTTCTACGACATAACGGCGTCCGCGGAGGGCAGGAAGCTGTTTACCGATATCCTCTGCCGCGTGGCGGAGACTATATTCATACCGCTCACGGTCGGCGGCGGCATCAACACCGTCGACGACTTCGACCGCGTGCTCAAGTGCGGCGCGGACAAGGTCAGCGTCAATTCGGGCGCGATCCGCGATCCGAAGCTGATCTACGAGGCGGCCAAGCGCTACGGCGACCAGTGCGTCGTGCTTTCGGCCGACGTGAAGCGCGTCGACGGCGTCTTCCGCGTGTTCGCCAAGGGCGGCCGCGAGAACACCGGCATGGAAGCGATCGAGTGGATAAAGCGCGGGGTCGCATCCGGCGCGGGCGAGATCGTGCTCAATTCGATCGACACCGACGGCGTAAAGCAGGGCTTCGACCTCGAGATGCTCGACGCTGTGTGCAGCGCGGTGAACGTGCCGGTCATCGCATCGGGCGGCGCGGGCTGCACCGCGGATTTCATTAAACTGTTCAAAACGCTTCCGAAGGTCGACGCGGGCCTGGCGGCGTCCATATTCCACTTCGGAGAGGTTAAAATCGCCGATCTGAAGGACGAACTGGCCGCAAACGGCATTCCTGTCCGCAGAGTGCGGCAGAAGGCTTAAAACGGCGATTTCCGGCGGGGCCGGCGCGGCGGAAAAGGCAGACCGGCGGGGCCGGCGCGGCGGGCGGAACAGATAAACCGGCGCGGGCCGGCACAAATAAACACAAAGCATATTCGGCAATAATCCGACAGAAGAGGGAACTGAAATGGTCAACAAGGTTAATATCGAGGATCTGAAATTCGACGAAAAGGGACTCATCCCGGCGATCGTGGTGGACTCCGTGTCCAAGCGCGTGCTCACGCTCGCGTACATGAACGAGGAGAGCCTCCGCATCACCATGGAAAAGGAGCTGACGTGCTTCTGGAGCCGTTCGCGCCGGGAGCTGTGGCTCAAGGGCGAGACCAGCGGCAATTACCAGCACGTCGTTTCGATCACCGCGGACTGCGATCAGGACGCGCTCGTGGTCGTGGTCGAGCCTGACGGCCCGGCGTGCCACAAGGGCACCTTCTCGTGCTTCGAATATCCGCTCTGGCAGAGCGAAACGCTGCACGAATTCTCGCTCGAGGGACTGATGGAGCTGCTCGCGGGCCGCAAGAAGGACAAGCCGGAGGGCTCGTACACGACGTACCTGTTCGAAAAGGGCCTCGACAAGATCCTGAAGAAGGTCGGCGAGGAATCGACGGAAGTCATCATCGCGGCGAAGGCGGAGGACAAGAAGGAGACGATCTACGAGATCGCGGACCTGGCGTACCACGTAATGGTGCTGATGACCGAGGCGGGCATCACCGTCGAGGACGTTCACAGAGAGCTCGCGTCGCGCCACATCATCGACCACAAGGTAAAGCAGGAGAAGATGACGAAATAGCGCGGCGCCTTGCGGAAGCGGAAGCCGCCTGAAAGCGGGTTCCGGCAGAGAAACGGATACTGCTATGATACTGACTGATTTTCACGTGCACACGACCTTCTGCGACGGCAAAAGCGAGCCGGAAGAGGTAGTGCGCGCGGCGGTCGAAAAGGGAATAAAGACGCTCGGGTTTTCCGGGCACGCGCACATGGCTTTCGACGAGAGCTGGTGCATGTCGCCGTCCGGGACCGAAGAGTATAAGCGCGAGATCGCGCGGCTGAAGGCGAAGTACGCGGACAGGATCGAGATCCTGTGCGGCGTCGAGCAGGACATATACTCGGACGCGCCGACAGACGGCTACGACTACGTGATCGGCTCGGTGCACTACGTCCGCGTGCCTGAAAAGACAATGCCGGCCGGCGGTTTCGCGGAAGCCGCGTGCGGCACGGCGCGCGCGGAAGCTTCGTCGTGCGCCGGGAGCGCTTCGCCGTTCAAAACGGCGGACGGATTCGCGTATCTGCCGATAGACGAGAGCGGAGAGCTGCAGAGGCTCGCCGCGGAGGAGTACTTCGGCGGGGATATGGCCGCGTTCGCGGCGGCGTATTTCGGCGAGGTCGCGAAGGTCGCGGAGCTTCCGAAGTGCGATATAATCGGGCACTTTGATCTTATAACGAAGTTTTCGGAAGCGGCGGATAAGGCGCTTCGCGGAGCTGAGGCCGGAGCGTGCGGAGCGGCGTCGGGCGGCCCGCGGGTACTAACCGGGCTGACGTCTGAAGAGGCGCGGGATCCGCGGTATATAGCCGCCTGGAAAGACGCGGCGGACAGGCTCCTCAGGGCCGGAATTCCATTCGAAATCAACTTCGGAGCGATCTCAAGAGGCTGGCGTACGTCGCCTTACCCTGCTCCGGAGATCAGACAATACATCGCTTCTCGCGGAGGCAGGTTCATTCTGTCGAGCGACAGCCACGCCGCCGAGACGCTGTGCCTCGGATTCGAGGATTTCGTATCTGCGGGCGATGCGGACGGAATAGAGCTGGACGAAAGACCGGCAGGCTGCTGAAGCGGCCGCGAATACGCGCAGGCAGACGACAACAGGCCGCGGACGCGGTCTGACAACAGATACAGACAAGGAGAAAACCATGCAGAATTCAACGATGAGAATAGTACCGCCGACGTTTGACCCGTCGCCGGACTACCTTCCGGGAAGCCCGGAAAAGGCGGCGCTTAAGGCGGAGATCGCGCGCCAGTACGCGCAGAAGGTCGACGTGCCGTGCATCATCGGCGGCAAAGAAGTCAGAACCGGCAACACCGTCGAGATGATCGTGCCTTACGAGAAGGACCACGTGCTCGGCGTATACCACCTGGCGGGCAAGGCGGAGCTCGAAGCCGCGAAGCAGGCGGCGCTCGCGGCGCACCGCGAGTGGGCGGACATGCCGCAGGAACAGCGCGCGGCGATTTTCCTCAGGGCGGCGAAGCTCCTGACCGGAAAATACCGCTGGAAGGTCATGGCCGCGACCATGCTCAACCAGTCCAAGACGATAATCCAGACAGAGATCGACGCGGGCGCGGGCATCGCGGAATTCATCCGCTACGCGATCTATAACGCGGCGCAGATCTACGAAAAGCAGCCGACGTACGGCCCGTCCGCGTACAACCGCGTCATCTGGAGGCCTCTCGAGGGCTTCGTGACCGCGATAACGCCGTTCAACTACACCTCCGACGCGTCGAATCTCGCGATCAACCCGGCCGTAGTCGGAAACGTGGTGGTCTGGAAGCCTTCGAGTGTTTCGGTGCTCTCGAACTACTACGTAATGCGGGCGCTCATGGAAGCGGGGCTTCCGGCGGGCGTCATCAACTTCGTGCCTTCCCGCGGAGCGGACGTAAACGAAAACCTGCTCCAGGACCGCAATCTCGCGGGGATCAACTTCATCGGCTCAACGCCGACGTTCAACTCGCTGTGGGCGACCGTAGGCATGAACGTGTCGAAATACAAGAACTATCCGCGCGTTCTCGGAGAGAGCGGCGGCAAGAACTTCATGATGGCGTACAAGGACGCCGACGTCGACGGACTCGTTTCGGCGCTGATCCGCGGCGGCTTCGAGCTGCAGGCGGAGAAGTGCTCGGCCACCGGCCGCGCGTACATCCCGGCGAGCATCTGGCCTGAGGTGAAGGAGAAGCTGGTCGACGGCGTTTCGAAGCTCAAGGTCGGTCCGGCGGACGAATTCGACAGCTACATGTCGGCGGTCATCGACAAGGACGCGTTTGACAAGATCTCGGCGTACATCGACTACGCGGAAGCCTCAGACGATGCCGAGATACTGTACGGCGGCTACGACGGCAGCGTGGGATACTACATCAAGCCGACGCTGATCCTCTGCAAAACGCCGTATTTCAAAACGATGGTCGAGGA
>JAEEGL014998648.1_pt1 | contig 12653 bp, 13 predicted proteins | sample 9134231 | NCBI WGS metagenome assembly JAEEGL01 (sample SAMN16246548, study PRJNA631951) | gut metagenome | biome: gut microbiome; feature: rumen; material: fiber-attached | host: Bos | place: Iran: Karaj | collected 2018-10
GATCCTGATCATCAGCATCTGTTCCACCGCGGCCTCCGTGGCCTACGTTTATTTTACGGAGTACACAAAAGAGGTCTCCTATGCCGGGCTCGTGCTCTTGAACGAGATCTTCTTCTTTTTCCACACGATGCTGGCGGGCAGCCTGACCCTTTATTTCATGAACGTCAACGGCTCCGCGCTGGGCCGTCCGCGGCGCTTCTACGCCGCCTACGCGATCCCCTTCCTGCTCGGCGAGCTCATGATCATGCTGAACCCCGCCACAAAGCTCGTCTTTTATATCGACGAGGCGCTCGTGTATCACCGCGGGCCCGTCATGCCGCTGCTCTACGCCCTGGCGCTCCTGTATATCCTGACGGGCTTCTTTTACTTCTTCCGCTACAAACGGGCCATCTCGCACGCAGAAAGCATCGTCATCTGCAGCGTCGTGGCGCTGGCCGCGGTCGGCACGGTCCTGCAGGCCCTGCGTTCCGAGCTGCTGGTGGAGCTCTTCCTGGAGTCCATCGCGATCCTCACGCTGATGATCATCCTGGAGGATCACAGCAGGGCGCTCGACCAGGCGACGCAGGTCTCCAACCGCAGCGCCTTCAACGAAACGAACAAGCGGCTGATGGAGACGGAGCAGCGCTACAGCATCGTGCTGCTGCGGATCCAGAATTTCAATTTCTTCTCGCGCCTCTTCAACAGCAGGAGCATGGACCGCCTCATGGCGGACGTGGCCGCCTGGCTGCAGCACTTCGCCGGATGGGAAGACATCTTCCGCTTCTGGCAGGAAGGCTTCGCGATCCTCGTGTACGACCCGGAGGGCAGAAGGGCCGAATCGCTTGCGCGGACGTTCAGCACGCGCTTCGATTCCGTCTGGAGCACGGATGAGGTGAGCGCGAAGCTCGAGACCGTCACGGGCGTCGTGCGCGTGCCGGAGGACGTAAACAGCCTGCCGCAGCTGCAGGACCTGCTGATCAGCGGCTTTCAGGACACGCAGCCCGGCACGCTCCTCTCGCGCGCGGACGTCGCCGGCGCCAAGCGGGCCCTGGCGGTGGAGGACGCGCTGCGGAAGGCGATCCGCGACGAACGGATCGAGGTCTGGTATCAGCCCATCTGGTCTGCGGAGAGCGAGTCGATCGTGGCCGCGGAGGCGCTCGTGCGGCTCAGCGACGAGGCGCTGGAAGACCTGCATCCGGACGAATTCATCCCGCTCGCGGAAAAGAGCGGCATGATCCACGATCTGGGCCGCTTCGTCTTCCGGGAGACCTGCCGCGTCATCAGCCAGCATCGCCTGCCCGAGCGCGGCATCCGCTACGTGGACGTGAACGTGTCGCTCTATCAGTTCCTGCGCGACGATCTCTTCGCGTCCTTCGAGCAGACGCGCGGCGTGTACGGCGTCGCGGCGGAGCAGATCAACCTGGAGATCACGGAAGGCCTCGCGCTGGAGGAGATCGACCTGGTGGACCGGACCATCGAACAGATGCGCCGCGCCGGCTACAGCTTTTCGCTGGACGACTACGGCACGGGATTCTCCAATCTTTCGCGGCTCCTGGAAGGGGAGTACATGAACATCAAGATCGACAAGTCGATCCTCTGGGGCGGAGAGCGGAACCCGGAAAAAGCAAAGCTGCTGGACGACCTCATCCGGATCATCCGCAGCATGCGAAACAACGTGGTGCAGGAAGGTGTGGAAACGAAAGAGCAGCTGGAGCGGGTGGTCCGCTCCGGCGCCAATCTGATACAGGGCTATTATTTCAGCCGTCCGCTCCGCGAAGAGGCCTTCGTGGACTACTTAGATAAAATGAACGGTCGTTAGCGGCGCGCGCTCATGCGCAGGGCGTTTCCATCGGCGGGCAGGCGGCCACGGCCAGGGCGTCCGCTCTCGCGTTCTGCTCGAGCGCGTGCAGGAACTCCGCTTCGGAGAACTGCGCCCCGTTCTTCTCCAGGAACGAGCGGTACAGCTTTTCCTGCGCCTCGGGCGTGAGCGTGTGACGCTTCACGTGCCCCTTCACGAGATAAAAGCGCAGCTCCTGGCGCGCGCACTGCTCCAGGATGGCCTCCCAGAGATCCCGGTTCTCCACGGGATCTTTTTTGCTGTTGCGCCAGCCGTTGCGCTGCCAGCCCAGATACCAGCCCTGCCGGAAGCAGTTGACCAGATAGGAGCTGTCCGAAAAGACCTCCACCGTGAGCCCGTCGCGCTTCAGCGCCCGCAGGCCCGCGAGCAGCGCGCTGAGCTCCATGCGGTTGTTGGTGGTGTTGCGTTCCCCGCCGGAGAGCTCCTTTTCCGCGCCGCCGTACTCCAGGATGCAGCCCCAGCCGCCGCTGTTCGTCTCGTTCTGGTTGCCGGAGCAGGCGCCGTCCGTGTAGATCCGTACCGTCTTCATGCGAAAAACGCTCCTTTCTTTCCGCCATTATGTGCGAAAAAGCAGGGAATGTAAAGGCATCTTAAAAACGGTGTAATACGTTTGTAATAGACTTCGATTATACTGTCTCCAAGAATACTGCAGAAGTATCTGCTTTGCCCTGCGCGGATCGCGCCGGAAAGCAGTCCGGGTCCTGCGGAAAGGAGGTCGCGCATATGAAAAAAGTGATCATGGCCCTCGTGCTCGTGCTGACGCTGCTCTGCGGCAGCTGCTTCGTCTGCGCCGCTTCCGACCCCGCCGTCACCGTGGTCAACCCGCAGGGCAACAGCACCGTCTACGCGGACAACATCCTGATCTCCGTCAAGGTCACGGCCACCCGCGTCCTGAAGATCACGGTCTTTGAAGAAAAACTCCTGAACGAGGACGGCAGCCTCAGCTCTCTGGACAGCCTGGAAGCGCTGGGCCAGGTCACGGCGGGCAGCCTTCGCCACGTGGTCGTCTCCCCGGCGGAGACCTTCTACAGCAACGGCAATCTCAGCTTTTACACCAAAGAACTGAAGGGCATCACCCCCGGCATCTACAAGCTGCGGGTCACCACGCTGGACGAGAACGGGCGTACCCAGTACCTGCAGGAGTGCTACGTCGTCGTGCGGCCCCCTTCCGAGGCCAAGGCGCTCAGCTTCCAGTCGGAGCAGTCCGGCGTGCTCAGCTTCCTGCAGAGCTTCCTGAAAAACATCTTCGGCAACTAAGGCAGGGAAATGTCCAGAGCCAGAAATATAGAAGCGCTGAAAAACATCCTGATAGTAGTATTGTTTCTGACAACGATACTACTATTGTATTTTTTGTGGGAAAACGTCACCATGAAGACCTTCCGCCTCTCCTCCATCCTGCCGGCGGGCAGCAGCCACAGCCTGCGGGCGGAGGACGTGACCCGGCCGGAGGAGATCGTCTTCTCCTTCGGGGCGGGCGGCGTCACGGCGGACCCGGACGTCGACGGAAGATACTGGGAGCTCTGGATGAACGCGTTCCAGAAATACTGCGGACGGGGAGAGCTCCTGGCGGAGGAGATCAGCCGCGCCCAGTTCCTGCAGCTCACGGACTACCGTGCGGTCTTCTGCCGCTTCGCGTATGACCTGCCTCTGGAGAGCTTCTGCCAGCAGCGCGGCATCAGCAACCGGGGCCTGAATCAGATCGCCTGCGTGACGGAGATGGGCTATTCGGCGGGCAGTCCGGAGAGCGTTTTCCTGTACGACGGCCGCAGCGGCAGATGCTACCGCCTGGTCTCGGAGCTTCCCGCGGAGGGCTTCGAGGAGATCATCCGCGCGGCGGAGCAGGGCGAATATCTGGTCTACTACGGCGCGGCGAGCCTCTTCGGCGCGGAGAGCAGCGCAGTGCTGCCCCTGAACTACAGCAGCACGCTGGCGGAGACGCCCTGCGGCGCGGAGCTGGGCGGCGCGGACGACGCGGAGCGGAAAGCGATCGCGGAGCAGTTCTTCGGCGCGGACTTCGGTTTCGTGCGGCGCATCGAGGAGAGCCAGGGCAGCCTGATCTACATGTACGGCTACGATCAGAAGACGCTGACCTTCGCCGCGGACGGCAGCATGGTCTACCGCGAGGCCCTGAACGGCGAGGCGGGCGCCCGCCGCGACTATTTCGAGGCGCTGCAGGACGCGCTGGACTTCATCGAGAACTACGGCGGCTGGCGGGAGGAGCAGGGCAGGCATCTGCAGCTGCGCGTCCGCGACGCCTACGAGATCGAGAGCGACCGGCAGAAGGGCTATCGCTTCGTCTTCGGCGTCGGGCTGGAAGGCGTGCCGCTCTACGGCGGGGACGGGAACCTGCTGACGGTCGAGATCTACGGCAGACAGGTCACGGCATACCGGCGCTGCCTGCCGGACGGCGATCTGGAAAAATGGAAAGAAGACAGAGAAAAAGAAGCGTTCTCCGTGGTGGGGCTCCTCAGCGAGGGCTATCCCGCCATCTACGAGGCGCTGCGCGGCGAGGCGCCGCCGCCCGTGCCGCCGGAAGGGGAGGAGGCGCCGCAGGAAGGCGCTTTCGAATGGGTGGCCGCGCGCCTGCAGAATGCGCGTCCCGGCCTGGTGAGGGACGCGGAGCGCGAAGGCAGCCTCCGGCCCGCCTGGGTCCTCTGCGTGGACGACTGTGACTTCTTCTACGATCTTTACAGCGGCGAGGCTTTCGGCGCCGTGCCGCGGCAGAAGGATTAAGGGGGCGCCATGGACTGGAAGAAAGCCAAGAACATCATCATCGCGGCGCTGCTCCTGACCAACCTCTTTCTGCTCGGGCTGAACCTCTATGCCCGCTACGAAGGGCACCAGCAGACGGCGGAGGAGCAGCGGGCCATCCAGCAGCTGCTCGAGGAGCGGGGCATCCGGCTCGGCGCTGAGCTCCCGGCGCAGGAGCGCATGGGCGCGCTGCAGGTGGAATACGTGCATCTGGACGCGACGCGCCTGGCGAAGGCGCTCCTGGAGCAGGAGAGCCTGCCCGCGGACGCCTCCGAGGCGGAGATCGAGCAGAGCTGCCGCGCGTTCCTGCGCGCGCTGGCGGGCCGGGACGAAGAGTTCCTCCTGCAGAGCGTCAGCGCGGCGGGCGCGCAGACGGAACTGCGCTTCTGCAACGCCTATCACGGCATCCCGATCGACGGGAGCTACCTCATCTGCAGCTGGGCGGACGGCCGCGTCCTCTCGCTGCAGCACAACTGGCTCCGCCCCCTCGAAGAAGGCAGCCGCATGGAGACCATGGCTGCCGCGGTGGCGCTCCTGGAATTCGCGGGCGGACAGAGCCGCGGCGCGGCGCTGGAGGTGGAAGCGGTGGAGCTGGTCTACTGGCTGGACGACAGCAGCATGGAGACCGCGGAGCTGCTCTCGGACACCGCCATGCCCGCCTGGCGCATCACCTGGGGAGACGGTCTGGTGGCGCACGTCAGCGCGTACAACGAGTGAGGCGCGACAAGGCGAAAGAAGGACGCGCGGCGCGAAGGCGCCGCGTATTTTTTAGGAAGATACACGATATGTTTTTTTCTCCGACACAAGATCAACACAATTCTCTGTCATACTTTGGTGGTAAAAAATGAAGATGCGATTTTGTTCCCTGGCCAGCGGAAGCAGCGGAAACTGCTATCTCGTGGCCACACAGCACAGCGCGATCCTGCTCGACGCGGGGATCAGCGCGAAGCGCGTCTGCGAAGGGCTGGCCCAGGCCGGCCTTCGTCCGGAAGACATGGACGCTCTGCTCTTCACACACGAGCACAGCGATCACACCAAAGGCCTGCTCCCCATCCTGCGCAAATGCCGGAACATGCAGGCTTACGCCAGCGACGGGACCCTGCGGGGCCTCCGGGGGGAAGGTCTGGCGGAGCGGTTTCGGGCCATACGGCCGGGCGCCAGCTTCCGGGTGGGAGAGATCGAAGTGCGGAGCTTTCCGCTCTCGCACGACGCGGCCGAACCGACCGGCTACAGCTTCCGGGCGGAAGGCAGGCAGATCACGGTCCTGACGGACAACGGCGCGGTCTCTCCGGAGCAGCTGGAAGAGCTGCGGAGCGCGGACCTGCTGGTGCTGGAAGCCAATCACGACGTGGATATGCTCCGCATCGGACCGTATCCGTATCCGCTGAAACGCCGCATCCTGAGCGATCGGGGGCATCTGTCCAACGAGGGGGCCGCAGAGGCGCTGGTACAGAGCCTGCTGGAGGGAACAAGACCGAAGCGCGTGCTGCTGGCGCATCTCAGCAAAGAGAACAATTTCCCCGAAATGGCCTTTCAGACCGTAAAGAACCGTCTGGAAGAAGCCGGCCTCTTCCTTGGGAGAGACCTGGAGATGGAGATCCTTTCCAGAGACTGTCCCGGCAGCGTGTACGAACTGTAGGGAAAGGAGATCGGGAAACATGGAAAACAACAACATCAGAAACGATAATATACAGGAACCGCAGAGCGCCCCGAACTTTGTCATGGTAGACACGAGCGGACAGCCGCCCGTACCGGCCTCTGCACAGGAAGCCCCGAAAGAGGCCTCCATGGAATTCGGCCCCAAACAGAGCAGCGCCCCGCAGAAGAAGCGGAGCGGAAAGGCCTGGAAGGTCCTTCTGAGCCTGCTCCTCGTCATCTGCCTGGGATTCGGCAGCGGCTATGTCGGCGCGGGTCTCGCGATGCGGCAGGCGGCGCAGGGCGCCGACGGCAGCATCCTGAGCCAGAGCGCGGAGCTCTCCGGCGTGCAGGTGATGACGGACAGCAACATCAACACGGCGGAGGCCGTGGCGGCAAAGGCCATCCCCTCGGTCGTGGGCATCAGCACACAGCGGGAAGTGAACTACTTCTCCTTCTTTGGAAACAGCACCGGCATCGCCAAGGGCGTCGGCACCGGGATCATCGTCTCGGAAGACGGCTACATCATCACCAACTCGCACGTCATCAGCGACGGCGAGGCGGATCAGATCACCGTACAGCTGACGGACGGCAGAGAGCTCTCCGGCGAGGTCATCTGGTATGACGCCAACATCGATCTCGCGATCCTCAAGATCGAGGCGGAAGGGCTCGTCCCCGCGGAGCTCGGCGATTCCGACGCGGTCAACATCGGCGCCTACGTGGTCGCCATCGGCAACCCGCTCGGCATGGCCTATGACAGAAGCGTCACGCAGGGCGTCATCAGCGGTCTCGGCCGCAGCATCCAGGCGGCAAAGGACAGCTACAGCTCGCAGGTCAACAGCATGAGCAACATGATGCAGACCGACGCGGCGATCAATTCCGGCAACAGCGGCGGGCCGCTGCTCAACAGCCGCGGACAGGTGATCGGCATCAACACGGCCATGGCGCCTTCCGCGGAGGGCATGGGCTTCGCGATCCCCATCAACACGGCCAAGAACATCCTGGAGAGCGTCATGGCGGAAGGCCATGTCACCAAGGCCTACATCGGCATCCAGGGCATGGACGTGACGGCGTATGAGCAGTACGTGCCGCAGTACAAAGCTCCTTGTGAGAACGGCGTCTACGTGCTGGAGCTCATCCCGGACGGCCCGGCGCTCGAAGCGGATCTGCGCGTTGGCGACGTCATCGTGGGTCTGGACAAAATGTCGGTCGACAGCATGTCCGGCCTCCAGAGGAGCCTCTACAATTACAAACCCGGCGACACCGTCGTCGTGAAATTCTACCGCAACGGCAGCCTCATGGAGCAGGAAGTCACCCTGCAGACCCTGCCGCAGGCGGAAACGGGCAGCAGCGACAAGGGAAGCAGAGAAGAGAACTTCTCCCGCAACGGCTCCGGCTGGCAGGGATTCTTCGGGAACTAAGCAGCCATGAACGTTCGGATCCTTTGCGTCGGCAAGCTGAAAGAGCAGTACTGGACGGAGGCCTGCGGAGAATACATCAAGCGTCTTGGACGCTACTGCAGCCTCAGCGTTACGGAAGTCAAAGAAGAGAAGGCCCCGCCGGAACTCTCCCCCGCGGAAGAGGCGAAGGTGAAGGAGAAAGAGGGCCGGGAGCTGCTGCGGCAGCTTCGGGACGGCAGCTACGTGATCGCGCTGGAGGTCGGCGGAAAGAGACTTTCCTCCGAAGGGCTGGCGGAGAAGATCGAGTGCCTGGGGCTGGCCGGCAAAAGCGAGATCTGCTTCCTCATCGGCGGCTCGCTCGGCCTATCGGACGAGGTCCGCGCCCGCGCCGACATGGCGCTCTCCTTCTCGGACATGACCTTTCCGCACCAGCTCATGCGGGTCATCCTGCTGGAGCAGATCTACCGCTCCTTCAAGATCCTGAAGCATGAGGTCTATCACAAATAATTCGTTTATCATACGTCTTTTCCGATCCTCACTCCGGAAAAGGCAAAACAGATCTTTTTCCGCTCCTCACTCCGGAAAAAGATAAGAACGCGAGGCGCCGAGACAGATCCGGCGCCTCGCGCTGTTTTGGGCGAGACGCCGAAAAAAATTCGGCGCCCCGTGCTGTTTTTTGGCGGCTTGCCTTGCCTATAAAAATAATCTATGCTAAACTTTAAATGTTGCAATTCAGCAAATTGTTTCGTTTGTTGCGAAAATGAAAGGCAGGGAGACCCCTTGAAAAAACTCGTCGAAACGGCGCGGACCTACTCGCTTCCGCTCATCATTGGCGTCGTGCTGGCGCTGATCTGGGCGAACGTCGGGCCGGAATCCTATCACACCTTTGTACACCATCCCCTTTTTGGCACCAAGAGCATCTCGGTCCATTTTCTGGTCAACGATATCTTCATGGTCTTCTTCTTCGCCACGGCCGGCGTGGAGATCGTGCACAGCCTGAGCCCCGGCGGCGCGCTGAACCCCGTGAAGAAAGCCGTCGTGCCCCTCATGTCCACGCTGGGCGGCGTGCTCGGCCCCGTGGTGGTCTTTCTTGCCCTGAACCTTGCCATCGGCAGCCCGGACTGGACCAACGGCTGGGGCATCCCCACCGCGACGGACATCGCGCTGGCCTGGCTGGTGGCCCGCGTGGTCTTCGGCAAGAATCATCCGGCGGTCAGCTTTTTGCTGCTGCTGGCGGTCGCGGATGACGGCATCGGCCTGATCATCATCGCGGTCTTCTATCCGGATCCCACGAAGCCCGTACAGCCGATCTTCCTGCTGCTGGTCCTGGCGGCCATGGTCATCGCCTTCCTCTTCAACAAGTTCAAGTTCAGAAGCATGTGGTGGTACATCCTCATCCCCGGCGTCATCTCCTGGATCGGCATGCACAGCGCAGGCCTGCATCCCGCGCTGGCGATGGTCTTCGTGGTGCCCTTCATGCCGAAAAAGATCGCGCCCGAACTCGCGCAGAAGTACCAGGCGACGCTGGTCGACTTTGAAGAAAAAGTCGGGCCCTTCGTGGACTTCGGCCTCATCTTCTTCGGTCTCGCCTGCGCCGGCGTATCCTTCGCGGGCATCAACACCCTCACCTGGATGGTCATGATCGCGCTCATGGTCGGCAAGCCCGTCGGCATCTTCCTGCTGGGCAATCTGGCCAGGCTCTTTGGCTGCCGCCTGCCGGACGGCATGGGGCAGAAAGAACTGCTGCTCGCCGGCGTGGTCGCGGGCATGGGCCTTACCGTAGCGCTCTTCATGTCCGAAAGCGCCTTTACGGATCCGGCACTCATCGGCGCCGCCAAGATGGGCGCCCTCTTCACCGCCTTTGTCAGCGTGCTGGCCATCGTGCTCGGCAAGCTCTTCGGCATCAAGAAAGTGAAATAGGAGGAAAAAAGAATGAAGTATTACATTTGCTCCTTCCGCGACACCGACAGCCTGGTGGAGACCATGCAGGAAGCCACCGAATACGATCCCGCCTCCCGCAACTTCCGCATGCACGAGGCCTTTCTGGTCCGCAGCGAGGGTCCGGACGAAAACGGAGAGCTGAACCCGGAAGAGACCATGGAGCCGGAGTTCTTCGACCGCAGGGCCGAAAACGTCTTCATCCTCGGCTTTGAAGAGGATCGTCCGGAATGGCTGGTAAAAAGCCTGGAAGAAGGAAAGCTCTACGTGGTCAGACGATAGCGCCGGGCCGCGAACACAACAGAAGAAAAGAAAAACGCTCCGCCGCAATGCGGGGCGTTTCTTGTTTCCGGGGGAGCGTCCGTGCGGCGCGGAGGCCGCGCGCCGCTACAGCAGGTAGAGCACGATCAGCGGGCAGAGCAGCGCGGTGAATACGCCGCCGAGGACCATGGCGAGGCTGGACATGGTGCCGGCCTCCTGGCTCTCCTCGAAGGCGCGGGCCGTGCCGGCGGCGTGGCTCATGGTGCCGAGCGCGAGGCCGATGGCCCGTTCGTCGCGGATCCGGCAGAGCCGCAGGAACTGCGGGCCGAAGATGGCGCCCAGATTGCCGGCGATCACCACCATGGCCATGGTCAGCGAGCCGACGCCGCCGATGGTCTCGGAGAGATTGATGGCGATGGCCGCGGTGGAGCTGCGCGGCAGCATGGAGATGAGCAGTTCTCTGTCCACGCCCATCAGCCGGCAGAGGAAGATCAGCATGGCGAGCGAAGCCACCGTCCCGATGAGGGTGGCCAGAACGAGCGGCAGCAGGTTCTTTTTCAGAAAGTCCAGATGCCGGTAGAGCGGCAGCGCCAGAACGACGGCCGTCACGGGCAGCGTGAAGCTCAGGAGCATGTTCTGCGCCTTGTATTCGGCATAGGGGACGTGCAGGAAGAGCAAAAAGAACACGACCAGCAGGGTGCTGACGAGGATGGGCTGCAGCACGGCGCGGCCGCTCTTTTTATAGAGCCAGCAGCCGAACCAGAAGCTGCCCAGCGTGAGGCAGAGGCCCCAGTAGGGGTTGCTCAGAAAGAACTCTCTCATTGCGCCTCCTTCCGGCCGTGCTTGCGGCGCAGCAGGAGCTCCGTGACCTTCGCGGTGACGTAGAGCCCGAAGAGGCTGCTGAGGATGACGGGGATCAGGATGCGCAGCAGATTGTGTCCCAGCGTGCCGAGGTGATCGATGAGCCCGACGCCCGGGACCACAAAAAAGAGCATCATATTCCGGGTGATCAGCTCGCAGAGCGCGGCGATGCTCTCCGGCCTCACCGCCTTCAGGCAGAGGAGGAGGAAGAGGATCAGCAGACCGGCCACGCTGCTCACCAGGTAGATGCCGGTAAAATGGGAGACGATCTCTCCCAGGAAGAGCATGAGCAGGATCAGAAACGCCTGGCGTATCATAAGAACGACCTAACGCGGAAGGGCCTTCCGCAGCAGATGACAGGCGTCGTCGTGCGGATGGCGCTCATAGTCGCGGTAGCCGGCGCTGTCGCGGAGCAGGGCGTCGAAATCGACCTGCGAGGCGTCGAAGTCCGGCCCGTCCTGACAGGCGAAGACCTTTTTGCCGTTCAGCAGGAGCTCGCAGCCGCCGCACATGCCCGTGCCGTCCATCATGATGGGGTTCATGGACATGATGGTCTTGATGCCGTGGCGCTTGCCCACGTGCGAGACGAATTTCATCATGACGATGGGGCCGAGCATGTAGATGCGGTCATAGCGGACGCCGGTGTCGAGCCTGTTTTCCAAAAAACGGCTCACCATGCCCTTTTGGCCATAGGAGCCGTCGTCCGTACAACAGAAAAAGTGATCGCAGGCGCTGCGGAACTGTTCCTCCAGGACCACCTGACTCTTGTTATGAAAGCCCAGCAGGAGATCCACGGCGCAGTTCTGTTCGCGCAGCGCGCGCGCGATGGGATAGCTCATGAGGGCGCCCATGCCGCCGCCGATGACGGCATAACTCAGCCCGGCCTCGATCGGCGCGGGATTGCCGAAGGGGCCGGAGATCTCCGGCAGCTCGTCGTTTTCGAAGAAACGCTCCAGGTACTGCGTGACGGGCCCCAGCGGCCGGCAGAGGAACGAGATGCTCCCCGCGGCCGGATCGAAATCCGTGAGCACGAGCGGGATGCGTTCCCCGCCTTTCTCGGCGCGGACGATGACGTACTGTCCGGCGCGCGCCGCCTTGGCGATCTCGGGCGCCTCTACGGTATACTGCAGCAGATGCGGTCCGAGCAGATCTCTTTTCAGGATGCGGAACAAAATGAAGTCTCCCTTCTCAAGTGTCCGAGCGTGAAGTTGCTTCAATTCAGTTAAAAGTATAAACAATTCTCGCGGGATTTACAATCACCGATCGTGGAAAGCGAAAAAAGTCTGATCACAAAGCTTATATTGTGGTTTGTCCGTGTTCATGATACAATATATATTCATAAAGATGGGGCTTTGCGCCCTGCCGCCGGAAAGGAGAACGAAATGCCGGAAAAGATCGTTTATCAGCAGATCCTGGATGACGCGACCCAGGTCTTCACCCACGGATACGCCTGCTCCGAGGCGGTCATCTACGCCCTGCGCAAGAACTTCGGCTGGGATCTCTCGGACGACGCCATCGCGCTCAGCAGCGGCTTCCCCTGGGGCATGGGCGGCGCGGGCTGCATCTGCGGCGCCGTCGCCGGCGGCGTCATGTGCATCGGCTACGTCTTCGGCCGCAGAAAGCCGGGCGAGCCGGTCGCGCGCTGCCATCAGCTCGCCAAGGAATACGCGGAGACGGTCAAGGGAAAGATGGGCCCGCTCTGCTGCAGCAAGTTCATCCAGGAATTCCAGGACAGGAACGACCCCGCCCGCAAGCGGAAGTGCACGGACGCCGTCATGATCTGCGCGGAGACCGCCGCCCGCATCATCGTGCGGGAGCTCGGTCTGGAAGCCGAATAAGAAAGAACGGAACGCCTTATGGCATATAAAGTCAAGCTGGATGTCTTCGAGGGGCCCTTCGACCTTCTGGTCTATCTGATCGAGAGCGCCGAGGTGAGCATCTACGACATCCCCATCGCGGAGATCACCGCC
>JAEEGL017242432.1_pt1 | contig 12653 bp, 9 predicted proteins | sample 9134231 | NCBI WGS metagenome assembly JAEEGL01 (sample SAMN16246548, study PRJNA631951) | gut metagenome | biome: gut microbiome; feature: rumen; material: fiber-attached | host: Bos | place: Iran: Karaj | collected 2018-10
CTGTCCGGCGACATAGATACGGCATACGAGATCTATTACGATACCTATGATATCCACGAACTGGCTCCGCTGCACTGAGAGCCTGATGACTTCTGCTGTACAGCTCCGGGCAAGACTGCCGTAGGCACAAGGCTCTTTGAAGGTGAGACAGGAGGTCCGCTTTGAAATGTATTGATCTGTCCGGTTCCTGGAAATGCAGGATCCGGGATGAATATACGCAGATATGTCTTCCCGGTACTCTTGACGAGAACGGGATCGGCTTTCAGGACGATCCTTCGAATCAGTGGTGCAGAGAGAACATCGAGAAGATCGGCTACTGGAAACAGGGGGATCCCATCGTTACCAGACTGACCCGCAAACACACGTTTGAGGGAGAAGCCGAGATTTCCCGGACGGTTGACTGGGATGTTCCCGAAGGACGGCGGATCTTCGTGGAGACCGAACGTTCCCGGCATCTCAGACTGTACGTCAACGGAAAGGAGGCTACTGCCTGTTTTCCAGTCACTCTTTCAGCGCCTTCCTGTTTTGAAGTGACGGGCATGGTCACGGGACATGACGTTTTCACGTTTCTGTCGGACAACAGCTATCCCGGATGGCCGAAAGATGCGATCGAGTACTCATCCGCGGCATCTGACGAGACCCAGACAAACTGGAACGGTCTGCTAGGATATGTCCGTATCCGCTGCGAGAAACCGGTATTCTTTTCAGACCTTCGGATCTATCCCCGGAACGGCACACTTGACGTGTGTGTGTCGGTCGATGCAAACCGAGGCTGGACCGGCAGGATCCGTGTTTCATCTGATGCGCTGGCAGGACCCGCCAGCATAGAGGCAGGGACAGAGCCCGGATGCCGGGAGTTCTGGTTTCACGGTCTGCCTGTGGCTCCCGATGCACGGAAATGGGATCTGGAAGAAGGCTTTTTGTATGACCTGACCGTGTCCGCGGACGGACTGGATGCCAGGACAGAGAGCTTCGGACTCAGAGAATTCGGGTCAGGAGACGGACATCTGATCCTGAACGGCCGCAGGATCTTTTTGAGGAGCGAGGCCAACTGTGCCGTGTTCCCGGAAACGGGACATGAGCCTATGGATATGGAAACGTGGACGGACGTCCTGAAACGGTATCGCTCCTACGGGGTCAACTGCATGCGCTTCCACAGCCACTGTCCTCCGCAGGCTGCTTTTGATGCGGCCGACAGACTGGGGATGCTGATGCAGCCGGAACTGTCCCACTGGGATCCGTCGGACGCTTTCGGATCGGAAGAATCAAGGCGGTATTACCGTGACGAGCTGATGAGGATCCTGCAGCATCTCGCCAATCATCCTTCGTTCGTCATGCTGACGCTGGGCAACGAACTGCAGGCGGGTCCGGGAGGGCATGCCTGCATGGACAGTCTTCTGGACCTTGCCCGGAGATATGACGGCACCCGTCTGTACGCCAACGGTTCGAACACACACTACGGGCAGAGAGGAACGGATCCGCACAGCGGGTTCTTTACGGCCGCTCAGTACCGTGGCCTCGACCTGCGGGCAGCCAACAACGGGATGAAAGGCTGGCTGAATGAGGAATACCCCAACGCCTGCCGTGACTACGAAGATACGGTCGCTGCGATCCGGAGAGAAACGGATCAGCCTGTATTCTCATTCGAGGTCGGTCAGTATGAGATACTGCCGGATCCGGAGGAGATCGGGCAATACCGGGGCGTGACCATCCCCGGGAATCTGGTGCATATCCGGGAAAAAGCAGGGGAACAGGGTGAGGGACCAGAATGGAGGCGCATGACGGAAGCCACCGGAGAAAGCAGTCTCCTGTGTTATCGTGCCGAGGTTGAAGCCGCACTCAGGACAGGCGGATACAGCGGGATCTCCCTTCTCGGACTGCAGGATTTTCCCGGACAGGGGACCGCGCTCGTAGGCATGATGGACGCGCATCTGAATCCGAAACCCGGCCTTTTCGCCGGGCCGGAAAGGTTCGCGGCGTTCTTCCGCGACGTTCTGCCCCTGGTTCTTCTGGAAAGATACACTTATACCGCGGGGGAAACGCTGTCTGCACGGGTCAGAATCGCGAATTACGGGAAAAAGGATCTCTGCGGAAAAACGTACTGGGAACTCAGCGGGAAAGACTTCCTGCAACGGGGTGTGCTGGAGGAGACGAAGGCATCAGCGGGTTACCTGAGCGGCCTCGGACTGATCCGGTGTGTACTGCACGGGATCCGAAGATCCGTGAAACTGATGCTGACCGTTTCGTACTGCGGGCAGAAGAACGAGTACCCTGTCTGGGTGTATCCCGACAGCCGTCTCGTCTGTCCGGAAGGCATCCTGGAGTGCCGTGCTTTCGATGAACAGGCCAGGGAAGCCCTTCGAAATGGCGGGACCGTATATCTGTCGCCCGACAGCACGGAGGAAGCAATCCCGAATTCCGTTCAGGCTCAGTTCAGCCCCGATTTCTGGTCGGTCTGTACTTTCCCGCATCAGTCGGGATGCATGGGCCAGTTGATCGATAAGGATCACCCGCTGTTCAGGGATTTTCCCACGGATGATCACAATGACTGGCAATGGTGGCCTATGTCCCGTCAGCGGGCGATGATCCTCCCTGAAAAGATCGACGCCGTGATCGCAGAAATGGATTCCTATGCTTTCCTGAGACCCATGGCAAAACTGTTTGAATGCCGATGCGGGAACGGGAAGCTCCTGGTCTCTTCTCTTGGACTTCAGTCTCTCCAGAGTTATCCTGAGGCAAGAGCACTGCTGAGGTCGGTCTATTCTTATCTGATCTCGGATGAATTCAGTCCGCAGCTGCGGCTGTCCGAGGAATGGATCGACACCATTTTCAAGACCGGTGGCTGATGGATGAAAGCTGTGCGGCTTTGCGTGTGAAATGACTTTTTCGATGATACTGAAGAACGGGAAGCAGAAGCATGCTTCCCGTTCTCAGTATTCAGTGAAGAATATGAAAAGCCGCAGTCTGAGCTGCGGCATAGGTGTATCCATGGTTTCATTCGCTGATGAAATCGAGGATCTCATAGACCTCTGCTGTTCCTTCTCCGTTCTCGTTCACATAGACGAATGCGTATTCTGCAGAGGGATCTGCGGTGACTTTGCCTGCTTCACAGAAGAAGCAGTAGTTGATTCCGGAAGCACTCTGAGTGCTGAGCAATGCAATAGGCGAGTATGTGGCGCCGAGACGTTTTTTCAGCGCGGCAGAGAGCATGGATGCCTGCTTATCGGTTACTTTGGAATCTTCCGCGGTCGTCCATCCGCCCATGGCCAGATCCGTGTAGGTCCTGACTTCGGACATGACGATGTCGGTGACTATGACTTTTCCTTTGCTGTCTTCATAGAGATATACGATGGAGTATAGATCCTGGGAGTTAGGCGCAGACATTGAGGTTTCGCAGAGTACGGCATAATTGGTTCCGTTGACTTTCTAGCTGCCGATGTAGGCGATCGGGTTATACCTGACGCCGACTGTCGAGGATGCGACCTTGCCGAACAGAGCTTTGATCTTGTCGGTAATGACGGGTGAGGAAGCTTTTTCCCATTTTCCGGCAGATTCTTCCGTCGGGATCGGTGCAGGCTTTTCCGTGGGAACAGGCGTAGGCTCTTCCGCGGGAACAGGCGTAGGCTCTTCCGTGGGAACAGGCGTAGGCTCTTCCGTGGGAACAGGTGTAGGCTCTTCTGTGGGAACAGGCGTAGGCTCCTCTGTGGGAACGGCCGTGGGTTTCTCCGTAGGAGCGGCCGAGGGTTTCTCCGTAGGAGCGGCCGACGCAGTCGGAGAAGGTGACGGGGAAGCGGTCACGGTCGGAGAGGGAGAGGGTGAAGCCGCAGCGGTCGGGGAAGGGGATGCCGAAGGTGTAGGAGGCGCCGAAGGCTGATTGTCTTCTACTTTGAATTCCACGATGTCGGATACGGTGAGATCAGCGCTGCTTTCCCTGCTGAGCGTAACGAAGGAGTAGCCCGTTTCCGCGTCAGGAACGACGGGAGAGGATTCAGCGATGATCACGAATTCCAGGCCGTTTCCGATCTTGGTACCGCAGAGGGCGACGGGCTCGTAATCGACACCGAGCATACCGGAGACCGCACTGCTGAACGCTTCTTTGAGTTCATCCGTCAGCGTAGGGTCTTCCGCAGGCGTGCATCTGCCGGAGCCGTCCATTTCCGTAGCGATGCCGGAACGGCAGATGTCGATGATTCGGACACTGCCGTCGAGCTCCTCATATAAATAGACGAGGGCATAGGTTTCGCAGGCGCCGGGAACCACCACGGTCGCTCTGGCAAGGAACGTATGGACCGTTCCGAATATGACCTGGCTTCCCAGATAGGCAAGGGGGATGTAGTTCACGCCCAGAAGACCATTGAAACCTTTGCCGAAGAGTGCCGTTCTTTCTTCTGTCAGTACGGGCGAATCGGCAGTACCCCATTCTCCGGGAGTTTCTTCATCCGGTTCTTCGGGAACAGCGGTCTCCTCGGGCACAGCCGGTGTTTCCTGAGGCTTTTCCGTGACGATAGGGAGAGAAGTCATGTCCGAGCCTTCCGGAGCGATATCTCCTTTGGCGCATGAGCTCAGGAGCAGCGTTATCATGAGCACGAGCAGGATCCAGGAAACGATCTTTTTCATGATGATGCCTTTCTGTGGATATTGGATTGTCCGAAACATGCGGACGGCTGCTAAAGGATATCATAAACGGTGCAGGATGCCTATATGCCTGAAATAGTGTCAACGTGTTGTTATGTGAAATGCATGTTTTACGGCAAAAATGCGTTTTTTTCAAAGCATTGGTTGACATAGTGATTGAAGAGTGATATCATTTCCCCAACAATTCAATAGAAAAACCGTTGATGCGGAGATAAAGACCGTTACGCCTCTACAGAGAGCCCGCGCTGCTGAGAGTCGGGTAAGACACGGACAGTCAAATGGACCGCTGAGGGTGCAGTCAAATGTGTGAAGCACAGAGTATTCTGCAACGTGAGGGCATACGTCAGTTGCCGGGGATATGCATGTATCCCGCAGAGCGCGCGCCGATACGCGAATCAAGGTGGCACCGCGGATGAGAATTCGCCCTTGACAGAACGATGATTTCTGTCGGGGGCTTTTTGTATCCCGGCAGGATCGATAGATTTTTGACCTGGAGGGAAAGAAAATGATTAAAGAAGCAATCGTGAAGATCGTGAGCAAGGGAGACCTGACTTACGATGAAGCCTATGCCGTCATGAATGAGATCATGAGCGGTGAGACGACGGCTACACAGAATGCGGCCTTCCTGGCGGCTCTGTCCACCAAGAGCGCCAGAGCGGAGACGACTGATGAGATCGCAGGCTGCGCGGCAGCCATGAGAGACCATGCGACCCGGGTGGAAACAGGAATGGAGCTGTTCGAGATCGTCGGTACGGGCGGAGACAATGCACAGAGTTTCAATATTTCGACGACGTCCGCGTTCGTCGTGGCTGCGGGGGGCGTCAAGGTCGCCAAACACGGAAACCGTGCAGCTTCTTCTCTGTCCGGAACGGCGGACTGTCTGGAAGCTTTGGGCGTCAATATCCAGCAGAGCCCGAAGCGCTGCGTGCAGCTGCTCAGCGAAGCCGGAATGTGTTTCTTCTTTGCACAGAAATACCATACGTCCATGAAATATGTAGGCGCGATCCGCAGAGAACTCGGCTTCCGCACTGTCTTCAATATTCTGGGGCCTCTGACGAACCCGGGATCTCCGAGCATGCAGCTTCTGGGCGTGTATGACGAATATCTCGTGGCGCCTCTTGCACAGGTGCTCATCAATCTGGGCGTCAAGCGCGGCATGGTCGTCTACGGACAGGACAAACTGGACGAGATCTCCATCAGCGCACCGACGACCGTGTGCGAGATCAAGGACGGCTGGTACAGATCTTATGTGATCGCTCCGGAAGATTTCGGGTTCGTCCGCTGTGCCAAAGAGGATATCCGCGGCGGGACCCCTGCAGAGAACGCGGATATCACCTGCAGGATCCTGAGGGGAGAAAAAGGCTGTATGCGTGACGCGGTGCTCCTGAACGCCGGTGCGTCTCTGTATATCGCAGGGAAGGCGGGCAGCATAAAGAAAGGAACGGAACTCGCAGCGGAACTGATCGATTCGGGCAAAGCCATGGAAACGATGAAAAAGGTGATCGAGATCAGCAACCTTCCGGAGGAGGATGCATGACGATCCTGGATCAGATCGCGGAGGAGGCACGCAGAAGAGTCGAAGCGGACCGTGCCGTACTGCCGGATGAAATCCTGCGCGAACAGGCTCTGGCGTGCGGCACGGGCAACGGTCCCGCGTTTTACAGCGCGGTGGCGTCTTCTGGATTGAGCCTGATCTGCGAGATCAAAAAGGCGTCACCGTCCAAAGGAGTCATAGATCCGGTCTTCGACTATCGGAGGATCGCGGAGGACTACGAGAAGGGCGGGGCTGACTGCATCTCCTGTCTTACGGAGCCGCACTGGTTCCTGGGATCGGATGAGATCTTCCGGGATGTCAGGAGCCGGATCTCACTGCCCATGCTGCGCAAGGATTTCACGGTCGACAGCCGCCAGATCTATCAGAGCCGGATCATGGGAGCGGACTGCGTGCTTCTCATCTGCTCATTGACCGATACGGAAACACTGGCAAGGGATCTGGAGATCTGCGACGGGCTTGGGCTTGCCGCGCTCGTGGAGGCGCACGACGAAGGGGAGATCCAATCTGCATTGTCGGCAGGAGCCCGTATGATCGGAGTGAACAACAGGAATCTGAAAGACTTTTCTGTTGATCTTGAGAATGCGGTGCGGCTGAGAGATCTCATCCCGCCGCAGTGTCTCTATGTTTCCGAGAGCGGAGTAAGGACGGCCGAAGACGCCTGGGCCATGAGAAAGGCCGGAGCGGATGCGGTCCTTGTCGGAGAAGCGCTCATGCGTGAAAAGGACCGGGCGGGACTCATCTCGCTCATGAAGAAGGCATCGATATGACGAAGATCAAGATCTGCGGGCTGACGGTTCCGGAAGACGTACGGATCGTGAACGGTCTGCGTCCCGATTATGTCGGATTCGTGTTTTTCCGGGGAAGCAGACGCTGTGTGGACAGAAAAAGCGCAGAGGAACTCAGATCCATCCTGGATCCTCGCATTCAGTCCGTCGGTGTGTTCGTTGACGAGGATATCCATGTTGTGGCGGGTCTTCTGGAGTCCGGCATCATCCAGCTGGCGCAGCTCCACGGAAGTGAAGACGATTCCTATATCCGGGAACTGAGGGATATGACGAACAGGCCGGTCATGAAGGCTTTTCGGATCTCATCTCCCTCGGACGCGGAAATGGCGGGGCGAAGCGCCGCCGACATGATCCTTCTGGATTCGGGTGCAGGAAGCGGGAAGGTGTTTGAATGGGCATCGGCCGGAAGGATCGAAAGACCGTATTTTCTTGCCGGAGGCCTGACTCCCGGAAATGTGGGGCAGGCAATCAGAACACTGCATCCGTACGGAGTCGATGTGAGTTCCGGCGTAGAAACTGAAGGAAAAAAGGATCCGATAAAAACTGCGGCTTTTGCCGCTGCGGTGAGAAAGGAAGACGAATATGACGAATCCTGAAGGCAGATTCGGGATCCATGGAGGGCAGTACATCCCCGAGACGCTGATGAACGCCGTGACGGAACTGGAAGAAGCTTACCGGCACTACAAGGATGATCCGGATTTTCAGAGAGAGCTCTCATCTCTCTTCAACGAATATGCCGGAAGACCTTCGAGGCTCTATTATGCCGAAAAAATGACGAAAGACTTGGGCGGGGCCAGGATCTATCTCAAACGTGAGGATCTGAACCATACGGGGGCGCACAAGATCAACAACGTGCTCGGACAGGCCCTGCTTGCGTCCAAGATGGGGAAAACAAGACTGATCGCCGAAACCGGTGCCGGTCAGCACGGCGTTGCAACGGCCACGGCTGCCGCGCTGTTCGGTATGGAATGTGTCGTATTCATGGGGGAAGAGGATACGATCCGTCAGGCTTTGAACGTCTATCGGATGCGCCTGCTGGGTGCCGAGGTCGTTCCTGTCCGCACCGGAACAGCAACGCTTAAAGATGCCGTTTCGGAAGCGATGAGGGAATGGACCAAACGAATCAGCGACACGCATTACTGCCTCGGTTCCGTCATGGGGCCGCATCCCTTCCCGACGATCGTGAGAGATTTTCAGGCCGTGATTTCAAGAGAGATCCGTGAACAGATCCTGGAAAAGGAGGGCCGGCTGCCCGATGCGGTCATCGCGTGCGTAGGGGGAGGCTCCAACGCGATCGGATCGTTTTATCATTTCATAGGGGATCCCGAAGTGCGGCTCATAGGCTGCGAGGCCGCGGGCAGGGGCGTAGACACATTTGAGACCGCCGCCACTATCGCAACGGGGAAACTGGGAATATTCCATGGAATGAAATCCTATTTCTGTCAGGACGAGTACGGACAGATCGCTCCTGTGTATTCCATATCGGCAGGCCTGGATTATCCGGGAGTAGGACCGGAACATGCATGGCTCCATGATACGGGGCGTGCGGAATACGTTCCCGTGACCGACGAGGAAGCAGTATGCGCCTTCGAGTATCTGGCAAAAACGGAAGGCATCATCCCGGCGATCGAATCAGCGCACGCCGTAGCGCACGCGATGCTTATCGCACCGGAAATGGGGAAGGACGCCGTCATCGTCATCACGATATCGGGAAGAGGGGATAAGGACTGCGCAGCCATCGCGAGATACAGAGGGGAGGATATCCATGAGTAGGATCGCCGAAGCTTTCGATCACGGCAAGGCGTTCATCGCATTCATCACCTGCGGAGACCCTGACCTGGAGACGACTGCCGCTGTCGTCCGCAGCGCGGTGCGGAACGGTGCGGATCTCATCGAACTGGGGATCCCGTTTTCCGATCCTACGGCGGAAGGTCCTGTGATCCAGGGCGCCAACGTACGCGCTCTCAGGGGCGGCGTGACTACAGACAGGATCTTCGATCTGGTCAGGGATCTGCGAAAGGACGTACATATTCCCATGGTCTTCATGACCTATGCGAACGTCGTCTTCTCCTATGGAACGGAACGCTTCGTTTCATCCTGCAGGGACATCGGGATAGACGGGCTGATCATACCCGACCTTCCTTTCGAGGAAAAGGATGAGTTTCTCCCGGCATGCCATCGGTACGGCATTGATCTGATTTCCCTGATCGCGCCGACTTCCGAAGGGAGAATCTCCATGATTGCAAAGGAAGCGGAGGGCTTTCTCTATCTTGTCTCCAGTCTGGGCGTAACGGGCACACGGACGGAGATCACGACGGACATCGCTTCGATCGTCAGGATCGTCAGGGAGAACACTTCAATCCCCTGCGCGGTCGGATTCGGGATCTCCACTCCGGAGCAGGCTGCGGAGATGGCAAAGATGTCCGATGGAGCGATTGTGGGATCGGCGATCGTAAGGATCGTGGAGAAGTACGGCCGCGGCGCGGCCGGTCCTGTCGGTGAATACGTGAAAAGCATGAAAACTGCGGTCGTCGGATGAAAAACCATGATGGGAAATGCAAAACCCCGCCATACGGCGGGGCTTTTTGATTCAGTGCGGCTCATTCTCCGATCTGTTCCCGCAGCCAAGAGATCGCTTCGGAGCTGGTCATGGCACTGCAGCCGCTGGCGGATATGACAGACAGAAGATCGTCATCCACGTAAGCGGAGTACATGAGAACGGCGTCGATGTCATCGAGAAGGCCGGCAACATAGCGTTCATATTCTTCCTTGCTTGTTTCTCTTCCTTCACATTCGTACTTATTGACCGGATTCTTATAACCGTCCGGCCCTTTTCCCGGACCCGTATAATAGCTTGCTCTGCGTTCACGGATCAGGACTCCGCCGGGTCCGTCAACAAAGGCGATGTGTGATTTTGTCCAGGATTCGTCTCCTGTGCTCGTCCAGGAACGGAGCGTTTTGTCTCCACGGACCGTATAGAGGACGTAACGGAACCCGCCTGCGACTTCGTTGTCCCAGTTTTCCCCGAAAAGTCTGCGCAGTTCCCCGTTTTCCCATGTCAGGATGTGAAGCGACGACATAAAGGCTGCAGACGCTCCGTCCTGAGGATCGCCTCTCACGTAGATGAGTTCGGGAATCTCGTCTCCCCAAACGTCGCATACGACAACGGAACGAGTGAGTTTTTCCTCCGGCGGCGTTTTTCCTTCGTAATAGCCTTTCTGCCAAGTGTACAGATCGATCTGGGACTGCTGCGACCGGAGCTGTTCCAGATAAGCCCGGTAAACATCCGTGAGGTCGGGAGCCGGAGAAGGAGTAATGACGGAAGCTGCCGTCGGAGAAGGTGTCGTGTCTGCCTTGGAAGGAACATGCGTATCCGTTGACGAAGTGGATACGGCAGAAGGAAGGGACGTCCTGCGTTCCGGCAGAGCGATATCGAGACTTCCGGACATATTCCGGCTGCATCCTGCCAGAAGGATCGCAACGGCGATGAGCATAGAGATCAGACGGACGGCGGGTTTTTTCATGGAACAGACACCTTTCGAAAGAGAAATGTCAGAACGGTCAATCATCCCGCGCTTTGTATAGAAACGGGCTGATCAAAATATCGTGTATCGATATGATCAATTGAAGCGTTCAGCTACAATATATAGGAAGATAAGAAAGCCGTCAAGGTGAAAACAGGACTGATTGCGTGTGTAATTTTACATATAACGGTTCACTGCTTCGAGAAAAATCTGTGTAAAACGATGTGAAATTATCCATAAAGAATACAGTGAGATCGGCGCAGGAAACCCGGGATCGATGGATTTACAGCGTAGCCGGTGCGAAATGGCGGCAGCACGGTGGCAATGCGCACATGTATCAGGGCTGCACGTCCCGGCTAGATCCCGTGAGTGAATGTGAATCCGTAAAACCATTCGGCCATTCACTGATTCTTTTTTACATTTACTTATTTCATCTATATAAAATATATAATGATAAATGTACGATGATGGAATGGTTTGGCCCTTCTTTCCCTATGGATCTTATTTGACGATGATGGCCTGAGAATCACATATAAACAGCACTATTCAGAGACAGTTTTTATCGGATTGTTACACCAATTCATGGGTCTTTGTGTTGTTTTATGAATATACGGATGCTATAATGTAGTGGCATGAATGGATAAGTATGCCATTCCTATATGTAATTTGCGCGATTTGATTCGCTGTTATGTATTGTAACCAAGGTAAGGAGGACTTCGCTTTGGAACACATGTGGATGGAAGCAGGGAAATACTTGCAGAGCCATAGAAACCAAAGGTGGATGCGGCTGGCCTTTTTAGTGCTCGCGATCGCTGTCGCCGTTGGTACGATTGTTCCTTTGAGACTTCCCGGTACAGCTCTGTCCAAAGAGATCCGGGTTCTTAAGTGCAGCGCCACAGGGAACGAGGCTCATACTCATGACGCGTCCTGCTATGACGAGGAGGGCAACCTTGTATGTCCTCTTACGGAGCGCGCTCTTCATACGCATGACGAATCCTGCTATACCGAGATGACGAGTCTCGTGTGCGGGCTGGAAGAATCCAAAGGTCATGAGCACACGGAAGAGTGCTATGCGAAAGTACGCGGAGAACTCATCTGCGCGGAGCATGTGCATACGGAAGAATGCTATGCGCCTGTGAGAGGCGAACTCATCTGCGGGAATACGGATGAGGACCATGAGCATACTGACGAATGCTATGCCTGGAGCGATGAACTGATCTGCGGGATCGAAAACGACGGGCATGAACATACGGATGAATGCTACGCCTGGAGCGATGAACTCGTCTGCGGCAAGGAAGAAGGGGAAGGCGCCCACATCCATGGAGAAGGGTGCTATGAGACCGGACTCGTGCTGAGCTGCGGTCTGGAAGAAGCGACCGAGCTCCATGTGCATGGTGACAGCTGCTTTGAGATCGTGACGATCGATGCGGACGAACCGGATCCCACGGCTGACGTGGAAGGCACGGGCACCTGGAACAATATGTTTGCTTCGATCGTGCTGAGCGGTGACTGGCGTCAGGACCTCGTGACCATCGCGCAGACGCAGTTGGGCTATGAGGAAAGCAAAGCGAATTATCGGGTGGAGAAAGACGGGAGCCGGAACGGGTATACCCGTTACGGAGCCTGGTACGGCCTGCCCTATGACGAATGGTGCGCGACCTTCATCGGATTCTGCATGGAATACGCGCAGATCCCGCAGGGAACTCTGCCGTTCTCTCCGTCTGCGACCCGCTGGGCCGACGCTCTGGAAGCGATCGGGATCTTCGAGTCCTCCGAAGACTACGAACCCGCTGCAGGAGACCTTGTGTTCTTCCTGGATGAAGAGACGAAACAGATCAGCCATATGGGACTGGTCGAGAAGATTGAAGAAGGAATCCTGAGCGTAATCGAAGGCAACGTAGCCCGTCGCGTGCTGCGTATAGAGTATACATTAGACGATAAGAGCATCGCCGGCTATGGCGTGATGCCCAGCGAAGCGTCCGATGCAGTGACGATCGAGGGGGCGATGCCCGCACAGCGCTTCGAAGAAACGCTTGAAGATCTTGACCTGACCGTACTGGTGGAAGCCGACGAAGGCACCTTCCCGGCCAAAACCGTTATGACTGTCGTTCCCGTGGAAGAGGAAGCGACCCTGGACACCATCGCGGCGGCTGC
>JAEEGL010169649.1_pt1 | contig 12652 bp, 8 predicted proteins | sample 9134231 | NCBI WGS metagenome assembly JAEEGL01 (sample SAMN16246548, study PRJNA631951) | gut metagenome | biome: gut microbiome; feature: rumen; material: fiber-attached | host: Bos | place: Iran: Karaj | collected 2018-10
GATTTGATCGATATCAAAATACAAGTTATATTCTCTCTTTCTCATGGCTATTTCATAACTCAGATTTGATCGATATCAAAATACAAGTTATATTCTCTCTTTCTCATGGCTATTTCATAACTCAGATTTGATTGATATCAAAATGCAAGTTATATTCTCTCTTTCTCATGGCTATTTCATAACTCAGATTTGATTGATATCAAAATACTAGTTATATTCTCTCTTTCTCATGGCTATTTTATAACTCAGATTTAAGCAATATCATTATACAAGTTATATTTGCTCATTCTCTCCAGCCAAGCGTAACTCAGGGTTCACTACTGCCATAATATAAGTTACCTGTCCCAATAATGCGTAACTCAGATTATGACATTACATAATAAAAAGTTACCTCACAAGTCACATATCACTTTCATCAGACAAATCACTGTGTCCTCAAACTTGAATATCCCTCGACATTCAGACTGTAATCACTTCTATCCAGCGAGAAATTCGGATTGTAGTACGGATCTCCCTTATCCAGCACCTCTTTCCACTTGGTGCGGAAATGCTCAGACTCTATGTCGTAGCGCTTAGCATTCTTGCCCTCGAGGTCAAGGCCTCTGGACAATGACTCGTAGTGGAACAGCTCAGCGAATGGTGTAAATACATTAAGGTATCCCGCTTCACGCAGCTTCAGGCAGAAGTCCACGTCGTTAAGACTAACCTGGAAGCTCTCATCAAAGCCACCAACCTGATCCCACTTAGCACGGCTCACCATAAGGCAGGCACCTGTAACAGCGCTGACATCCTGAGCATAGCAAAGTCTTCCCATATATCCAAGGTTCATTCCAGCCTGTCCGTAGTGGGAATGGCCTGCTGTTCTATGCGCTCCGAGCTTCAGAACTACGCCGGCATGCTGAATTTTTCTGTCAGGGAAATAGAGCTTGGCTCCAACTGCACCCACGTCCTGTCTCTGAGCATACATAAGAAGCTCTTCCATCCAGTTTACAGTAATAACCTGAGTGTCATTATTCAAAAGAATAATGTACTCGCCGGTGGACTTACTAACACCGTAATTCACCACCTCAGAGAAATTGAATGCCGCCTCATACCCTGCATCACCAGCTACACTATTGCTACCAGCATTACCTGATACATTACCGCCATCAATCTCATCTGATACCCTAGCACCACTTACCTCTCCAACAGCCTTACTACCAGCAATCTCACCTGCTGCCTTGGCTGCAGTGTAATCCACAACTTTAACAATATCCTTCATGGAGCCGTTCTTAAGCTCCTCGTAGTAGCCCCTGATTTCGCTGCCCTTAGAGTTATTCTCAACCACAATGATCTCGTAGTTATCATAAACAGATTTCTCATAAATTGAGCTGATACATCTCTTAAGGTCCTCTGCATGCTCACAGTTAGGAATAACAATAGAAATCTTGGGTGTTCCCTGGACCTCATAGGTAATCTTAAAAATAGTCTCAAAAGCTCTGGTACTTGTAATCTTGAAGTGCTCATAGCCATGGCGTCTTAAGTGGTCTGCCACTGCACCCTTGGCAGCCTCAATAGCATAAGGCTTGGCACTGATATCTGATGCCACAGAACCAGCATGACTTCTCCAATAATACAAAAGCTTTGGAATATGCACGATATGCTCTGCCCTGTCAGTGAGACGAAGAATCATATCGTGGTCCTGGCTTCCGTCGAACTTGGTTCTGAAAAGCTCAGTGCCATCAAGAAGTGTTCTCTTAAATACACTGAAATGGCAGATATAGTTATTTGCACGAAGATTATCAATAGCATAATCCGGCTTAAAGTGCATGGTTATCATCTTGTTGATGTCATCACCCTTGAAGGTGGTCTCATCACAGTAGATGTAATCTGCATTTTCTTCATTTATTGCCTTTACATACCAGTAAAGGGCCTCTGGATGAAGAATGTCATCATGGTCAAAAAGACCTATATACTCACCTCTTGCCATCTCAAGGCAGTGGTTGGTATTGCCTGAAATGCCCTCATTTTTTTCAAGCTTCATGTAGCTGATTCTGCCGCCCTGGATGATTCTGTCATCACCCTTAACTGCAGCAAGAAGCTCTTTTCCATTTGCGCTATCCTTGTCCTGATACTCTTTTACAATCTGGCTTACTAGTCCGATATGCTCAGCATCCGAGCCATCAGCAAGGCAAAGCTGCCAGTTTCCGTAGGTCTGATCAAGCACAGACTCGATCATATCCCTAAGGAACTTTTCAGGAGTGTTGTACAACGGTACCAGAATTGATACCATTACATTCTTTTCAAAAACAGTCTCTGACTGAGCTTTTCTTGTGGTCTCATCCGGAAAACTCTCTGTTCCGTAGTGAGTCATGGCCTTTTTCTCAATCTGCTTGTACTTTATTTTGGCGATAACGCCCTTTAGAGAGCCCTGATTTCTTATTCTATCCCTCTGTCTGATTACCCAGTGCATAGTGTTTCTGGCAGGAGTAGAAGCCTTCCAGATAGGGTTGTTCTTGATTCTATCAAGTTTAAACTGCAGTTCCTGATTCTTATCCTCAAGCTCTGCAATTCTCTCCGCCAGATCAGCGCTCTTTAATTTCTCTCGCTCGTAAGCGGATTTGTAATCTTTTTCTTCCATAATACTTCCTCAAATTTGTTTATACATGGAGGTAATACAATGCATTCTGCAAGCAGAGCATTGTATTACTTTCATGATCTTATTACTAATATGTTTGGCACCCAATTAACCAGCTTAAGCCTACTTGTCTTGTCCGTTGCCAGCATACCAATCTGGTAGTACCCGGGCTCCAAAATGCCCTTCTTTATCTTGACCTTATAGCCTGTAAGGTCCACATTTACCTGATCCTGAAGCCTTACTCTGATGTCCGGTCTATACCAGGTGTAGATTGGAAGGCTGTATATTCTCTCACTTACAGGGCCGGCGCCGCTTTCACTTCTCTCAACCATGCGAAGCAAAAGCCTTTTTTCAAATATCGCATTATCAGAGCCGATAACAAAGCTGTAGCCCTTGAGATAATATCCTTCCTCACAGCTATCAGCTGCAACGCCGTAAAGCCAGTTGTCCAAAGTTCCATTATATTCGCAGCCAATCCTAAGACACTGATCCTCTCTAGCGCCTGAAATGCCCCTGTCGTGGCTCTTTACTGACGCATAAGGGATATCCTCAACAGGAAGATAATCCTCCCTGGGAATAATAGCCGATATTGTCTCATCCTCAGTCAAATGCGGGCTATAGAAAGGATCCCAGTTATAAAGATAGCCATGCCTTGACATAAGTAGATTGCCTTCTGTGGCAAGTCTCTCCATCTTCTTGGAATCCAGGTTATCGAGTCCTCTTGAAAGAGACTCATAGTGTCTTAAATAAATATGATTGCAGCAGACATTGTAATAACCCTTTTCAAAAAGACTGTAGCAAAAGTCCACATCATTAAATGCCACCTTAAGCTGCTCAGGGAAGCCTCCAACATCATTAAACTTCTGCCTGCTGATAAGAAGGCAGGCCGCAGTAACACCGATGTTATTGTGAATTCCCCTGTTATAGCCAAAATAGTGACTCTTATTGTCGTGCATCTTCTGAAGCTTGTGAACAGGGCCTCGCCTTACATTAGCAATTCCCGCATGCTGAATAAGATCAGTATCAGGATAAATAAGCTTAGCTCCCACAGCGCCCACATGCTTAAGCTGAGCCTGGGAAAGCATCTCACGAAGCCACCCTTCCTTTACCGCTTCAATATCATCGTTCATAAAAAGAAGATACTCGCCGGTAGAGTTCTTTACACCTTTATTGCACATAGCGGAGAAATTGAACTCATCAAGCTTGTACAGATAAGTTATCTTCTTAAGTCCGTTCTTTTTAGGAATCTTGCCGATAAATACGCCATATCTAACCCTGTTCTTGGCTTCACTACCATTGTCCAAAACCACAATGTCATAGGTGATATTACTCTCACCGCCTGTAGTTTCAACGATGGATTCAAGACATCTTTTCAAAACCTCAGGATGATCCTTGGAAGGAATGATGATGCTGACCGTAGTTGGCCTAAGTAGCATATGTCTTGAATTGTGGAAGTTCCTTCCGTAAAAAACATCCTGCTCAGGGCTTCTATGGAACAAAACCTCCTTGATATGACCAATAGGGAAGTCTCTTCCCGTTCTCTTGGCAAAGGCGTGCTCATGAATTGCAAGCATGCAAAAAAGGACATCAGCAGAAAGAAGTGATGCCTCAAGTCCTACCTGTTCAGGTGAATTCTTTTTGTTGGTGGTTCCGCCCAGCATACGGACGGCGTTGTCATACTCAGAGCCTGCTTCATGCATTGTTCTGGCTCTGCACGCAAAGAAGCTTCCAATATAGAAAGCATTCAGATATGAATCCGGAGACCAGTCCGGCTTAAAGAAAGGATGAATGTATCTTCCGCCCTTTCCGGTCTCATCTTCATCACCATATACAACATTGTGCTCAGGATGAGCAACAAAGTACTGTTTTATAACCTCTGGTGCTCTCTTTGTAAGTTTTCCCTTTGGGCTTACAAAAAGATACACCACATTATCATCACCCTTAGATTCTGAGATCTCCCAGACCTTTGAATAAGGAATAACCTTAACCTCAGGAACAGGAAGCTTTTTGGGCACAAGCTCTCCCATTTCACCTGTCTCGTAGCTCACGGGTGCTTCACTTAGAGGTACAGGCTGCTTTTCTATTTCTCTCTGCCAGTTGTCATAGGCAGAGGACTTTGCTTTAACCGTCTTATTGTATTTAGTTGTACAGCTTTTGATAAGAACAGATTTCGCTAAGTCTTTGAGCATCTTCCCCAGTATTACTCCTCTTCATCTCTTAAATAGCGCTCCTCGCGTTTCTGAATTATCTTCTTGCCGATGCGCTTAATAATTCCATCCTTTTTCGCCGCTACTGCTTCCTGAACGTCCATAGAATCAATTACCGCCTGAGCAGCATTCTTTGGCAAAAGAGTCATGATAAGCTTAACGCAAAGATGATTTCTCTCCTGAACGCTAAGATTCTCGCTGGTAAGTCCAAACTCAATGTTAGGATCACCTGTATTAAAAATAATCGAGTCATCTGAAATCCACTCGCCGTTCACTGGATGTATTGAAACATCGGAAACGTGGTCAGAGAGCAGTTCCCCATTCCAGGTGGCACTTGCAATAGTAACAAGGCATGGTGCAAAAGCAGGATCAATTCTAATCACCTTGCATTTGCTGGAAACTCTAATATCAAGATTCACAGTATTATTGTCATCATACTGCTCCTCTGGGAAAATCGAATCATCCTCAGAATAGCCATTTCCCTCATCAAGATAAATCTGAATCTGATCGTCAGGCCTTGCAGTTTCAGCCTTTCCAATAAGTTCCTTAGGAACAATTGTCTTGCGGCCTATATCCTTCCAGATTTCCACCATTGACTTGCGGTTTCCTGTCACATACTTTTGGAAAGCATATTCCTCCTCCAAAAGTACTTTTGTATCCTGCTCTGTAAGACCCAGCTTTTCATAAAGAGGCTTAGGATCAAACTTTTCTCTCTTCCTGTCCTCAAGTCTGTAGCAGTAAAGCGCTCTCCAAATCTGTTCTTTTGCTGGAATGCACTTTCCATAGGTCCACTCATAATCTATTATAGTCCAAATAGGCCCATTTACCATAATATTTGAGAAAATCAGGTCGTAGTCAGACACCGGATAGTCCGGCTTATAATTGATTCGCTTGATGTACTCATTTATCAGGGCATTAAAGCCTTCCATATCATCCTTATCAAGACATTCGTCAAGAAGTGAAGCCAGCGGTACTCCGTTAACAAAAGAGAATATTGCACAACCCTCTTTTTCACTTATCTGACAGTCGTTGATTTCAAGATCACCACCTCTGTACTTCTCAACCAGGCCCTCGTAGGCATCTCTTATGCCAAAAACGTGCTCCTTTGCAGCGGCAGTAAGCGGGTACTTCTTTATAACCTTTCTGCCTGCTCTGTCGATGGCAATGTCAGTTCTAATCTTGAACTCATCAACTCTGTCATTGCTGTACTTACTGTAGATTGTATCAAAGCCAGGTCCAAGGATTACCTCAAAGGAGTTGGCAAAATCCTGATACATTCCGTCTTTTACAAGGTCCTCGTAGGCGTGCTTTTCATTGAAAAGTACCATTCTGTCCCTGTCGTAATTTCTTACGTTATCCTGAAGCTCGCCAAACTTTGGCATGTAATAATCTGAATGCAGCAGCGTCATCAGCTTGTAGTCAGGATATGGATAGTAAAAGTGGTAGTCATTCATACCACACTTTTTGAAAATATTGATAAGTCCGTTTCTTGTAAAGGTCTTGGCTACGCTGTCTGATGTATAGCCCTCAACGCCTGAAAAGTAGGTTCCAAGATGATCCTCTGCACATCCCGCCAGATACTTAAGTCCCATGCGGTTCTCTATGGCAATAACGATTCGTCCGCCCTTTTTAAGGTGCCTGTTCATCATGCGAAGGAACTTCTCATAAGGGTTATCAGTTCCGATGTAGCCCTGTCCGTACTCAAAAACTCCGATAAGGAAAATGTAGTCAAAATCCCTTGGAAGGTCCGGCTCAATGTCCCTGAAATTGCCGACATGAATAGTAACGTTGTCGCACTCACTATTTCTTGTGGCATTGATCTCTGAACGTCTTCTTGAAAGGTCGCAGGCAACAACCTCTTTTGCCTTCCTTGAAAGCTCACCGGTGATAGCTCCGCATCCTGAACCAACTTCTAATACCTTTGCCTTAGGATCCATTGGAATCCACTCAACGATATTGGCTCTCTGATCAGATAAATGATAAAGAATAGGCCAGTTGTGCCTTTCCTCTATTACCTTCGGATACTCTTCCTTCTTATATTTTTTTACAATCTCAAGAAGGTCATTCTCTATAGCGCCGTCACTATAAAGATCAACTCCTGAATAATGCTTGAAATTAAGGGTAACCTTCCCTATTTTAATTTCTTCCTGAATCTTGCCCATAAACTATCAGTTCCCCATAGTTTTATTTTGCGTCTGTAACTGTGCACTTAGAATTCATGTCATAGTAGCCCACAGTATTTTTGTCAGAAACTACTGTAACATTAAGTGCATCATAAAGTCTGTGGTACACAGTAAAATCGTTCTGCTCAAAGCCGGTTACTCCAAAGCTTATAAGGTACTCTCCGCCCTGAAGGTTCATGTTCTGGGTAAAAGAAATCTCTTTGACATCCCCAGCCTTCACGGGTTCAAGGAAAGCCTTCTCCACCATGGAATTGGTACCTGTAATCTCGATACCCATGATGTTCTTGAAGGTGTATGCAAAAATAGGAGCTGCAACATCCTGCCTAAATCTAACCTTCATATGAACGGTAAAGTCGCTACCTTTGATAATTGAATTGGTTCTAAGTCCCTTAGAATCAGTTACAAAAAATTCTTCTATTGTCGCAGCGCCGTCACCATACTCCAAAGTGTCCGGATTCTGGGCTGCCTGAGTACTCTTATCAGCAAAGTTCATGCCAGCCTTTGTATCTTTTTTCTTGGAATCCTTTGTTTTGTCTTTGGCCGTCGTCTTCTCATCTGCCTCGTCACTGGCCTTGGCCGCAGCATTTCTAATATCCTCGTCGTCAAGAAGATTCTTCACATCACTGCTTGGAAGTGGATACTGCCCAACCAGAACCTGTTTGTAAATATCGATCATCTTCTTTGGTGTGCCTTCGCCAATAAGTACACCCTGATTCAGAAGTATCGCCCTGTCGCAGTATTTACTAATACTAGACAGATCATGGGATACAAAAAGGATAGTCTTTCCCTGCTTCTTAAACTCTTCAAACTTGTGATAGCACTTAGCCTGGAAGAAAACGTCTCCAACTGAAAGTGCCTCATCGACAATAAGAATCTCCGGGTCAATGTTTATAGCTACCGCAAAAGCAAGTCTTACAAACATACCACTTGAGTAGGTCTTGACCGGCTGATAAACATAGTCTCCAATATCAGCAAACTCAAGGATTGCATCAAGTCTCTTTGTAATCTCTTCCTCAGAAAAACCGATCATCATACAATTAAGGTAAATGTTATCGATTCCGTTGTACTCCATGTTAAAGCCGGCTCCAAGCTCCAAAAGCGCTGAGATATGGCCGTCTACGTTAACCTCTCCTGAGGTTGGTGAAAGAACTCCTGTTATGATCTTAAGGATAGTTGATTTACCAGATCCGTTAGTTCCGATAATACCTACTGTCTCACCTTTTTTAACAGAAATGCTTACATCATTAAGAGCAAGGTGTTCCTTGAACTTCTTTTTCCTTGCAAGTCCAAGGGAATCCTTCAGTCTATCCATTGGCTTCTCATAAAGCCTATATGATTTTGTAAGGTTTTTAACTTCAATTGCTATATCTTTGTTCATATATGTTTCCTGAATATAATTATTGTTATGACGCCTTGAACGCCGTGCATCATAACACGTCTGCGAAGTGTGGCTTTGATTTTCTAAAAATAAGTGTGCCTACGCAAAAAACTGCAACCACAAAAATCCAGAAATATGTTGAAGAATAGAAATGCTCAAAAAACCAGGTATCTCCGTAAATGGCGTTTCTGTAGCCTTCAACGATATAGGTCATAGGATTGAGCTTTACTATCCATTTAAACTGATCCGGCACAATCTCAATGTTCCACAAAATAGGTGTTCCCCACTGGAACAACTGAAGAAAAATATTGATGATCTGCAGCAAATCTCTGAAAAATACCACTATCGCACAGGTTGCGTAGCTAAGTGACAACACCAGCATGAACTCGCAGAACATGTAGTAAATAAGCTGAATCCAGTAAACATTTGGATAATATCCATATACGCAGGCGATGATCATCATGACCACAATAAAGAAAACATGAATGAACATCGCAGCAATAATCTTGATAATTGGCAGGATACTAATCTTGAAAAGAACCTTTTTTACCAGATAGTTGTACTCTAGAAGTGAAGTGGTTCCGTTTGTAAGTGCCTCTGTAAAGAAAAACCAGGGAACAAGTCCCGCTGTCAGAAAGAGAACGTAAGGAACCTCTACTCCACCTGATACAGCCTGAGCCTTGGCGGTAAATACAATGTCAAAAACAATATAATACATGCAAACAGTGACCACCGGCTGCGCCAGTGCCCATACTATTCCCATGTAGGAGCCCGCATATCTTTTCTTGAAATCATTGACAGAAAGGCGCTTTATGAGCTTTCTGGAATTGAAAAGTTCCACTGGTAAAACTGTCAGTCTGTCATACCATGCAAACACCAAAATGCAGCTGACTCCAATAAGGAGACAGCCACAAATCTTTTTAAGCACCTCAGTATGAGGATCTGCAAGCGGGTTATTATGAAGTAAAAGCAGCATCGCCAGAGCGATAGCCAATACATAGAAAATACCCAAGCCGGTTCGCTTGGGAAGTTTCCTTAATCCCTTAATCAAAACTCTTTAATTCCTCCCCACTTTGTGTCCTTGTCAGAAAGAAGAAGTTCAACACCTTCCTGAAGAGGCCACTCTACGCCGATTTCAGGGTCGTTCCATTTAAGTCCGCCCTCATCATTTGGATGATAGAAGTCTGAACATTTATAAGCAAACTCTGCATAATCTGATAACACAAGGAAACCATGTGCAAATCCCTTAGGAATGAAGAACTGCTTCTTATTCTCAGCTGAAAGAACTACTCCAAACCACTTTCCGAAGGTCTTAGAATCCTTTCTAAGATCAACAGCCACATCAAATACCTCGCCGTTAATGCAGCGAACCAGCTTATCCTGTGGGAACTCCTTCTGGAAATGAAGTCCACGAAGAACGCCTCTCTTACTTGCTGACTGATTGTCCTGAACGAACTCGCAGGTAATTCCTGCCTCTACAAAATCATTCTTGTTGTAGGTCTCTACAAAATATCCTCTTGGATCACCAAAAACCTGTGGTGTAATTACTTTAAGTCCTTCAATTTCACATGTTTCAACTGTTATCTTTCCCATTTCTTTATAACTCCATTTTATATATATTTTTGTGCGCGTTTTGCACTTTTTTAGCATATTAGACTGGTTATGGTCTTGCAGGTACCATTCCAACAGGTGTCCCCATTGAGGTGTCAACTGAGCCCTCTATAATAGCAGAATCCAGTGAATCCGGATTCTCAAGCTGTCCTACAACCGCCATTCCAGTGCCATCCTCGTCTTCTATAAAATCCGAGGCCTCGGAACTTGCTGCAGAGGATGAACTGTAGTTTTTCTTTATAACGACTACTGCAGGAATCTGCTCTGTCTCGTCAAAAAAGCTATCATCATACATAAAGTTCTTTAGATCATCGCCAATCTGCTGTACGCCTTCGGCTGCTGCCTCTTTGGGCACTTCAAAAGATGCTTCAGCAGATGAGCTGTTGTTATTTTTTCCAAGTAGCTTTCCTATCTTGTCAGCGTTGGTGGCATAAATAATCACAAGCACCAATATGAATGCGCTGATAATAGTAAGAAGCGCCATTCTAAAAACTTTAGCATCCACGTTCCTCACCCCCTTCAAGGAAGTTCTGCTTATTGCAAAGTCGTTATCACAGACCGTTAGCAACCTCAACAAGGTACTTACCGTAGTCGGTCTTCATGAGTGGCTTAGCAAGCTCGAGAAGCTGCTCCTTGCTAATAAAGCCTCTCTTATATGCAATCTCCTCGATGCAGGAAATATAAAGTCCCTGTCTCTTCTGGAATGCGCATACGAAATCAGAAGCATCAAGAAGTGAATCGTGATTTCCTGTATCAAGCCATGCAAAGCCTCTTCCCATGGTCTCAACTCTAAGCTCACCTCTTCTAAGATACTCATTGTTGATGCTTGTAATCTCAATCTCGCCTCTTGCAGAAGGCTTAACATTCTCAGCAATCTCCACAACCTTGTTATCGTAAAAGTAAAGACCTGGAACAGCGTAGTTACTCTTTGGATTCTCAGGCTTTTCCTCAATGCTGATAGCCTTGCCGTTTTCGTCAAACTCAACAACGCCGTAAGCTCTGGGATCCCTTACATAGTAACCAAAAATAGTTGCTCCTGATTCTCTTGAAGCCACCTCTCTAAGGAGCTTTGAAAAGCTCTGGCCATAGAAAATATTGTCACCAAGAACAAGGCAAACACTGTCCTTGCCGATAAACTCTGCACCAATAATGAATGCATCAGCAAGTCCACGAGGCTTATCCTGAACTGCATATTCAAATTTCATTCCAAGCTGCTCGCCTGTTCCAAAAAGCTCCTGAAAAGCTGGAAGGTCACGAGGGGTAGAAATAATAAGTACCTCTCTGATACCTGCAAGCATCAGGGTTGAAAGCGGATAATAAATCATAGGCTTGTCATAAACCGGCATCATCTGCTTGGACATAGCCCTTGTAAGCGGGTAAAGTCTTGTTCCGGAACCACCCGCCAGGATAATTCCCTTCATTTGTTCCTCCTTAATTATGCATTGTATAAGATATACGGATTGCTCCACTTCGTTCTCGCAATCCTACGAATATTCGGAAATCGATCTGCTCATTCTTCGCATATCTTTTTTCCTCATATTCGTTCAGTCCTCAAGGTATCAATTATATGCATGCAAGCATGCATAATTGATACTTTTCGTCCTTATATCTTATACATTTTCTCATAGTATTTCTCGTAATCACCGCTAGTTACGTTTTTCATCCAATCCATATTCTCGAAGTACCACTTGATTGTCTTGCGGATACCTTCATTAAACATGGTCTCTGGCTCCCAGCCGATCTCAGCCTTGATCTTGTCTGGAGCGATTGCATATCTTCTGTCATGACCCTTTCTGTCTGTTACATACTTAATAAGGTCATAGGAAAGGTGTGCTTTTCTTGGATCAGAGTCATCAAGTTCCTCTCTAAGCACATCTATAATAGTCTTTACGATCTCGATATTCTGCTTCTCGTTGTGTCCGCCAACGTTATAGGTCTCAAAAAGTCTGCCCTTTTCCTGAACCATATCGATAGCCTTGGCGTGATCCTCAACAAAGAGCCAGTCACGAACATTCTTACCATCTCCATAAACAGGAAGGTCCTTACCTGCCAAAGCATTGTTGATGATAAGCGGAATGAGCTTTTCAGGGAACTGGAAAGGTCCGTAGTTATTTGAACAGTTTGTTATATTCGCTGGGAACTTATAAGTATCCATATAAGCCTTTACCAGCATATCTGAAGAAGCCTTACTTGCTGAGTATGGGCTGTGTGGTGAATATGGTGTTGTCTCATAGAAGTAAGCATTTGGATCATCATCAAGTGAGCCATAAACCTCATCAGTAGAAACATGAAGGAACTTCTTGCCCTCCTTATAGCTTCCATCAGGGAGCTCCCATGCCTTCTTGGCTGCATTAAGCATTGTTGCTGTACCAAGAACATTAGTCTGAACAAAGACCTCAGGATTAACAATAGATCTGTCAACGTGACTTTCTGCAGCAAAATGAACTACTCTGTCGATATCGTTTTCCTCAAAAATCTTATTAATGGCGTCTCTATCGCAGATATCAGCACGGATAAAGGTATAATTATCACGGTCTTCAACATCCTTAAGATTCTCAAGATTTCCTGCATAAGTAAGTACATCAACGTTTATGATTCTGATCTCGTTGTCATACTTTTTAAACATGTAATGTATGTAGTTAGAGCCGATAAAGCC
>JAEEGL010496058.1_pt1 | contig 12652 bp, 12 predicted proteins | sample 9134231 | NCBI WGS metagenome assembly JAEEGL01 (sample SAMN16246548, study PRJNA631951) | gut metagenome | biome: gut microbiome; feature: rumen; material: fiber-attached | host: Bos | place: Iran: Karaj | collected 2018-10
GCTATTGTAGAAAAAAGGAGACACCGCATTGATTGCTGTACAATCCAATAAGTACCTGCACCGGCTTGTACTGTCCGCATTCATCATGACTGCGCTGCCGTGGCTGACCGTGACGTTCATCCGGAGCGATGCCGGCATGGCCGTATGCTTTCTGCTGTTCTTCGCTGTCAATCCCGCCTGGTCCATCATCCTCGGTGTCCTTGCGGGGGAAAACCTGCAGAAGCAGTGGAGTCTGCCGGTCCTTTCCGCCGCGTTCTTCCTTGCTGGCACATGGCTCTTCTTTGATATGGGAGAGACGGCTTTCCTGCTGTATGCCGGCATCTACCTCGCACTGGGTACCGGAAGCATGCTGGTATCAGCAACTGTCAGGAGGAAGGACCGGTGACGTTTGGCAAGTATGGTTTGTCCTGCGGCGGTGTACAATGAACACAGGAGGGAAGAACTATGCTGAATACCGGAATCCAAGCACCTGATTTCACCCTGCCGGACCAGGCCGGCACAATGCATACACTGAGCGAATACCGCGGCAGGAAGGTCATTCTCTATTTCTATCCGAAGGACAGTACATCCGGCTGTACAGCACAGGCCTGCGGCTTTGCGGAGCGGTATCCGCAGATCCAGGAAAAAGGCGCAGTCGTATTGGGCGTCAGCAAGGACAGCATCAAATCCCATGCCCAGTTCGCAGAAAACAACAGTCTGCCTTTCACCATTCTCTCCGATCCGGAACTGAACGTGATCAAAGCCTATGATGTCTGGAAAACGAAGAAACTGTACGGGAAGGAGTCCATGGGCGTCGTGCGTACGACCTATCTGATCGATGAAGAAGGAATGATCATCCAGGCCATGGACAAGGTCAAGGCTAAGGACAATCCCCAGCAGATACTGGAGATCCTGGGATGAAGATCATCATTTCTCCTGCCAAACAGATGAAGGAGGACGATATCCTTCTGCCGATGAATGAACCGGTATTCCTGAGGGACACAGAAAAACTCAGGGACTGGATGCGGTCATTGAACAGCGCAGCTCTGAAGAAGCTCTGGGCCTGCAGCGACCGGATCCTGAACCAGAATATCCAGCGTCTGGAATCCATGAAACTGCAGGGATCCACGACAGCTGCCCTGTTCGCCTATGACGGCATCCAGTACAAATACCTGGCACCGAACGCCTTCACCCAGGAAGAACTCGACTATGTCCAGGATCACCTGCGCATTCTGTCCGGTTTCTACGGCGTACTGAAGCCGATGGACGGTGTTGTACCGTACCGGCTGGAGATGCAGGCAAGAACAGATCTGGACGGCAGGGACCTCTATGGATACTGGGGAGACCGTCTGTACCGGGAAGTCCTGGATGACAGCCGGATCATCGTCAACCTGGCTTCGGAGGAATATGCCCGGTGCATCCGGGACCACCTCACACCGCAGGATACCTTCCTCACCTGCACTTTTGCGGAAGAAGACAACGGCAGGCTCATCAGCAAAGGCGTCTACTGCAAGATGGCACGCGGGGCCATGGTACGCTGGATGGCGGAGCACAGCATAGAAGATGTACATGACCTGCAGGCATTCCGCCTGCTGGACTACAGCTACAGCCCGGCGTGCTCTGCAGATACAGAATATGTCTTTATCAGAAAGAAGGAATCAAGGAATGAAGAATAAACGGTTCGGAAAAAGATGTGCATGGCTGTACCTGATCGTACTGTTTCTGCTGAGCATTCTGATGGTGAAGCTCTATATCGAAGATTCCTACGCGCACATGCAGGCAAGCGGTACCATCGGTACACCGTCACCCGTCGGCATCTTCGTATTCGCAGGGGTGATGTGGGTGGCTTCCATCGTCGTGTTCCTTGTAATGGACCTCCTCCACGCAGTCATCGCTCATGGTGATGAAGGCATTGTACCGTGCTTCTTCAAGGATCTTGGATCATTTGTACTGAGAATGCTGCTGTATTGGCCGCTGCTGATTCCGGCGATGTATATCGGAGCGTATCTCGTAAGGCTGTAGAAACAGCCTTTTTCATGATTCTACGGAGCGTGGATAGGATTCTGCGGACCATCAGTATATGCTTGTACTGAAGGAGAAGCATCTATGGACCAGATCAGAACAGGACAGTTCATCGCTGAGCAGCGGAAGAAACAATCGCTGACACAGCGCCAGCTGGCGGACAGACTGGGAATCAGTGACAAGACCATCAGTAAATGGGAGACCGGAAACGGGCTTCCGGAAGTATCCTTGATGATCCCTCTGTGCGAAGAGCTCGGGATCACCGTCAATGAACTGCTCAGCGGGGAACGGATTGCCGAAGCCGACTATAAAGACAGAGCGGAAGACAACATCCTTGCCTTGATGAAGGCGCGGTACAGAACCCTCAGCCTTGCCGTTCTGCTCAGTGTATTCCTGACTCTCTTCGCGGTCTTCATCGGTGTCTGCCTGTCCCTGCAGATCCGGTCCACCGGCTGGGCAGGCACTGCACTTTTTGAGTTTGACGCAGAAAGCTTTGCGTTTGAGATCCTGATATACATCCTCGCTGCCCTTCTGTTCTTCCTTGTTCAGACACTGCTCCTGCGCAAGGCAAAAGCCCGCTGGGCAAAGCCGCTTCCCGTACTGCTGTCCGCAGCGGGATACCTGTTCTGCCTGTGTGCGGGGCTCAGCAGTACAGGCTCACCGAGCGTCATTGCGGAGAACCGGTACTTTGCAATGTTCCTGAGCATGCCCGTGACAGGCGCCTTCGTCGGCAGTGTCCTGGCCTTTCTCCCGCAGAAGCTGCTGAAGCCGTAGGCATACGAAAAGAAACAGCACGGTGGCTGTTCCTTGTCCGGATACTTTGCCTGGGCTATTATGTGATTGTAATCATGCCCGGTAGGAGGACAGAGATGGAGAACCAGAAAGAGACACAGGAAGCGATTAAGGAAGATCAGGAAACCCTTGTACGCAGTATACAGGAAGATGAACTGCAGGATATGCTGGATGAAAAGGTCACCGATACGCTTCTGAACAGTGAAATGGAAGTCGAAGTCACAGACGAAGAGATCTCGGAATCGGTGATCGATCCGGAGATGGTTCAGCAGACCATTGACGCGGAAGAAATGCAGGGGGTCCTCGACACACGTGTTCTCAGGGACTTCGACGAAGGGATCATCACCTTCGACCGCAGCGGAGTCATCCAGTATATCAATCCCGCAGCGTCGCTGATTCTCGGCCTGACAGGCAACGCAGTCGGGAAGAGATACCGTGATGTTTTCGACAAAGAAAACAGTGCACTGCTGGAGTTCCTGGTACGGTCTACGGCAGAAAAGAACACCTCGTACCGCGGCGATATTGTATTCCACCGGGATGATGGCAGAGACGTGCGCCTCAATACCAGCTGCATCTGCCTGCAGGATGATGATTCCCAGGAAAGAAGCTTTGCGGTTCACTTCGAGGACATCACAGAGATCGATATTCTGCGCCGCAAGCGCCGTGAAAGCTCAGCGGTATTCATCGGTACAATGACGGCTGTTTCGGTGTGGATCTTTATTGTGGCACTGTGGCAGCAGACAGGACAGAAGGTTCCCCAGGAAGTCATGACGCAGTTCATTCATGTCATATCTCTGGTCATGTTCTTCTATGTCCGCCGCTATACACATTTCTCCTTCGATGAAATGGGTCTGAAGTACAAAGGGATTTCCAAAGCAGTGAAAACAGACTGCCTGTTTACAGCCATATTCGCAGTGATGCTGTTCGGAGCCAAGTATCTGATCCTGCGTGTTTCACCGGGTTTCTTTGCACAGGGTGCTCCCTTCTGGGACTGGAGCAGGGCCAACTGGTCCGACTATACCTATCCCTTGACGGTGGTCCTGCAGGAATTCCTGTCGCGGGGTGTCATCCATGAGAACCTTCGGCGTATCTTTGTCGGGAAGTACAGTGAAGCTGCGGCAATCATCGTTTCTTCTTTGCTGTTCGGTGCACTGCACATTCACCGTGGATTCATGTACATGATCGCTGCGACGGCACTGCTGTCGATATTCGGGGTTCTCTACCGGAAGCAGAACAGTATCTGGGGTCTGTGCATTCCGCACTTCGTTCTGGGAGAGATGGTATGGTTCCTGGGATTTGTGTGAGTCTGTGCAGCGATCTGAATCATACGGAAAAGCATTGCCGGCCCATGTGCAAAAACGATTCATAGGTTAACGGGATTATCGGAAGGGCATCAAATGCCGGGAACCTATTCATTCACTTCAGAAGCAGTCTGTTATTCACAAAAACCAAGCCGGCTCTGCGCTGGCCTGGCTGCGGCAATGCCTTGAGATCCATCACTGTAGAAATCAAAGGCCTGAAGGTGGATCTGCAGTCCGTATGCCCGAGGACTGACAATCGGCTGAAACACAAAAACAGGTCTGGCCGGTAAGGGTCAGACCTTTGTTTCTGTACAGGCTTCTGGATTATTTTATGAGTTTGAACGGCTTGACGCCTTCCACTGCCTTTTTCGGTGTAATGCGTGCCTCCTCATTGTCCAGATCGATCAGGATGTACTTCATGTTGCCCATCCCGAGCTCATACATATAGGACAGCTGCCTGTGGCCGTGCCTTGTCTCAATGCGCTCCACCAGATCATGGTGGTCTTCCTCGCACATGGCATAGATCAGATCAACGCTTGCCGTATCGATGGCGCAGATATCGGTGGATGCCAGGATGCCGACGTTCGGGGTCACAACCGGTGCCGCCGCAACGCCCTCACAGTCGCAGGATACCGACATGTTGCGCATGACGTTGACGTAGGTAATGTTTTTGCCGAAGAAGTCGATCGTTGCTTTGGTGGATTCCGTGATCTTCTCCATCAGTTCCTCTTCCACAACACCCCAGTCATTGCCGTCCTTGGCGTGGATCATGCCTTTGCCGATGCGTCCGTCCGCGCAGCCGATGCCGATGTTCTTGTTGGAACCGCCGAAGCCGCCCATGGTGTGGCCCTTGAAGTGGGTCAGTACGAACATGGAATCATAATCGGTCATATGAGAGCCATGGGTCATATGGTCGAACCACTTGCCGCCCTTGACCGGCAGATCGACAGTTCCGTCTTCGTCCATGATATCCACCGGACGGAAGGTCCATCCGTTGATCTCCAGGGTCTTCCTGTGCTGTTCAGTAGTATAGCGGTCGCCTGTGTAGAATGTATTGGTTTCGACAATCACAGCGTCCTTCAGTGTCTCTTCGGTATCCAGGACCTTCTGTACCCAGGATGCAGGTGTGAAGTTGGGACCGTGCGGTTCACCGGTATGCAGCTTGACCGCAACCTTGCCGGTCATGTTTGCGTAGACTTTCTCATAGGCTTTCATGATGCCTTCCGGGGAAATGTCCCTGGTGAAATAGACGATGGATTCGTTGCCGGTTCTTTCCTCTGCAGGAATATACTTTCTTCCGTCTGCCATTCGTGGCCTCCTTTTCTGCTCTTCAGAGCGGGTGATGCTTCTGAGTATATGATAACTTATCCAGTGCCCTGCAGGTCAAGCAGTATCCGTATGATGATGGTTTGTGATATGATGTAACACAATATCCGGGAGGTCGGTATGGCATACTTCGGCAGGTTCTATCTGGACAAGGAAAAAGACATCATCATGGACATGGATATGACGGATGGTGTGCTTTCGTACGTACTATCCACACCGAACCATGGCACAGGCAATCTGATCACCAATTTTGCCAGGATGTGCCGTCTCCCGCTGTCTACGGACGGCCACGGCCTGAAAGTAATCCGGGGAACCGTCCCCTGCTATATCGACGCCTACAACCGCAGGGTCTACATCTTCCGTCTGAACAATACCAAGACAGCCAATATCTGGCCGGACGGTACGGTAGAGCTGAAAGCCTCCGTTCCGTCCATCTCCAAGACCCTGATGAGCCAGTCCAAGGAGTATGAACTGCCCTTCGAAAAGACCGTCGTCAAGACCTATATCCTGGATGAGTACAAGTTCCACAGTGACCTGCATACCCATATGAACGCCAACCTGCCGGCCGACATACTCATCGCCCTGGGCATTCATCACCGGATCCGCTATCCGCTTTACTACATCAAGAAACTGGAGCTGCGCTGTACGGAAGCACAGCAGAAGCTGCTGGAAGAGCGCAGGCAGAAAACAGCGGAACAGTTCCGGGATTCCGGACTCAGCGGGAGATACCTCGAACGGAAGATCGATGACAATACATACATCAGCTTTGCGGATCTGATTCTGAACAACCTGCAGAACGCAGCCTGGAACATCCCCCGGATCCGTGCCTCCCTGGCCGTCATGAAGGACGGGCAGGCCGTATTCACCAACCTGGAGAAGGTATATCTCTACCGGTATGTGTTCACAAAAGGGATAACGGTCGATGAGGAGGGGAAGATGCCGTCCGTGGACGGGATTCCCGATCCGGATATCGTCCGTATCCTCCACCGGATGGCAGAAGACCGCAGACACCCTGTCTACGGACCCAATACTCTGTTTGAAGACAAACTGCTCTGGACAGCCCGGGAATTCCGCCGGCACGGGATTTCCTATGCAGAGATCTCGGACACAACCCTGGTGAAAAGGGAAGGTGCGGCACAGATGCTCGCCCAGGTGCACCGGGTCATGCCGTCCGTCACAGCGGAAACCGGTGTTGTCCTGCGCTTCCTTGCCGCGATGCGCAGAATACCCCTGACCATCATTAAGGACCGCATTGAGAGTGATTATGCCCGGGAGAACCTGCAGGTACTGCAGGCGGTTTCCTGTGATCCCTATGTAGCCGGTTCGGACATTGTGGGAGAAGAGATGAATGATATCCTCGATCTCCGTCCGGTCATCAGTGAAATCGTACGGATTGCGGCAGAGGATCCTTCGTTTGTTGTACGGATCCACGCAGGAGAGAATGACAGCCTGCGGGACAATGTACACAACAGCGTCCGCTGTGTAAAGGAAGCCCTGGCACCGGGTCAGCCCATGCCGCGCATGCGGATCGGCCATGGTCTGTATACTGCCAACCTGAATTCCGCCAAAGGCCGGAAGCTGCTCAAGGATATCCAGGAAAACAATGTCGTACTGGAATTCCAGATTACCTCCAATGTCCGTCTGAACAATCTCACCACCCTGGACAAACATCCGCTGAAGCAGTACATTGCGGCCGGCATCCAGTGTGTGCAGGGTACGGACGGCGGTGCATTGTACGGTACGGACTCCATCGATGAACAGCTTTGCCTGGAAAAGATGCTGGGGCTGACCAGAGAGGAACTGCTGTCCATGCGCCGCGCGGAAGACCGGGTGGTTGCGGACAGCCTGAAAGGATTCCGGGAGAAGCAGGAGCGCTTCGATGCCCTGCGCAGCGGCATGGATGTCCTCTCATTCCTCAGGAGCAGAATCCCGGAAGAAGACACGGGCATACTACCGCTTCCTGCCGGGGAGCGGAAGTATGATGGTTCTGCTGTACTGAAGGAGAAGATCGCCCAGATGCCTGCGGACAGGATCCCGGTTGTTCTGGTCGGCGGCAGCTTCAACAAAGACCGGCGCAGCACCCGGATCCGTCCGGAAGACTGCACGCTGATAGACCGGCTGATCGAAGAAGGCAATCCCGAACACATGTTCTTTGTCATCGGACACCGCCTGAGCGGATATGAACAGTATCTCCTGGAAAGGAACCAGGGGAAATACATGGTATATGCGTTTGTCCCTTCCCTGATCAATGCCCGGGAGAAAAAGCGGCTGCTGGACGCAGAGCTGAAATACCGTATCTGCCTGGAAACATCCGCTATGGGCATGTACAAGAGCCTGGCCTATGAAATCTTCAAACGGCGTCCTTCCATCATGGTCGCGCTGGACGGCAACAGTGCAGCGCAGAACATGATCCAGGAAGCGAAGAACGCCAAGTATGCCTGCCGCACCTACATCAGTGCCCGCTCCCGCCTGCTCAGCACCAAAGCACGCTCCCTGCACGGCTATGTTACGGTATTCCGGGAAGATGTTTCCCGGGAGATCCTGCAGGATGTGGAAGAGCAGTACAGGCTGATGCATAAACAATAAAGACCTTCTGGATCAGAAGGTCTTTTTATTCAGCAGACGATCCACCGCTTCCCGGTACAGTTCAGTGCTTTTCTCCGGACTGAACCGGGTCCGCCAGATTTCCAGTGCCCGCTGCTTCTTTTCGGGACTCAGCCGGGAGGCAGTCAGCTTCTTCAGTGCATCGATGAATGCTTCGGCTATATCTGCCTGCATAATACAGTCATTGTCTGCCGGATAGCCGATCAGGGCTTCTTCCGTCCCGAGTACAGGAATGCCCCAGGACAGGGCTTCCGCGACCTTGACTTTCATCCCGGTGCCGTGCAGCAGCGGAGCAACGCAGAGATCCGCTTCCTGGAAGTACGGACTCAGATCAGCAGGGGAATCCACCAGTTCAACATGGTTCCGGCGGCACATTTCCCGCAGTTCTTCGTCCGGGTTCCGGCCGGCCAGGATGAGCCGGCAGTTCCTTTCCGGCATTTCTTTGCGGAAAGGAACCCATACATGTTCAATGAACCAGAGCAGGCCTTCCTTGTTCGGGTAATACCAGAAAGAGCCGGTGAACAGAATACTGAAGGGCTCTGCGGAATCCTTTTCCGACAGATCCACCTCCCGTTCCGGAACACAGACCGGAATGATGACGCACTGATCCGGGTTCACGTGATAGAGCTCCATAGCCCGCTGCACATCACGTTCGTTCAGGAAGGCAAACAGAACATTCTCCCTCATGGACAGAATCCTTTTTTCACAGGTAGATTCCGGCAGATAGAACGTGAAGAACCGCTTCAGCTTTTTCAGCGGACGATCATCCTGCTTCATATTGTTGTAGGAGGAGTCTCTCTCAATGTTGTGCAGCCGGATGATCATCGGCTTTCCCAGCCGTACAGCGGTGTCAACGCCGATCGGTGAACTGCTGCTTTCTATATGGAACAGATCATAGCCGCTCAGGTCCGTCGTTTTTTCAAACGCATCCATGGACGCAACAAACCCGTTATACCTTCTCCGCAGCAGCAGAACGGCCAGCCGCCGCAGGGAAAAGTGTGCATGTGTCAGACAGCCCAGGACACGTACGTTGGCGGGGAGGGAGTCCACAACAGGCTCGCTGCTCACAATATCCACATCCGCAAAGGATGCCATGGACTGTACGGACTGCATGACGACAATCCCGCCGCCGGATATGTTTCCGGGCGGAAAGAGGGCAACCTCCAGTATTTTCATGAACGGAACCTTCCTTTCAGAGATTGATAGCGTTCCTTGATCACTGCACCGCAGGATGCATAGGAGAACCCGGTTTCCATGCTTGCCTTCGCCGATTCAGCGATGGAACGGTAGTAGACTGGATCTGTATACAGACGTTTCATATACACTGCAGCCTGCGCTGTATCCGCTTCTGCCCAGCGGCCTTCCTGGAAGAAGTGGAACGAGTCTTCAACAGGAATCAAGGTATAGCCCACAGGGCAGGCATTGGCTTCGTTCATATAATCGGTATTGCCGGACCAGCCTGTCGCAATGACCGGTTTCCCCAGCTTCATCGCTTCTGCTGGAACCAGCCCGAATCCTTCCGCTCTGTGCAGGGATACATATACATCCGTACAATCGATCAAGGACCGTACTTCATCTCTGGTCTGTTCCTGAAGGAGAAAACGAACATCGGCATCTCCGGCCAGATCCTTGAGCATTGCAAGCTCCGGTTCTCTGCTATGGGTCACTTTTACAATCAGAAGCGGACCGTTCCTGTCCTCACCGAAGGCATTCCGGAACGCTTTGATCGCCGCCATCGGATTCTTCCGGGTATACAGTGAATTGGAATCATACATTGTCAGGAATACAAACCGGTCCCGGGGAATACCGAAATCCTCCCGGCTGTATACCTTTTCCCGGTCAACATCGGGGATATCCGATATAACAATCACCGGCTTGTCCGTGATTCTCCGCAGTGCTTCCGCTGAGAAGGATGACGGCGTCCAGAATTCGTCGAACAGATCCAGGTATTTGTACCAGGATACGGGAACATCCTCCAGTTCCCATACCCAGTGGCTGATATTGTACCGGGAGAGCCACAGCTGTATCGGGATGCGTTCTACAGCGCTCATACAATCGTAGCCGTTGCAGAAGATGACATTGATGCCGTAGGGCTCTGCATTGGGCGGCATATGGTCGAAGTCCATCACCTGGTACGGCAGCCCTGCCGCATCCATGGACTTTATCATGCCCCGGAAGGACTCACCCAGTCCGGTCGGGAACTCCGGATATCCAAAACAAAGGAATCCAGGCTCCAGTTTACGTATATCCGGTTTCCGCAAGGCTTCAATCAGTATCCTGCGGGAATGCAGGTACAGCTTCTTCGGTGCGATTCTCATCCGGTCACCTTCCTGAACAGTGCGGTATACTGTTCTGCACAGTGCGCGGCACTGTATTCCTGTTCAAAAGCATCCCGGATGTTCATCAGCTTCTCCTGCGGGTCCGGGTGTTCCAGTACATCCAGGATACAGCCTGCCAGTTCCCGGTCATCCATGGGATCCTTGTAGTAGTGGACCAGGCCGTGGGTGGTATCGGTAAACGGATGGATCTCCGGTACAATGACGCTCTTTCCGTACAGAGCAGCTTCGATCGGTGTACGCCCGAAGCCTTCTGCACGGGAAGAACTGACAAACAAAGTACAGTTCTTCAGAAGATCGTTCACTTCTTCTTCCTTTGCCCGGATGATCAGATCAACCCGCTCCTCCAGCTGATTCTCCCGGATGAATACCCGCATTTTCTCTACATAGTCGGGATCCTGCCAGCCGCCGCAGAATACCAGCCGGCAGGGCGTCTGTCGGGCAATGCGGGCGAAGGCTTTCAGCAGAGTCATCTGGTTCTTGTGCTCCCCGTAGCCGTTGATGCTGAGGATATACGGCGTACGCTCCGGATCCGGTACAGTATGCGCCGGTATCAGGAAAGGATTAGGTATATAGACCGGGTCTGTATCCGGGAAGGAGTCCTTGATATCCCGGCACGTCATCTCCGATACACCTGCAATCGCTGCAGCCCGGTTCATCATAGCCTGGAACTCCGCCGCATCTGCCGGTTCCTTGACGTCATTGTGGTAGATCATCAGATCATGGATGGTCAGGATGTAGTTCCTGCCCTGTGCCGCCTTCCAGAAGAACTCCGGCAGTCCGTAGGGAAACCAGATGCAGTCCACATCCCTCAGCGCCTGTGTACGGAAGAAAAGGGCTGTTCTCCGGTTCAGCCGCCTGAACCATCTCAGGCTGCGCTCTGCACCGAGCAGAGGCGCGCTCAGCCGCAGGATCCGGTTGACAGCGACGACTTCGCAGTCCGGAAACCGTTCCTTCAGATAATCCTGCTGCCCGCTTGTACAGCAGATGCGGAACCGGTTCGCCATCCCCGCATCAGCGAACGCATCCAGCAGAACGCCGGTGAAAATGCAGAAGGATTTCAGAAGCGTCTTCTGTTCGTATTCAATCGTATCCAGGAATGTAAAGTCTACTGCAATCATGTGTATAATGACTATATCAGAAAACCTGAACGCATTGCACAGTAACCTATGAAGCTTGGCATTGATCTATGTTCATTCGAAGCCGTCCATGGGGGCGGAAAGGACCAGGTGGCCTACTATCTGATCCAGGGCTTTACTATGCTCGGCCATACGGATGAAATGGTCTGGATCTGCCGGGAGGAGCTGATTCCCAGACTGCGCGGCTTCAACGAAAAGGTCACCATCCGTACCATAGAAGCCACGGAAGAAGGGCTTTCCCATGCATACTGGAAGCGGGATCTCTGCAGAATCATCCAGGAAGAAGGGATTGATGTCCTGCTGTTCACGAACAAGTTCACACCCCGTACAAAGTATCCGGTGCCTACGGTATCCATAGAACATGACGTACAGTACCTCATACCGGCCCTGTACGGTTCCTGGCTGAAGCTGCGTCCCCGCTGGCTGCCCAAGGACCGGATCAAGATCCTCCTGGATTTCATCAACCGCGACCGGATCGTTGCGATCTCCGACTATGACCGGAGCGTAATGGAAAAGTATGTACCGTTTGCCAGGGGAAAGATACAGCGCATCTACGATCCTGTGGTGTTCCATGGACCGGTCCGGCCGCGTGCCGGCAGGGAAACAAGCATCACAGCCATCAATGTCCAGCACGGCCACAAGAATACATTGACGCTGGTCCGGGCGTTTGCCGGGATTGCGGACCGCATACCGCATCGTCTTGTCTGTATCGGGAAACCGCCGGAGAACATGGACCCCATCCGGGCATGCATCGAGCAGCACAGCCTGCAGGACCGGGTCCTGTTCACCGGCTTTGTAGAGGACATGCAGGAGTATATCCGTGATACCGCACTCTATGTGAATCCGTCTACATTTGAAGGCTTCGGCATGACGGCTGTGGAAATGATGGGTGCCGGCATACCGGTGCTCACTGCGGACAACAGTGCCCAGAAGGAAGTCACCATGGGCAGGGGAAGGTACTACAGGCCGGCGACGGACGCAGAAACGCTTGCCGAAGCCATGCTGGACGCCTTGAAGAATCCACCGTCAGAGGATGAGCTTCAGGAAAGCGCCCGTCTGGTCCGGGAAGCGTATGACCGGATCCGATGTGCAGAAGCCTACTGGGCTTTTCTGTCGGAACTGAGCGGAGGGAAAGCACTATGAGTACTGTACC
>JAEEGL011210409.1_pt1 | contig 12652 bp, 10 predicted proteins | sample 9134231 | NCBI WGS metagenome assembly JAEEGL01 (sample SAMN16246548, study PRJNA631951) | gut metagenome | biome: gut microbiome; feature: rumen; material: fiber-attached | host: Bos | place: Iran: Karaj | collected 2018-10
CCGAGGCGCAGGAGCTATACCGACTGCAGTCCGATATAGCCGTCATCCGAGATCGTGAACGCGCCGGCGAAATCCTTGCCGACGACCAGATAGTAATCCCATTCTTTGATCCGCCACTTCGGCGCTTTGATCCGGTTTCGGTCATATGTCTGCACCAAGTGACGGGACCAGCCGGGCTCCCGCAGGTTTCCGTCTTCTTTCAGAAGCGGTCCGCGCTCCGTTACTTCATGGTTTCTCATGCTGCTTCTCCTTTCCGCCTGCCGGATCAGCCCTGCTGTTCCAGCAGTTTTCGGTTTGCTCCGCCGTCGTCAGTGCGTCGATCAGTTCGTCGAGATTGCCGTTCAGGAAATCGTCGAACTTGTAGATGGTCATCTTGATGCGGTGATCGGTGATGCGGGTCTGCGGATAATTGTAGGTGCGGATCTTCTCGCTGCGGTCGCCGGAACCCACCTGCGAGCGGCGGTTCTCGGTGATGGCGGCGTTCTGTTTCTCCTGCTCCATCGCGAACAGCTTGGCGCGGAGCATTTCGAGAGCCTTGTCCTTGTTCTGATACTGGCTGCGTTCATTCTGGCACTGCACGACGATCCCGGTCGGGATATGCGTGATGCGGATCGCGGAACTCGTTTTGTTGACCTTCTGGCCGCCGGCGCCGCTCGAACGGAACACGTCGATGCGCAGGTCGTCCATATTGAGCTCGAAATCGACCGCCTCGGTCTCGGGCATTACGGCCACCGTGACCGTGGAGGTATGGATGCGGCCGCCGCTCTCCGTCACCGGCACCCGCTGCACCCGGTGCACGCCGCTCTCGTATTTGAACCGCGAATACGCACCGGCTCCTTCGACCTGGAACACCAGTTCCTTAAAGCCGCCCAGTTCGATCTCGTTCTCGTCGATCACGGTGACTTTGTAGCCTTTGCGCTCGGCGTACCGGCTGTACATCCGCCACAGATCGGCCGCAAACAGAGCCGCCTCATCGCCGCCGGCGCCGGCCCGGATCTCGACGAAAACGTTCTTCTCATCGTTCGGATCCTTGGGGATGAGCAGCCGCTTCAGACTTTCGGTCAGCCGCCCGATCTCGTCCGAATACCCGGGAAGCTCCTCCTTGGCCATCGCACGAAGCTCTTCATCGGACTCGTTCTCCAGAATGCTCCGGCATTCCGCCTCTGATTCCACCGCGCTCAGATATTCCCGGTAGGTCCGCACGATGGGCGCGATCTCGTTCTGCTCGCGGATGAGCCTCCTGAAGCGGTCCTGATCCTGCACCACATACGGATCGGCCAGCGCGCGCTCCACCTCGTCCAGACGGTCGATCAGATCTTTTACCTGTTCAAACATATGTTCTCCTCAATCTCTCTTTACTGCCGACCGGGATCTTCGGGCCGCGCGGCCGCGATCACCCTGTCGTTTCCGGAATAATCTCTGCGGCAGAAAACGTCGGTAAACCCCGCGTTTTTCAGGATCTCCGACACCGCCGCGCCCTGGTCTTCGCCGATCTCCAGGAACAATCTGCCGCCGGGGACCAGGAACCGGGGTGCTTCGAGGGCGATCCGCCGATAGAATCGAAGGCCGTCTTTGCCTCCGTCGAGGGCAAGAACGGGCTCGAAGGAAGCAACAGCAGGGTCAAGCGAACGGATCTCCTCCGTCGCGATATAGGGCGGGTTGGAAACGATAAAATCGAACGGTTCCGTACCGGCCGGCAGCGCCGCGAAAAGATCGCCTTGCCAAAAGGTGATTGTCCGGCAGCCCGGAAGCAGCCGGGAAGCGTTCCGGCGGGCGACTTCGAACGCGTTCTCCGACAGATCGGAAGCAGTCATACACACGTTCTTCTCCGCCAGCGCGGCGATCGATACGGCAAGGCATCCGCTCCCGCAGCACAGATCGAGGCCTCTTACGGATCGGGATGTATTATCTGCGGGCAGGCACTCTTCGGTCTTGCTTCCCGGCAGCGTCTTCAGCCAGTCCAGCACAGTCTCCGCGAGTACTTCCGTATCCGCCCGGGGAATCAGGACCGCCGGCGTCACCGCGAAGGAGAGACCCATAAACACCCGTTCTCCGGTAATGTACTGCACCGGTTCATGCAGCGTGCGCCGGCGAATGGCTTCTCTGAACAGAGCGGCCTCCTCCGGAGCCGCTTCCCGATCCCGCTCCTGCAGGTATCGGGAATACTTGATCCCTGCCGCAAACAGAAGCAGCTCGCGGGCATCGTCTTCGACGCCTTCCCGTGTTTCCGGGGACGCATTTTCCCGGAAGGATTCCGTCAGGACGCGGATGCCCTCCTCCAACAGTTCCCTGTACGTCATAGATCGAGCTCTTCGGCTGTGTCTTCGGAAGACCCGTCACCGAACGGCAGCTCGTCTTCGCCCTGCCACTCCACCGTCGGTCTGACCCGTTCCCAGTCTTCCCGCAGATGGCCGGGCAGCCGTCCTTCTGCTTCAAGCACCTTCAGCGTGGAGGCGATGGCAGCTTCGATCTCGCTTTCGTCGGGCTCGCGCGTGGTCAGCCGCTGCAGCTGCAGGCCGGGCCACACGAACGCGCGGAGCACCGGATTGGGATATTTGTTCGAGAGCATCAGAATTTCGTAGGAGACGCCCGCGACCACAGGAATCAGGAGGAGCTTGTAGAGCACCTTGAGCAGCATGTTGTCGGTGTAGACCAGCGAAAAGAACAGGATGCTGATGACCATGACCAGGAAGATGAAACTGGTGCCGCAGCGGCGGTTCAGCCGCGTATAGGGGAGGACGTTCCTGGGGGTGAGCGTTTGGCCGTCTTCCATGCAGTTGATGGTCTTATGCTCCGCTCCGTGATATTCGAACAGCCGGCGGATATCCTTGATGCCGGAGATCGCCACGATATACAGTACGAAAACGCAGACGCGCACGACGCCTTCGAGAAGGGCGCAGAGGAACCCGGAAGGAATGAAAGGACGGAGGAATCCCACCAGGAACCCGGGCAGCCAGATGAAGAGAAACACGGCCAGAAGCACTCCGAGGAAGCCGGATACGAGAGTCAGCAGGGAGTCGCCGTATTTGTCTTTAAACCGGTTCCAGGCTGTGTCTTTGCGTTCTTTTTCGTCCTTTTTTTCTTCATCATCGAAAAAGGATGCCGAGAAATTCAGGGTCTTCATGCCGATCACGAGCGATTCCGCGAAGCGGATGACGCCCCGGAGGATCGGCCAGGAAAGCACTTTATAACGGTCGCAGAGTGAAGCAGCACCGTCGGTCTTGGCAACGAGCGTGCCGTCGGACCGGCGCACGGTGACGGTGTATTTCTCTTTGCCTTTCATCATAACGCCTTCGATCACTGCCTGGCCGCCGATCTTCATGGCTTTGCAGGACAATGCTTTGTTTTCGTCCATAGGGACCTCCTTGATAGTATGAGAGTGCGGGATCGCTTGCGGCGATCTGATTAAACTGGCGAGCATGCAGGATGCTATGTTCACTCGCGGCCCTGCCGGCCGCTCGTGTGAGGCGTTCCTCATATGGGGCCGGCAGAGATGGGAATAGTCTCTAAAACTATGCGGGGTTTCTTAAGCCGGTTCATCCGCGGACTTGCGTCCGCAAGTACCCTAAGTGCCTCCCGCAGATCTGCTCCTGCAAGCACAACCAAATACCTTCTAGATCTTTGAAGGCTTTCTAAAGCAGATCCACCCGCGGACTTGCGTCCGCGAGTGCCCTGAGCGTCTCCCGCAGACCTGCCCGTACAAGCACGGCAGGTCTGCGGGAGACACTCAGGCTCACGGCACTTCGGCCGTGAGGATCTGCAGTTTTTTTCAGTCCTTCGGCCGTGAGCGGCTGAGGAATTCCCGGATAATTCTGTCTATGCAGCCACGACTGCCCCGCACTCGAAACTTAAAAGCAAAAAAAGAGCCCATACCAAGGTAAAGGCTCTTCTTCTTGTTTGACTACTTATTATTTCCCAGACCGTACTTACGATTGAACTTCTCGATACGACCGCGAGCGGCGACCGCCTTCTGAGTACCGGTGTAGAACGGATGGCACTTGGAGCAAACTTCCACACGGATCTCGGGAGACGTGGAACCTACCGTAAAGGTGTTGCCGCAGTTGCAGCGCACGGTAGCCTGGTAATACTTGGGCTGAATACTCTGTTGCATGGGGTTGAAACCTCTTTTCTATGGATTCGTGGACGTTGATTTCCGACCAACGAGCACGTGAACAGAAGATATTATACACCAGTTTTTGCTTTTATGCAAGCGAAATTTCAACAATTTTCAAAGAAAGTGCGGGGCCCGGCCCGGAGAGCCGGCCTTCCCTTCTACCCCAGACTGACAACGTAATTGACATAGAACTCACAGGAAGCATATTCCGTCACCGGATCGAAATCGCTCATATACACATGCGTGCCTTCCACCGCTCCGGTATCCGGATTCAGAAGATAGATTATGGAATACGTGGGATCTTCCCGATAGTCCCTGGAGGAATCGAGCATCACGCCCGCATCTCCGTACTGCAGAACATTACCCTTTTCATCGAAGGTGACCAGCGTTCCCTGCAGCAGGACAGTCGGATAATCCGGGCATCCGAAACGGACGTTCATCCGGCGGGGATCCTTTTCATCAACGCCTTCTACCATAAAGGTCACGTGTGAGGAAAGATCATCCATTCCATAGAGGGTGCATCCTACCCATTCCGCCTCGACGGTGTCGACGCCGTGATAGATATTGTTTCCTTCCCCGTCGTACCAGGTGAACCCGTTCATCTCGTTCACGGCATAATACTGATCCTTCGCCTGCGGTGCGGCCGCCATCTGGTATGGAATGCCGTTTGTCAGCTGCCCCCTATCCTTGGAAATGCTTTCTTTTTCGTAGCAGGCGTTCCCTTCGGCGTCTTCGGCCCGCAGCAGAAAGACCGGTTTGACCAGCTGATCAAAAGAGCTGCCGACTTTGAACAGGTATACGCCCGGGTCATGGACTGCCTCAAAAGAAGCATCGCAGGAGAACGTCTCCGCGGCTTCGTCCAGAACGACGGAAAGGACCGCATAATCGTTCTTTTCATCCGGATGTTTCACTTTGATCAGGATCCTGATCGCGCCGGCCGCTTTGATCCCGTACTTTTCGGCAAACTTCTTGGTAAAGGAGACGATCAGCGTATCCTCGGCGTTCTCGTTAAGCAGTTCGATATCCTTGCCGAATCCTTCGTGTCCGGGAAGAGCGTATTCCCCGGACCCGGCCATCCAGCCGTTCAGGACCATCTCCTGCAGCCGTACAGTGCTGTGCCCCTCCTCCAGCGCTTCCAGTTTCAGCTCCAGCGAGCAAACGCTTTCGTCCTGCCTCAGCTTCTCATACCCGTCAAAAAAGCTTTCGCTCCGAACGGCGGTGATGCGGATCCCGTTATCCTCGTACAATACCAGATCCAGCTCGACCGGGCCCTGCGGTTCTTCCGGCACGGACTCTTCAGCGGATTCCGGCGCAGAGTCTGCGGCAGACGCTTCTGCCGGAGCGGACGGCTCCTGCACGGACGTCTCGTTCCCGGAGATTTCCGCAGAGGAGGTCTCCTTTACGGAAGACTCCGCTTTAGAATCGGCAGGTCTGCTCTGATCTTCCGTGTTTCCTCCACCGCAGCCCGCCAGCAGACAGGCAGCCATAAGCATGGCCATTACGATACTGATCGCGCGTTTCATACCCATTATACCTCCTGTTACAATTGGGTTCGTACCGCCGGATACGGTATCGCCCGTGCTACCTGACCGGCTCGCCGCTCTTCCCGCGAACCGGCCTCGTCGGGCCTTACCCTCTTCGCTCTTCTCTGAGCGGCTTTTCCCAGAACACCTTGCCGCCGAAACCTTCCGCCAGAGCGTCGATATGTTCCTTAAAAATCTTCTCCAGCGCAGCTTCCCTCTTTTTTGAACGCCGCCCGGGCGCCTCATAGAGAACTTTCTCGGCATACGCGTCGTAGGAGACCGCAAAATCGTCCTCCGTCCGGTGCGGAAACAGCGTCACCGCCGCCTTATAGCAGATAGTGCCGCCTCCCGATTCGGAGATGAGCATCACCAGCGCGGCCTTCCGCTCCACTCCGTTCACGGCGGCTTCCGCCTCGAAATACTGTTCGTACACGTTGATCGTGGCCATAAATGAGTCCTCCCTCTTAGGATCGGTATGATCCTTTAACCTGCAAAACGCTCCCCATTCGATCGGTGTTTCTGCGAATGGGGAGGCCTTTAAAACAGTATTGATTCTTTTCTTTAATCCTTGCGTTTTTTCCGGGTAACCGCAAAGACGCCGGCTGCTCCTGCGATGAAGACCGCGGCGATCACCGCCCACACCCAGGAAGGAAGTCCGCCGGACGGGGTATTGCCGGGCCCGTCGGTCTGCGGAACGGGGGTGTCCGGGATCTGCTCTTCTCCGGAAGACTCAGGCTTCACCGGAGCGGAAGATTCCTGCGCGGCTTCCGAGATCTCCGGAGCTTCAGTCTCCTGATACGTCAGAAGAAGCTTCGTGGGAACCCAGTCGTAATCCGTTAGCGTATTGTCAAAAAACTCTTCGATCTCGACGACAAAGTCATACTCCTTCATGGGATCATAGGTATCCGTGGTATCGAACAGCACGGAAAACACCATCTCGCCCTTCTTCACTGCCGGTTCGCCTTCCGAGTACATTACAAGAACGTATTCCGTAGTGTTCAGAACCTGCTGCAGACCGGAAGCAACCTTGGCCTCCTTGATCGTCATCGCCTCTTCGTCGAACGTGAAGCTGGCCGTCGCGCCGGAAAGGACCAGATCTTCCGTCGCAATGACGACGAGTTCGAGAGTACCCTCCGTCTTTTCCACATACAGATCCAGACATATGTCCTTCTTATAATCCGCCCGGGCGCTCATACCGCCTGCAGCGAAGCCGATGATAAGAGCAAGAACGAACGACAGTGCTTTGCAAAAAACTTTCATGTGTCTCTCCTTCTTCCCGGCGGCCCGAAAGGTTTTCGAAAGGGGCCGCAGCCGTGAACAGTATTATTATACATTATTCGGAGCCAATTGAACAGGATTTTTTACGCGTCGGTCTTTTTGCCGCGCGTGAAGTACCAGATCGCGCAGCCGGCGGCCAGGAACACCGTCATCAGGATCGTCCAGATATCGGCGGTCTGCATTTTTCCGGCCAGATTCTGCGTCAGGAAGAACGCGGCTATGGAACCAACGGCAGGCACCGCTGCAAGGAGCTTGCTCTTCTGTCCGAAAGACTTCTCCTTCTTTTCCTTCAGGAAGGACGCACATGCGCCGCCCGCTGTGCCGAGGGTCAGAAGCATCGCGATCAGGTTCAGAAGGCTCCATCGGGAAGTGCCGGCCTGCGGGACGGCCGGATCGGGGATCACTTCACCGGGATCCGTCTGCGGGGTTGAATTGTCGGAAATGATCTCTCCGGCCTGGCTCGACTCTTCTGCCGCGCTTGACTCGGCCGGCGCGGAGGATTCCTCAGCTGCGCTCGACTCTTCCCCGGCGGAGGATTCTTCGGCGGCGCCGGATTCCTCGGTGCTCGACTCCTCAGTGCCGGATTCATCGGCGCTCGATTCGTCGTTTACGGATTCTTCCGCGCTGGACTCCGTTCCGGGTCCAACGGGAGTACTGGATTCCCCGGGAGTGCTGGACTCTTCGGGAGCGCTGGACTCTTCGGGAGCGCTGGATTCCTCGGGAGTGCTGGACTCCTCGGGAGCGCTGGACTCTTCGGGAGTGCTGGACTCCTCGGGAGCGCTGGACTCTTCGGGATTACTGGATTCTTCGGGGGCGCTGGACTCTTCGGGAGCGCTGGACTCTTCCGGAGCGCTGGACTCTTCCGGAGCGCTGGACTCTTCCGGAGCACTCGATTCCTCCGGAGCGCTGGACTCCTCGGGAGCACTGGACTCTTCGGGAGCACTGGACTCTTCGGGAGCGCTGGACTCTTCGGGAGCGCTCGATTCCTCCGGAGCGCTCGATTCCTCCGGAGCGCTCGATTCCTCGACCTCCGCCGGCTCCACCGTGTTCGTCACGGTAAATCCGCCTTCCGCCGATCCTGCGGTGTAAATGGAGTAATGCTCGATCTCTTCCTCACGGATCGTGTATTCGATGGTTCCGTTATTATCGGATTCAGGGTACGCAGGGAACTCAAAACTCCATCCGTCCGCCGCGGAGACTGTAAGGGAATCCACGACTTCGCTGCCGTTGGCGATCAGCCGGATCACCACGCTGGACGGGCGCTTGCCCTGGGCGTCGTCAGCATCGTTCCAGAGGACCGTTCCTCTGACGGTAACGGTCTTGACTTCAACCGGCTCCACGGTATTGGTGATCGTAAAACCTTCCTCCACCGTGCCCTCTGTAAATACGGTGTAGTGAGCGGGCGACTCTTCGCCGACGGAATACACCGTGTCTCCGTCGTTATAGGGATATCCGGAGAAAGAGAAAGCCCAGCCGTCCGCGGCCGAAACGCTCGCGGAATCAACGACTGTGCCGTCGGCCAGCAGATACACCGTCACGGAATCGGGGCGTTTGCCCTGGGCATCGTTATCGTCCTCCCAGACGACCGTGCCGTTCACGTCCACGACCTCTTCCAGAAGAGTGACCGTCAGGACGGGATCGGAGGCGATCCAGTCGTAGTCGTTTCCATCCTGGTTAAAGCACTCCTCAAAATCGAGGGAGAACGTATACCCCGTTCCCATTTTGTAGCCGGATCCTGCCGTTAAGGTAACGGAGAAGAGCTCCGCACCGGAAGCAGCATTCAGGAATCCGCCGGAAGAAACATAATCCAAATCATAATTATATACTTGCGTGAGACCGGCTGCCGCTCTGGCAGAACCGGAATTGACGGTAAACGCGTTTTTATCGTAGGAAAACGCTGCCGAAAACCCGCCGAAATCAGAGATCGCCCGAGCTGCGAGCAGTCGTACGGTCACCGTATCGCCGTTTTTGGTCACCGTCATACGGACATCGTTATTGGACGACGCCGCCTTGACGGACAGCATCGTCCCAAACCCGCCAAAGAGCAGGCAGATCGTCAGGAACCACGACCCGATCTTCGAAATGGTTTTCATGCAAGTACCTATGCCGGTGCGGCGCCGGCTGAACAGGACCACTACGGAAGCCGCAAAATTTCCCGTTCTCCTGTCAATAAACTGATTCACCAAATAAGATGTATCCGTGAGATCCCTTCTCACGCGTACAGTCACAGTATACACTGAAACGCGTCAATAAACCAGTCAATAATCAAAAAAACTTGTGACGGGGAGCATTTCGTTCATCTTCTCTGTGGATAGAATCTAAAAAGCACCCGGAGCCCTCTTGGCGTTTAACAAAGAATCTCCGGAGAAGATCAGCTTCTCCGGAGACTCGGATTCATAATCGGTATGATTCTATCAGACTACTTCTCTCCCGGAACGGAACAGAACTGCCGCAAAAGCGCAGGCTGCCAGAACCATCAGGAGTATCCAGCCGGTAAAGTTGTGGGAATCGCCGGTGGAAGGAGTAACAGGTTTGGAAGACTCCTCTTCGGAAGTTTCTGCAGGAGCGGAGCTCTCTTCTTCGGAGCTCTCTTCTTCGGAGCTCGCTTCCTCGGAAGATTCCTCTGCGGAAGCCTCTTCGGAAGACTCCTCAGCAGAAGCTTCTTCGGAAGATTCTTCAGCAGAAGCTTCCTCGGAAGACTCCTCGGCGGAGGTTTCTTCGGAACTTTCTTCTTCGGAAGACTCCTCAACGGCGGAGGATTCTTCTTCCGGATTCTTGGGCTCATAGGTGTTGGTGATCACGAAACCGTCTTCCGTATTGCCGGTTACCTCGGCTGTGAAATCTTCCACTGCTTCTTCTTCTACGGTGTAGACGATATCTTCCCCGTCTTCGGAAGCGGCCAGCTCTTCGAAGGAACCGGTCCAGCTGTTCTCCTCAGAGAGGACCAGGGTCTTCCCGGTGTCTTCGCCGTTCGCGAACAGGTGGATCGTAACGCTGTCGGGATGCTCGATCTCCGGATCCGCCCAGACTTTTTCCACTTTTACGGAGATCGTTTCGACCGTCTGGGACTCTTCGGGAGTGCTTGATTCCTCAGGAATGCTGGAATCCTCAGGAGTACCGGACTCTTCGAGTTCGCTGGATTCCTCGGGAGTACCGGACTCTTCGGGAGCGCTGGATTCCTCGGGCGTACTGGACTCTTCGGGAGCGCTGGATTCCTCGGGAGTACTGGACTCTTCGGGCTCACTGGATTCCTCGGGAGTACTGGACTCTTCGGGCTCACTGGATTCCTCGGGAGTACTGGACTCTTCGGGTTCACTGGATTCCTCAGGCTCGCTGGACTCCTCTGCCGGCTCCTGGAGCGTCTGGGAAAGAACAGGATCGGTCTCTATCCAATCAAAATCGTTTCCATCCACGTCAAACGCGGTGTCAAACTCGAACGTGAACGTATACTCTGTTCCCGCTGCATAGTCAGGGCCTGCCGTCAGCGTAATGGAGAAGATTTCCGTTCCGGCAGCCGCGTCCATGAAACCGCCGAAAGAAGCATAATCTGCATCATAGTTATACGCAGGGGTCAGATCCTCCGGGCCTGTCGCGGAACCCTCGTCAACGGTAAAGGCGCTTTTATCATAGCTGAAAGTAGCGTCAAAACCGCCGAGATCGGGGATCGCGCGGGTCGTCACCAGCGTAACCGTTACGGTATCGCCGTTTTTTGTGACGTTCATCGTGAACTCGGCGTTTTCGGAAGCTGCGTTGATACGGCCCGCACCTGCCCACGCTGCGACGACAAGGACCAGTGCCAAAACCAAAGCCCCTATCTTCTTAATATTCTTCATCATTTTTGTTTTTCTCCCATCTGGGGCATCATCTGCTGTGAACGAGCGTCAATGCCCGAATTAACAAGCCGTAACTGCTTGAAAGCTATTAGCCGAACAAAGAGAGACTGCCTGTTTCACGGAAGCGTCACAAAGACGCTTCCGTGAAACTGTCTGTAACCGATCAGCTTATTTCCACTCGAAGGCCTTGATTCTGGCGGCAACCTGAGAGATCTGAGAAGTATCCTTACCACTGATGCCGCCGTCGTAGTTGACGTCGCCGGCCAGCGTCTGCAGGGCATTGATCGTCTTGACCTTCGCGGCGACCTGCGCTGCCAGAGAGGTATCCTTCGCATTGACCTTGCCGTCCAGGTTGGCGTCGCCCTTGACCACGATCACGATCGTGGTGTCGGCCATCACGTTGAGCGTATACTCACCGGCCGCCGCGGAAGCAGAGGTAAGAAGCGTGTAGGTGCCGTCCTCATTCTCCACCGCTGCCGTGCAGGCCAGATTCGCACTGACAGTGAGCTCGAACTCACCGCGGTACTTCTCGCCTTCCACAACGTTCGTCGTGGCAGTGATGACGGTGTAATCCTTCACCGTGATCGTAAACTTTTTCGGTTCAACGACCTTGGTATCGGTGTACTCTTTGCCTTCAAAGGTCACGGTTGCGGTATAAGTCACCGTTCCGTCTTCTGCGGTCACACTGCTGATTTCGGCGGGCAGCTCTTCGACATGATCACTGTTATTCGCACAGGTGAAGGTCGCCTTGGCAGCGGTGTAACCGTTCTCATCGTCACCGGTCCAGGTCCACTCGGGATCGCCGTAAGCGTGGCCTGTAGCAGGAATGGCTACTTCCTTTTCATCGGTATAGGTCTTGCCTTCGAAGATAACGGTGGCGGTGTAGACCGTCTTGCCGGGCTCTTCACAGGAAGCTTCCGTGGTCTTGCTGCCGACTTCGGCGGGCACCTCTTTGACATGCTCGCTGTTATTCGCGCAGGTGAAGGTCGCCTTGGCAGCGGTATAACCGTTCTCATCGTCACCGGTCCAGGTCCACTCGGGATCGCCCCAATCGTGGCCGGTGCCCTCTACGGTGACTTCTTCGCTCTCGGTGAGATCAAAGCTCTGATTGCGCTCGGAAACCGCCACGGTAATGGTGGTATCTTCGCAGTTAGCCTTAAAGGTCACGACCGCAAGCTCGGTATCCGGTTCCATTTCGGTCTTGTTGGCATAGGCGAACTTAACAACGCCGTTCTCCTCGTCAACAAAGACAGAATAGTAGGAAAGATCCGATTCGGTGCTCTCATAAGTGAGAGTCTCCGGATCATAAGTAACTGTGATAAACACGTTGGTGGTGGCAGCATCGTCCTCCAGAACGACGGTGACCTCACCCTCATCATCGGTAACGGGCACGGGCTTCACAGCCTGCGTCTCCATATCGGGACGGGAAACGGGAGCGGAAAGGGTCTTAACGGAATTCAGGCCGCCTTCAGACTCCTCCCGAGGCTGCAGACTGATCGTCACTGCCTGCCGTTCCTCGACAGCGACCCGGTTTGCTTTTTCAAACAGATCGCCGGTCTCGGAAGCGCTCAGCTTTTCAAGCGCGTCGTAATCATCCTCATACAGGACGGAAAGCATGGTCGCACCTTCGATGCTTCCGACATATACCGCATCAAACTCATCTTCGCCGGACTCAAGATCTACATAATAGATGCTCTTGGAAGTATTATCCGCAATGAAGACGGCATCCTTGCCGGTAATGGCCTCTGCATAGGTCATAGAGTAGGCCGTCAGATCGCTCGACATCGACAGACCGTTGACCGGGCCGATCTCACCGTATCTGCAGCCGAGGCCCTGCTGACCGTCTGCTACCTGTCCGTAAGGAGCCAGGACATACAGCCTTCCATCGGAAGTGAGCGCATAGA
>JAEEGL011625422.1_pt1 | contig 12652 bp, 9 predicted proteins | sample 9134231 | NCBI WGS metagenome assembly JAEEGL01 (sample SAMN16246548, study PRJNA631951) | gut metagenome | biome: gut microbiome; feature: rumen; material: fiber-attached | host: Bos | place: Iran: Karaj | collected 2018-10
ACAAAAATTGTAAAACTAAATTTAAAAGGGGCAACAAATGTCTTTTATAAGAAGTTTAAAAAGAAAAATGTCAAAACTATCTGATAAACCTGCTGTAAATACAAATACACAGGATTATGCTGATAAAAATTTCAATGCAGATACACGTACGGAAGATAACATTCGTAAAAATCCTGTTGTAAATACAATTACGGAAAGTGATTTGACACCAGACGAAGCATCAGAATCTTTAAAACAAATGTTATTACATGAATGGCACATTGAAAAATCTAATCCTTATGATGTTCCATCTTTGGATACAGTTATGAAAGCCGACAAAATGTCTGAAACAGACCGTATTTGGTACGAAGCATACAAAAAATACGGCAATCGAAACCACACTTGGCAATATTTCAGAACCCTACATTATTATTATGAAAGTTTTTTATATGAAAATATTAAACATTGGAACACCAGGGAAGAAATAAACCAAGATGCACATAAACGTTATGATTCTGGCACAAACCAAGAAATCAAAGCAACTCTGTCTCCTCTCTATTATAATGGTGATGATCCAATACTGGTTGGTTATTCTTGTATTAACATTATAACCAAATATACTGATGAAAAACATTCGCAAATAATTGAGGATTTACATAATCACATATCGAGTAAATCTAAGTTGATTAACCATGAATATTCGCTGGGGCCAGCAACAGAAGAAATGGAAATACCTTGGGTTTATCAATCACATGATAACTATTCTGTACCAGATCCAACAAATTGGAATATCGTTCAAAAATATATACAAGAATCGCTAACCATGAAAGCCAATACAGATTCGCATAAATTCAAAATGATAGAACCGTTAATAAAAAGACGATATATTAGCCAATTATATCCGTTGTTAAATTTTGATAATGCTGAATTTGTCACATACGAACGATTAAATGTATATCATCAAATAATATTTCATGATACCAATTTGCTTGATATGGCTATGAATTTTGGTTTATTAAAACCTGAAGAAAGGCTTAATTTCGCAGAAAAAATTTTGAATAAAAGTGCTGAAAAATTCGGAACACCAACATTCAAAGTGAAACCAACGAAAGGGTTGTATGCTGGACTTTGTTCCACACACATAAAAACATTTGAATTGGATTCCAAACAAACATTGCAAGAATTTTTAAAAACAATTGTACACGAAGATCCCCACAGAATAGATTGGTTTAATCCAAGTCAAGGATTATTAGGCAATTATTATATACCGCTAACTTTATTATATGGTTCTCTGTACGTATCACCAAAAGATAGCTTTAGAGATTACGAAAAAAATCCAACAGAAGCCTGTGCACTTCGTTTAGGTGATGCAATCGGAAGTAAACTGTATTCCGCTATTATGGCTTATAAACAAAGTCGGCAAAAATAAAATATGGATTTAGATTCATGAATGACAAAATCAAAAATTTTGAACATACAAACAAACCCGTATCAAAACCTTCTGATTTTGTCACGTTTTGGCACGCAACCACAAATTCAGACGTATTAAAATCTTTTCTTGATGATGGCGCAAAAGCCATTGGCAAAGGTGTCGGCGGTCAATCTAGCGGTTTTTATGTTTGGAACAACAAAGAAAAAGCTGTTTCACATTTAACAAAATTTTTGTTTAAAAAACGTAATTCCACCAAAGGGTTAATTATCGGAACAAAAATCAAAAAAAGTGAGATATCTTTCCCAATTTGGCAATTTGATTTAGAAAACTGCTATATATTAAATCCTTTGTTGATAAAATACCAAGACCAAATTATAAACATCAAAAATTTACAATATATCCCCGCAAGACATTTTAACAAAGACGAAATTAAAACTGTTGATTTTGTCAAACGTGGCAGATTTTTTGAAGATGATTTATGTTCTTTTGTGATTGAAGAAAAACCAACTTCTTTCAAAAGAACGGTGTTTTTTACAGAAAACGAAACCGAAGATCTTGATTTATATCAAGCATTGATTAATAAAATGTGTGAAAATAACATTTTCAAGCAAGATTTTGATAAAATTTTATTTGAATCGGCTTTGGATACAAATGCAATAAATTTAAAAAATTTTTTAATTCACGCAGGATATACACAATTTAATGATATCGGATACGGATTTAAATATTGCGGAAACAAACCCTTACGTATTAACGAAATATTTTATATTAAAAAAGATGACAAAGGGCAAAACATAACAACACAAATTTATACATCTTCTGTGTGCAAAGAAAAACAAATTTGTCCGTTTTTAAATATGTATTTCGCCAACGTTAAATAGCTTATTTTTTGTTTTTCAATCGTTTTCGACTGGCATATCCAGTAGAATAAAACCAATCATCTATCATGGATAATGTGGTTTCGATATATCTTGCAATTTCTTGTGGTGGATTATGATATTTAACTTCGTTTAAAATTTGATTTAATTCTTGGGTTATAAAAGATAGAATTTGTGTGTGTTGAGAATCTAAAACTTCTATTTTATCTAATTTATAAAGCAAATCTTCAAGTTCATTCAAATGCTTACGTAATGCTTTGGTATATTTTAATTCACATTTGATTTTTTTATAGTTTAAATTTAAATCTTGCATGGGAACTTCTATGTGTGGCAGGCCTATTATATTTTTCATAACACCCAAGATTTTTAGCAAATATCCATCCACAGTATTTATGATATTTGTGTGCTGATGCTTGTGAACACGGCGTGTTACTAGAAAATTGGAATAATCATAAAACAGAAAAACCAAAGGTATTGCCAACAACGATGCCGCCACATTATCCAGTAAATCTTTCCAACCAGCAGTATGCAGATAATTCTGTGAAATATCAAAAACAACCATACCGCCCGCTATAGATAAAACATACGGAATCATTTTTAAAAGAATATTTATAACATTCATATCACGCATTATAATCAGAACATCAAAATTTGCATACAAGAACAAAAACCCAACACAAAATGATATAAAATTTGACAAAAACCTTGAAAAGACATGCAAAAAATACTATAATATATATGCAAGAGAATGGGTATCGAAACCAAGAGGTGTCACTATGGCAAAGAAAAGTTTAAAAGACGCATTATATCAATATTTCGCACAGGCTCACTTTAACGCTATGTCTGATGAGCAGTTTGCACGATTCAAAGATTATATCAAAGCAAAAGATTTTCAAGGCAATATGCGTTGGTGGGAAAAGTCGTTTATGGAAAACGGCAATAAGAAGGATGTACCAGACTTTACACAAGACGGTGGAGACTATGAACTTTCCGGCGCCGATTGGGAGCTGTTATATGACTGGTTTCAGAATACACTGGAAAGCATGTATACCAATTTGGATACTGAATACGCCCACACGCTTTTTGTGCCCGGTTTTATTAAAAAATGGTTTGGACCCGGCAGAATATTTCAAAGCACAACGGCCACACCCCAGACAACCAAAGCTCTTGAAGCACTTGCTGAGTTCTTAAAAACAGAAAACGGTAAAAAGTTGGGGAGTATTTTAACAAAGGCCCCGCAGTTAAAGGATGTTTTCGGCGGTGAATTGACTTTTGATACTTTTGTTACAAAATTAAAAGCCGCAGAATATAATAAAGATTTGAAGTTTCGCAAGAAAGTTAATGATGTTGTCACGTATATATCACAAAATATGCCCCAACCAGGTTATCAACCACCACATCCATCAGTTTGGCCGGCAGGATTAGGTTATAAAACAAATGACCCAAAAAAAACTAGTGGTGGGATTATTACAGTGGAAACATTAGAAGAACCACTGCTAACAACGCTACAAGATTTTAATTCGTATGAAACAACCTCTTGGGTAAGTACACAAGTGTCAGAAGAAGACAAATTCAAATTTGATGAAAAAAAGAAAACAGCCTTGATTGAGATATTCAAGAAAAATTATAAACCATTATTAAATACTTTGGTAACTGGCGAAAAGAAAATACGTGAAGAGTTTCAAAAACACGACCAGGGAAGCGGTTCTTTGATAACCGAACAATTAAACAAAGCCTTTAAAGATACTGATTATGATAACAAAGAATCCAAGGATTATGTTGTACCAAAACAAACCGAAGAAAGAAATTTTATAGACAGAATTAAAAAATTTAAAGATGATACATATGAAAATTATTTTGAACAATTCTTTGAACCACGCTATGGTGCACACGTATATCATACGACATACGCACGTACAGTTGGTGAAGCCTTTGACAAAGTCGGTATTAAACCAAGTGGTGGTATAGATGGTATTTTGGCCAAGAAAGACGATATCATCAAAGAAATCAATAAAAAGGCGGCTGGTAAAGCACTGAAACATTTTAATTGGTTCTGCACAACGATGGAAGAGATTAAAAAATCTATTCCAAAGGCTTATAATGATGCATTAAGAAATCCACATCAAATGCGTGCAGTCGTATCCCAAATAATTATCAAGGCCTTGAAAACAAAACCATACGATGATGGCGAAGCGAAAACCGCGATGGAATTATTGGCACTTACAAGATACGGCGTAATGGCCAGCAGATTCCGTGAAGGATTAAGCGAAGGTTTAAAAGACGTCAAATTATTTTCTGATGACAAATTGTCTTGGAATAAAAACGAAGGCATCAAAATCGTAACTGGTGCGATTGATACCACATTAAAGTTTGGGGTTAAAGCTTTGGCTTTGGGTGGAACAGTTGGATATAATTTGGTAAAAAATCGTTTCAAAAGAAAATTTGGCAAAGATATATCTGGTAATGAAGATTTGGCTGCCGCTTATAAAACATGGAAAGAAAACGATGAAAAGGCATTCCAAGCCGAACTTGCCAGTGCAGAAAAGAATAAGGAATTGTATAATAAAGGTTATTCAAAATCTGGTGTAAACATAGGCGAAAACAAAGATGCTGAAAAAGATGCTGAAAAAAAAGATATTAAAAAATACGGTGACTGGGTATTTTATAAAAAATTTGGTGACTTGTTTAATGTCGTAGCACCAGAAAATTATGAAACAGTGAAAAAAGAGTTAAGTCAAAAGTCTGAAAAAGATTTTACTGATGAAGAAAAGAAAGAAGCCGCCGCTATTGAAAAATATGACAAACTGTTGGGTGATAAATATGTAAAACAGTTTTTGAAAGACAAAGGTATGTTGAATGGTAAAGCAAAGATAACACCTGAAATTTTAAAGGTAGCTTTTGACAGTATCATCCCAGTTTTAGATACAACGATTCCAGACACCATAAATCCGACTGATTTGGAAGATGATGTTGTCAAATATAAAAAATTGATGTTGTATGCCCAACAAAAACAAACTGTACCAGATGGTGCATCTGACGAAGAAAAGCAACGCATTCAACAAGAGAATGATGAACTTCAAAAACTAAAGCAAAAGCAATGGCGTAAGGATAATGCAGATGATTACGCAAAACTTATCGCTTTTTGGGACGAATTGGATACGTTTACCAAGACACATTCTTTCAAGTTTGGTAATATGAAACTGAGACGAGATTTGTGGCTGAAAAACTTTAATCGTGATAAAGATGCTGGCGTTATCAGTCCGATGGAAGAAGAAGCAAACGAATTTGCAGAATCTTACTATGATAATATCAACTACGGACAGGACCGTTAATATATTGATAATATCCAATATCAAGGCACCGTTTCAAACGGTGCTTTTTTATCGATTTATTATTGAAAACTTTAAATTTGTTTGCTATTCTTGTTGCCATGAAAGAAACAATTTAACATAACAAAAGGATAAATTATGTATATACTTGCTTTGAATTGTGGTTCTTCTTCCCTGAAATATCAGGTTTTTGATGCAGATACTAAAAAAGTCGTTGTTGGCGGTTTGGTTGAAAAAATTGGATTGCCTGATTCTTCTATTACCCAAAAATACCCTGACGGCAAAAAAGACAAAAAAGAAGTCCCCATGGAAAATCACAGCAAAGCTTTAAATGTTGTTGTTGGTATGTTACATGATGCGTCTGTTGATATAACAGAAATTCGCGGTGTTGGTCATCGTGTCGTGTTGGGTGGCGAAAAATTTAATTCTTCTGTGGAAATCAATGATGAAGTTATAAAAAGCATTAACGAATTGTCTGATATTGCTCCATTACATAATCCTGCTGCGTTGGTCGGAATTAATGCTGCAAAACAATTACTTCCAAATGCTAAACAGGTTGCGGTGTTTGATACAGCTTTTTATTCCACTATGCCAGAAGAATCTTTCAGATATGCTATTCCAGAAGCTTGGTATAAAAATCTGAAAGTTCGCAGATATGGTTATCATGGAACATCTCATTTGTATGTTTCTAAACGTGCCGCGGCCATGCTTGGTAAACCGGCTGATAAATGCAATTTAATCACTTTGCATATCGGTTCTGGTGCGTCTGCTGCCGCTATCCGTAATGGTGTTGCAGTTGATACATCTTTGGGTATGACACCTGTGGCTGGTTTAATCATGGGAACACGTTGTGGCGATTTGGATGCTGGTGTTGTGTTGTATGTAATGCAAAAATTGGGATTAAGCACTGAACAAATGCAAAAACATTTAAACAAAGATTCTGGTTTGATGGGTATTACACAGTGCTTCTCTGACCGCCGTGATGTAGAAGCAAACAAAGAAGAAAATTCTGCTTGTCGTTTGGCCATTGACATGGAAGCACACACAGTACGCAAATATATTGGTGCATTTATGGCAGAACTTGGTCATGTTGATGCAATTGTGTTTACTGCGGGTGTGGGTGAAAATGACGCTTATCTGCGTTCACAATACTGCAAAGGCTTGGAAGGTTTGGGTATCAAATTAGATCCAAAGAAAAACGAAGATGCCGTTGCACGCAAAGGTGTTGAAGAAGCCATTATCAGTACTGATGACAGCCCAGTCAAAATTATGATGATTGCTACAAACGAAGAATTGGTAATTGTTGAAGATACTTTGGCAATTATGAACAGGACATATAATCCAAACCATTTGAAAATGGCTTATTCGTTTGCACAAAGAACAAAATAATTTGATGTCTCGATAAATTGGCTGGCGGGAAACCGCCAGTTTTTTTATTGAATAAAACACATATTTTTTGCTAACATATTCAGTATGAACAAAGAAATCTTTGATTTTTTTAATACGGACCTGCAATTCATACATGGTGTGGGGCCTGTGTTGGCGTCAAAGTTTGATGATGTCTTGGGTGGACGGCGTGTTCTGGATTTTTTATTACATGCCCCTTCTTACGTTCGACCACGTGATATATTGGATTCCATAGTCAATGCACAAAATGGCGATACAATTACAATTTCTTTGTTGGTAAAATCTCATAAACGTGGTGGTGTATTTCGCGGTCGCAGACGTCCAACACAGATTTTATGCAATGATAAATTTGCAGCACCTGTTACTATACAATTTTTTAATGTAAATTATTTGGATTATTGGACCGAAAAATTACCAATTGGTCAATGGCGAATTGTCAGTGGTAAACTTGATTTTCTAAATAATGGTGGTGCGGTTATAAATCATCCAGAATTTATTGAAACACCTGAAAACGCAAACAAAATTCCAAAGCATCAGGCAATATATCCATCTGGCGAAGGTTTAACACAAAAAACTTTTTCTAATGTTCGAGACCAGATTTTCAAGATAATGCACGAACGTATTTCTGCATACGTTTTATCTGAAAGAATGTTGGAATTTCTTGATGCTTTGGAACATGTACATTATCCAGAAACAAATGATGATTTGGCACCAAATGGAACATATATGGCTAAATTGGCTTATTGTGAATTGTTTGCCCATCAAACAGCCATCGCAATCAACAGACGTAATCGAATAGAACAAAAAAATCAACGCCCTGTACGCATGAAAAAGTACGATTTAATGGATAAGTTTTATAATATTCTGCCGTTTCAATTAACAAATGCTCAACAACGTACAATTGATGAAATATTTGCTGATTTTCAAAAACCTGTGCCAATGATGCGTTTGGTTCAAGGTGATGTTGGTTCTGGTAAAACAATGGTGGCTATGGCGGCTGCTGTGAAAATGGCTGAAATGGGTGGTCAAACTGTATTATTAGCCCCCACAGATACTTTGGCACAACAACACTTTACAAAACTTGCACCTATGTGTGAAAAATTGGGATTAGTATGTGACATTTTAACCGGTCGGGACAAAGGTGCAATAAGACGCGAAAAATTAATTTCTTTACAATCTGGTCGAACAAAATTAGCAATCGGAACACACGCCCTGTTTTCAGAAGATGTTAACTATAAAGATTTGGGATTAGTGGTGATTGATGAACAACACAGATTTGGTGTGGCACAAAGAACCGCCATGCGTGCAAAGGGTGACAATCCAGATATGCTGGCTTTGTCGGCAACGCCTATTCCAAGAACATTATCTATGACAATATACGGCGACATGGATGTTTCAATCATAAATGAAAAGCCTGCTGGGCGTATTCCAATTAAAACTTCTAAACTGCCAATATTACGAACAAATGCATTGATTGAAAGAATTGCACCACAAATTGAAAATGGTGCAAAGGTGTTTTGGGTCTGTCCTTTGGTTTCTGAATCAGAAATATCTGATATGACCGCAGCACAATCGCGTTTTGACGAATTAAACAAAAGATTTTCACACGTCGGTTTATGTCACGGACAAATGGATAAAACAGAACGTGACAAAGTAATGGCACAGTTTGCAGATACTAATTCTAAGATGCGTATTTTGGTTTCTACAACTGTAATAGAAGTTGGAATTGATGTTCCGTCTGCAACAATTATGGTTATTGAAAATGCAGAAAGATTTGGTTTGGCGGCCCTGCATCAATTACGTGGACGTGTGGGACGTGGTTCAAAGCAATCTTTTTGTATATTGCTTTATGGTAATAACATAACACCAGATGGATTAAAAAGATTGGACGTATTATGTGAAACCGAAGACGGTTTTGTAATCGCTGAACAAGATTTAATGATGCGTGGTGTCGGCGAATTACTGGGCACCAAACAAAGCGGATGGATACAATATCATTTTGTGAATTATCGTGAACACAGGGATTTATTCAAATTGGCTCAGACCGCCGCTATGAATAATAATAGTGATGATGAAATTTGGGCAAAACAATTGCGTCAGATTTTTGATTGTGCTACAACGGCAGGTGCATAAATGAAACGTATATTTTTGTTTTTAATAATGATAATCTGGTGTTTATTTAATGCGAATGCCGCAACTCTTATCAATGACACAGAAATAGAAAAAGGTATTATGGAAATTATTGCCCCGATTGCTAACGCAGCCAAAATTCCAGAAAATCGTTTAAAAATTTATATTGTTAATGACGATAACTTTAATGCTTTTGTTCGTGGGGGGGAAGACGTTTTCATTTATACTGGTTTATTAAAACAAATAAAATCACCAAATGCTTTGCGTGCTGTGGTGGCTCATGAACTGGGCCATACAATTGGTGGGCACACTATCCAAATAGCAGATAAAATGCATGCTGAAATGATGCGAACTATGATTATTCAGGCATTGGGCATAGGTTTAATGGTTGCGGGTGGTAATCCGTCTGCTGGTGCTGGGGTGTTGGCTGGGTCTGCGGGTATCGCACAACAATCTATGTTGTCTTTTACACGCGATGAAGAACGTATGGCTGATGATTTGGCTGTCGATTTAATGGTAAAGGCAAACCAAAACCCAAATGGATTGATAGAAGTCTTTGAACAAATGCAAGATTTACATGGTGCTTTTGAAGCAAGTATAAATCCAAACAGAATAAATCACCCATTGACTGGTGAAAGATTAAATAATGCAAAAACTAAAATTTCAAAAATCAAAAATGTTCCGGCAAAATCAAAAGTACAAGTGGGCAAAGAAAACAATGCTTATGAAATTCTGCGTGCCAAATTGATTGGTTATTTGGATAAAGAAAAAACAGTATTAACTATGTATCCATACAAAGATAAATCTGATGCTGCAATTTATGCACGTGCGATTGCCAATATGCGTGCAGGAAATTTAAATACAGCCAAAACAGGTATACAAACATTAATCAACCGCCATTCTAAAACGCCTTATTTTTATGAAGTTTTGGGTGACATAGAATATCAATATGGTCATTACGATGACAGTGTTAATGCATACGAACAAAGTTTAAAACTGTCAAATAATGCTCCACAAATTGAAACCGCTTTGGCCTTAGTATTGGCTGAACGTAATAAACCGGGTGATAAAGAACATGCAAATGAATTATGCAGACGTGTAATTTTAAAAGAACCGTCCCCATTGGCATATTGGATTTTAGCACGTGTATCAGATGGTGCAACATCTGATTGGGCAATGGCAGAATTCTATAAAATGAACAATGATGATAAAAACGCAAAAAAATATGCTAAAATGGCACGTAACAAGGCAAAAAAAGATTCTCCTGAATATATTAAATCTGGTGATATATTGAAAAAATAAAAAACTTGAAAATCTGTGGGAATTGTTTCATAATAACGTTCGGGTAAAACCTAAAAGGAGAAACTATGAAAAAAGCATTATTAGCATTATTCGCTGTTTTAACATTGGCTGCTTGCACAGGTTCTTATAAATCTGGCAATTGCGAATATGATTTCTTGTTCCACAAAGACATTTCTATTTCTAAATGGATTGGCAGCTGTGGCAGATAATTATATAGTGGTTAAAAAGAACACCCACGATTGTGGGTGTTTTTAGTTCACACTGTTTTTAATATTGTTTTTGGCGAGCCTCTTCAAAACACCCCAAAATCGGCGGTGGTGTTATACACAATATAATTTACCTAAAAACCCATACATTCTTTATATTCCGCATTGGTTGTTTTTGTCCAACACTGTGAAGACACAGAAACACCGCATCCGTTCGGACCACACTTTAAATCATTTTTACCAATTTTCATACCCAAACATTTGGTTTTATCTGTTGACAATGTACCACCATACATACATTCACAGATTGAATCAGAATTTAATTTTGCACCGGGTGGACAGCTTTCAATGTCATCACCGACACACCCAGAATGACTCTCGTTAGAAATAGATTTTGTCTGATTATTTACCGGTAAACATTCTGCTATTCCCTTTGGAACCCTTTCATCATCTCTTTTAATCTGTTTAAAAGTACCAGGTTGACAATAATAGCGTGTCACATCTTCACCGTACGTCTTTTTAAAATCTGGCAATGCTTCCAATGCCGCCCGCACCACGTCGTCTGTACATTTTATACAATAATCCCCCTTCCAAGACAAATATCCAGCCTCACATTCGTGGGTTATACTGTTATCTGATGTCGCCATGTCACAATTAGTTCTGTCTTCATTCGGAATTCTGGTATCTATGCAGAAAGTTATTCCATAATTTTTATCTGCAACCGCCTTTTCTGAAACAGTTTTTTCAAGACTGATACCGGTTTCACTGCCTTTGCATACATAACCAACATATTTTGTTTTAAACTGTTCAGACGAACAAGGTGTACGGTTTTCAAAGGTATCACCTTTTAGGACCGCAGTGCCTTCTTGTAAATATAATTTATTTATATCAGCAAAGACAAAGCTGGGCATAATGATACATAAACAATTCAACAATATCTTAAAAATACTTAATCTTTGCATATTGGATTTCCCACCTTTCATTCTGTTTTATTATAGCGTATTATCAATTTATATTACAAGCACTTTTTATATAAAAACACCGCCAAATTGGCGGTGTTTTTGTTTTAATAAGGGGCTTATCCAACCAATTTTTTCCACAAAGATTTCTTCTGTTGTGTTTTCTTAATTGGTTTGCGATGACGCGGTGCAGTTGTTGTGATACGTTTTGCCTCTGTATGCTGAGCGTTTTTCTTTTTCGCATCAGTTGATGGTTCATGAGCCATTAAAACATCATCAGTTTTAACGTTTTCTGCAACCACACGTTGAATTGAATATTGGTCAATATTCATCAAGCTGTCGTCACCAACGATAACTATTTCTGTTTCAAATTCCTTTTCCATCGCAACTAATTCAGCACGCTTTTGATTTAACAAATAAATTGCAACATCACTTGGCACAGTCATAATTATTTTCTGGGCCGCTTTTGCCAACAATTTTTCTTGCAAATGACGGAACAAGATAATTGACGCAGTTTGAATACTTGGAACAACACCTGCCCCCATACAATGTGGACAAACAACATACGAAGATTCAATAAAACTGCTGCGTAATCTTTGACGAGACAACATTAACACGCCAAACGGGTTTATTTTAGCAACCTGAGTTCTTGCTCTGTCGTGTTTCATGATTTCACGCATTTTTTGTTCCAATTTACGATTGTTCTTTTCATCTTCCATATCGATAAAATCAATCGCAATAATACCAGCCAAATCACGCAATCTTAATTGCAAAGCAATTTCTTCAGCTGCTTCTAAATTGGTATTTAACGCAGTTTGTTCAATATCTTTTTCTTTGATAGCACGGGACGAATTAACATCAATTGTTACCATTGCTTCGGTCTGATTGATAACAATAGACCCACCAGATGGCAACGTCACATACGGACCATGTAAACCTTCTAGTTGTTTTTCAATACCAGCCTTTGTCATCAAAGGCACCGCTGTATCTTTGTATTGAATCAATTGTTTGCGTGGTGCACGACCGTACA
>JAEEGL012578941.1_pt1 | contig 12652 bp, 10 predicted proteins | sample 9134231 | NCBI WGS metagenome assembly JAEEGL01 (sample SAMN16246548, study PRJNA631951) | gut metagenome | biome: gut microbiome; feature: rumen; material: fiber-attached | host: Bos | place: Iran: Karaj | collected 2018-10
AGGTACTCGTCGGCAGGCTTGACACCCACGGTGATGCCAGTGCCGATGAGCAGCGGGCGGAGGTAGAGGCTGGCGCCGGTGCCGTAAGGCGGGATGAAACGCTCGTTGAGCTTGATGACGCGCTTGCACATCTCGACGAACTTCTCGGTCGAGAGCTCGGGCATCATGATGCCGCGGCAGGTGCTCTGCATACGCTCGGCGTTGGCTTCGGGACGGAAGATACGAATCTTGCCGTCTTTGCAGCGGTAGGCTTTGAGGCCTTCGAAGGCTTCCTGGCCGTAGTGGAGGCTGGAGGCGGCCATGTGCATCTCAATGTGTTCGGACGAGGAGACCTCGATTTCACCCCACTGGCCGTTGCGATACCAGCAACGCACGTTGTAGTCCGTTTTTACGTAACCAAACGGAAGGTTTTGCCAATCTATGTTCATGTTTGTCAGTTTATTGTGAATTATTTTTATTGACTTGAAACGGGACAAAGATACAAAATAAAACTGAATGTGGCAAAAAAAGTTGACTTCGGTTTTTGACGAACACCCAACCGGCTTTCCATCAATAAGTTGCGCAATTTTAACATTTATATTGCCCTATAATCCAGGTTAATACGCTGAATGCTGGCTGAAACCTTGCTGAAACCTTGCTGAAAAGTAGGGAGTTGTCAGGGAGTTATCAGGGAGTTGTCAGCTAGAAGTCAGGTAGACATGTTGAATTACAGCTACTTACAACGCAAACTATCGTGTATCTTACCGATAATCATGGAGTTGGCATTTATCTGCCGATTGCTGAAAAATATTTTGCCATATCGGAAAATAGTTGTATCTTTGCAGCGGTTTGAAAAGAGTGCATTTTTTCATACGGCCCCTTAGCTCAGTTGGTTAGAGCAGCTGACTCATAATCAGCGGGTCCTTGGTTCGAACCCGAGAGGGGCCACAAAGACAGGGAAAGTGGAAAGTGGAAAGTGAAAATACAGCTTTCAACTTTCCACTTTGCACTTTCAACAGAAGAAGATGGGACGCATAATGGCAATAGACTATGGACGCGTGCGCACGGGACTGGCGGTGACCGACCCCGAGCGCATCATCGCCACCGCCCTGGCGACGGTGCCGACACCGACCGCAATGCAGTACATCAAGGACTACTGCGGACGCGAGGCGGTGGACCTGTTCGTGGTGGGCGAAGCGAAGCAGATGGACGGCACGCCGTCGGAATCGGCGGCGATGATCGAGCCATTCGTGGAGCAGCTGCGGGCCGCGTTCCCCGAACGCGAGGTGGCGCGGGTCGACGAGCGCTTCACTTCGAAGATGGCGTTCCAGAGCATGATCGACAGTGGCCTCCGCAAAAAGGACCGTCGCGACAAGGGAATGATCGACCGTGTGGCGGCGACGCTGATACTGCAGACCTACATGAACACGATAAACAACAAACCAATATGATACTACCGATTATAGGATACGGGCATCCCACGCTGCGCAAGACAGCGCAACCCATCGACAGAAGCTATCCGAACCTCAAGGAACTGGTGGCCAATATGTATGAGACCATGTATGCCGCCGACGGCGTGGGCTTGGCAGCCCCGCAGGTCGACCTGCCCATCCGCGTGGTGGTCATCGGCTTCCGCCCCTACGACGAGAAGACCGACAGCTACGGCGAGGTGACCGAGCAGCACACACTCATCAACCCCGAGATAGTTGAGTTCGGTGAGCAGAAGGACTATTTCAACGAAGGGTGCCTGTCGGTGCCCGACATCCACGAGGATGTGCTGCGTCCCACCACGGTGCGGGTGCACTACTGGGGCGAGGACTGGCAGGAGCATACCGACGACGCCACGGGCCTTTACGCCCGCGTGGTACAGCACGAGGTGGATCACCTGGACGGCAAAGTGTTCACCGACCGCCTCTCATCGTTGCGCAAGACTATGCTCAAACGCCGCCTTAACGACATCGCCGCCGGCCGAGTGCACACCAGATACCGCATGAAAACCTTCCACAAAAAATAAGAAACGGATATGAAACGACTGATATTTTGCCTGATTGGGCTGGCGCTGCTGGCATCGTGCAGCCCTAATCGCGAGAAGCAACTGAAAAATATCGAGCAGCATGAGCAGGCCCTCTCGACGCTCGACCGGTTGGCTGACGACCAGGAAGTGGACGAACTGCTGGCTCTCTACCGCACCTTTGCGGCCGACTTCCCCGAGGACAGCCTGGCACCGGTCTACCTGATGCGGGCCGCCGATATCGAGAACAACCTCGGCAACCACGAGGAATCCATCGCCCTGCTTGACACCATCATCAGCCTCTACCCAGGTTTTGAGGATCTGGGAGGCTGCTGGTTCCTCAAAGGCTATGCCTACGAGACCGCCGAACAGTTCGACTCGGCCCGCAGTGTCTACACCTACTTCGTCGAGAACTACCCTGAACACTCGCTGGCATCGGACACCCGCAAGACCCTCCCCTACCTTGGCATGAGTGCCGAAGAGATGCTCGAAGCCATCCTCAACGCCGACCGCTAGGCTCCCGATATGAAAGTATCATCCTTCCGATTTCGCGCCAGCTACCCCAATTACTACATGGTGAACCTCTATGCCCGCGAGGGACGTGAGATTTTCAACCATGACAGCGAGGACCCTGCCAACCAACTGGAGGGCAACAAGCCCGGCACTGTCATCTACCGTCTCGAAGGCGACAGCAAGGAAAACCTGTATGAGCTGCCGCCACGGTGGTACGATATGTACACCATGCTGCGTTCGAACGAGGGGGAACGGCGCCATTACATCGAGATGTTGCTCGACGAGGCCGACGGCAAACCCTGCATTGAACTCGACCATATACGTGACGCCTTCCGCGAAGAATGCCGTGAATACGCCCAATCTCACCCTTTGACCGAGAACGAATACCTCATCACCACCCTCTCAAAGGGTGATTATTCCGACGAGGAAATCAGCTATAAAGGGCGTATGCTGATGGATCTCACGCGCAACTGTTACCCGGTACCCGACTTCTGCATCCTCACTTCGCGCTCGTTCAACCGGCCTGACTTGCTGCCAGAGCTCACCGAAAAAGCCATCAGCAACCTGGAAACCATGGCCAACTGTCGCCTGGGCGACAGTCATTCGCCGCTGGTATTTGCCATTCGTTGCGCCATGCCGCAGTACATACCCGGCCTGATGCCAACGTTACTCAACATCGGTGTCACACGTACCGCCTACGAAGCCCTCCGCACTATGTACGCCGACGCCATGGCCAACCGCGTCTACCTGAGCACCCTGCACTCGCTGGGCGAGATGCTGGACATCGAACACCGCTACACACGCTCCGATATCAGCCTCAGCGAAGCCGAACAACGGAGTCGTATCGCCGAGATGGAAGCCCGTATTGAGGCCGTCGACGCCCGGCTACTTACCGACGCCCACTACCAGGCCCTGCGGCTTATCCTGCATGTTCGCCAGTTCTATATCGACCACAGCGACCTCATTCTCACCTTTATGCAGGGCAAACAGGCCTTCCCAAGCCTCATTCTGCAACGCATGGTGTGGACCATTGGCAACAACGAAAGCTACCCCGGGGTGCTCTACAGTCGCCATTCACGCACCGGTGTGGGCAAGCAGGTGGAGAGTTATCGCAACATTTTCGGCGAGGAGATCATGACCGGCGACGTCACCACCGAAGACCTCTCCTACCGCGACCGCAGTGAAATCCGCCGCCAATTCCCCGCAGTCTATCACTTCGACCCGCTACTTAAGAAGCTCGAGGCTCGCTATCACACGCCGGTGACCATCGAATTCGCCGTCGAGAGCCGCCCCCATCAGCTGAGTCTCTTCTCGGTGTTACAGCTCAATGCATCCGAGATGACGGGCCGTGCCGCCCTCATCTCGTCGATCAACCTGCGCAACGAAGGCATCATATCCGACGCCGACGTCACCGATCTCATCAAGCCCTACCACCTAAGGCAGATAGTATCGGCCTCGATCGACGACCGCTCGCTCTCGAAACTCCAGTTCTTCGGCCACGGTCTGAGCGTGCTGCCGCGCACAGCCATCTCGGCACGCCTCTGCCTTTCGGTGGCCAAAGCCCGCGAGTGGAAGGCCAAGGGGCAGAACGTATGCCTCTGTCAGGAGCACTTTGTGCCCGAGGATACCATCACCCTCAACGAGGTCGACGCCATCCTCTCCATGCTTCCGGCCGCCATCCACGTCGTCACCGCCTGCCGAGGCTACGGTATTCCGGCCTTCATGGACTTGCAGAGCTACGGCATCCGCATCGAGGGAGACTCGATTGTCAATGCCGAAGGCCTCAGTATCGCCGAGGGCGACCTGCTGACCGTCAGCTCGCGCCGTCAGAGCCTCTACCGCGGCCAGGCCGATTTCCGGCCCGCACGCTTCACCAAGTACCTGCAAGGGGCGCCGGTCGAGCTGACCGATGCCGAGCAGCAGTTCTTCGAGGAGATGAAGCAGTGCTATCTGCAATACCAGGCCATCGTCAACAATCAGCAGGCCTCCTACATCACCGACCTCAGCAAACTGGCACGACTGGTGCGCCTCGACCTGCACGACAAGCCCAAGCAAGCCGCCGGCATCGTCAACTCGTGGTTCGAGTCGCGTCCCGACGACTATGTCGATGGCGTGCTGAAAAGCCGCATGGGCGACCACAACGACCAGAGCCGTCTCTTCAACTTGCTCGACACAAGCCACAAGATCAGCTTCTTCCAACGCATCAGCGCCGTCTGCATCGAACGAGGCATCTCGGGTCTCACCGCCGGCAGCTTCATGATTGGCCGCTTCATGGCCCACCCCCTGCCCGTACACATGTGGAACAGTCTGTCTGACATTATCGTTGCCTTCCTGCTCAACGAGTACGTGCTCTACGAGAAGTACCAGCAGGTGCTGCAGGAGGTCGGCGAAATCAAGCTGGCCCGCGCCCACTCACGCATCGAGACCGAGGGCATCGACAACATGGTGCTGCGCAATTTCGACCTCACCAATTTCTACCCATTGCTCCACTCCAACCACCAGTGGCCCGCCGTAGCCACCGCCTTGGAGCAGATCGATCACCAGGACAATACCCACCTGTTGGTCGAGATGTTGGGCCGCCCCCTCGACGAACTCTTCGACCTGAGCACTCCATGGAAACGTGCCCAGCTCGAGGAAGTCATGCGCCAGGCAGGTGTCTGACCCCGCTTCTCACTGCCGCAACCGAACACCCACCAATATACGGCCGTTTGGACAAAAAGGCCCAAACAGCGCGCTAGATTCCGCATTTGTCCACCATTGTCCGCATTTGTCCGCCATCCAGGCCGACAACAGGGCCTGAGCGGAGACCGCTTTTGGAACGAGTGCGGGAAACATCCGATAGGAATGTATTTGGCTTATAGTCAAAGTATTACAACGAACTAGTACACTTTAATCCACTATCCGTCAGGTTATTACGCTGATTGCTGGCTGATACCTTGCTGAACCCTTGCTGAAAAACGGGGGTTTTCAGCCAGCAGTCAGGGAGAAGTCAGGGAGTTGATAGGGAGTTGATAGGGAGTATGTGGTCGTAAAACCGCTTGTTTCAGGCGGTTCAATGCACACGGAAACGGTGGCCGAAGCTCCATTCGATGAATTCGGCCTGTCCGTAATGGGCGTTGATGCCGATGCCGACGTAGCTGTTGCCGAAGTTGTAGTAGACGCCAAGGCGTTCGTAGACGGGTTCCATGACACGGGAGGAGGTGGCCAGCATGAGTCCGATGCCGCCCCGGAGGCTGAGGGGTCCCCAGAAGAATTCGACGAAGGGCATGGCGTTGACGTACATGGGGAAGGTGTAGCTGTCGTGGTAGCGTGGGAGCTGCCAGGGGTGGCTGAAGTTGTACCAGAGGTCGACGGTGGCGCCATAGCCGAGCAGCGGCGAGCGGTGGTACTCGTAGTTGAGGGAGAGGTCGTAGCACAGGTAGAGTCCGCGCTGCAGGGAATGACGGCTGAAGGTGAGGCCCGTGGCGAGGGTGAAGCCGAGTTCGTGCCAGGGGTCGAAGCTGCATGACGCCGGGACGCCTTCGAATGCCTCGCGGCCGGTCATCCGCCGCCGGTCGTTATCGAGGGCCACACCCATCTCGATGTGGATGAAATTGAGCCCGCGGTTGGGCCGGCGCATGTTGCCGTTGCTGGAGTGCAGCAGGCGCAGGGCCAGGTGGGCGCGCTCGTCGACGTGGGCCACGAAGCCCAGATCGACCAGGCAGACCGCCGGTGTGGAGATGTAGACGTTGGCGGTGTCGCCTGTGATGTAGCGGGGTTTGCCGTAGACGGAGAGACCCAGGCCGAGGTCGAAGTCGAGCCACGGGAGGAGCGGAGTCCTGACGAGGGGTGCCAATCCGAGGCGGTTGCCGCAGATACCCTGGGGCGTGATGCCAAGGTCGAAGCGAACTCCAAAGGAGGGATAGTGACGCATCTGGACCCAACATTCGTGGCCTGTGAGGCGATGGAGCCATGTCGCCTGGAGACTGGTGCCGAAGGTGTTGTGGGGAGACGTGAGGCTGTAGCGGGTGATCATGTATTCGCCGCCGATGGCGAACTCCCAGTGTCTTTCCTGGGCAACGAGGGCCGTCGGCACAACGAGCTGCAAGAGCAGCAGGAGTATGGCCGCACGCCTAGCCATTGACGAGGTCGAGGTATTGCTGTTCGGTGATGATTTCGACGCCCAGCTTGATGGCTTTCTGTCGTTTCTCGGGGCCCATCTTGTCGCCGGCCAGGAGGTAGGTGGTCCTGCCGCTGACCGAACCGCTGACCTTGCCGCCGTGACGCTCGATGTCGGCTTTGATTTCGTCACGCGAAAAGTGTTCGAAGACACCGCTAACGACGAGGGTCTTGCCTTCGAGCACACCGCTGCCGGTGGCCCATTGGCCGCTCATCTGGAGGCCTGCGGCACGCAGACGCTCCACCATACGGCGGTGTTCGGCGTCGGCAAACCATTCGTGCACAGCACGTGCCGTCACCTCGCCCACATCCTCAACCTGGGCCAATTCCTCCTCACTGGCGTCCATGAGGGCATCCATGGTCTTGAAATAGCGGGCCAGCTTCTTGGCCCCCACCTCGCCTACATAGCGGATGCCAAGGGCAAACACGACGCGTTCGAAGGGCACCTGCTTCGACTGCTCGAGGGCGGCCAGCAGGTTGTCGGCGCCACGGTCTTGTATGGTGGCGTCGGTGCCGAGGCCAATCAGTTGCTCACGCCGAAGGTCGTAGAGGTCGGCCACGTTGTGTACCAGGTCAGCGCTGTAGAGCAGCTCGAGCCGTTCGGGGCCCAGGCTCTCGATATCCATCGCCTTGCGGCCCACAAAATGTTCCAGACGGCCGATGATCTGAGGGTGGCAGCCGTCGCTGTTGGGGCAGTAGTGGCCCGCCTCGCCCTCGATACGCACGAGCGGTGTGCCGCACTCGGGGCAGCGTGTGACATACTGTATAGGCATTGCACCGGCGGGACGACGCTCGAGGTCGACGCCCACCACCTTGGGGATGATCTCGCCTCCCTTCTCTATCAGCAGGTTGTCACCGACACAAATGTCCATTTTCTGGATGAAATCGGCGTTGACCAGTGTGGCGCGCCGCACGGTGGTACCACCCAGCCAGACGGGCTTCAGGTTGGCCACTGGCGTTATGACTCCGGTGCGTCCCACCTGATAGCTGATGCTTTCCAGCGGGGTCGACACACGTTCGGCCTTGAATTTGAAGGCAATGGCCCATCGAGGCGACTTGGCAGTCAGTCCCAGACGGTCCCAAAGGGGAGTCTGGTTGACTTTGATAACGATGCCGTCGATGCCGAAAGGCAGGTCATGTCGTGCATGATCCCAGTGGTCGATGAAGGCTTTGATCTCGTTAATGTCCTTGCATTCCTGTATGTAGGGTTGCACTTTGAAGCCCATCTGGCGGGCATATTCGAGGCGTCCGAAGTGGGTATCGGGTAGCACAGTGCCGTCGGGGCCCATCATAAAGTACATGCAGAACATGAGTTTTCTCCTGGCACACTCGGCGCTGTCCTGCAGTTTGAGGCTGCCACTGGCAGCATTTCTGGGGTTTGCAAAGGGTTCGTCGCCCTCGGATTCGCGCTGACGGTTCATGGCTTCGAAGGCTTCGAAGGGGTAGACCACCTCGCCACGGGCCTCGAAGTCGTCGGGATAGTCGCCGTGCAGGACGAGGGGGATGGTGGGAATGGTCTTGGCATTGGTGGTGATATCGTCGCCCACAGTGCCGTTACCGCGTGTGACAGCCTGCACCAAACGTCCGTGACGGTAGGTCAACCCGATGGCCACACCGTCGTATTTAAGCTCACATGTATAGCTGAACGGCGTGCCATCCAGCAGTTTACGGGTACGGGACTCGAAGTCCTCAATCTCTTCTATGCTGTAGGTGTTACCCAATGAGAGCATCGGGAAACGGTGTTCGACCTGCCGAAAGCTCTTGTTGATCTCCCCTCCCACCCTCTTGGTAGGGCTCAAAGGGCTGGCCAACTCGGGGTATTGACGCTCCAAATCCTGCAATTCTCGCATCATACGGTCGAACTCCTCGTCCGACACCAACGAGCGGTCGTTCATGTAATACTCGTGGTTCAGCCTGTCAAGCTCGGCAGCAAGCTCTTCCATGTGCTGACGCACAGGCTCGATATCTATTGCACTGAAGAGGTCCACTGGCCTTTAAAGTTAAGTGATACGGGTCCACACAGGCGGATATTGGAGTAGATCTGCCCGTCATTCTCGAAGTCTACATTGAAGTTACCGCCACGTGCGACGATGGAATGGCAACCGGTCACCAGGGCTGAAGCCGTCACACCCGTACCGCATGCCCAGGTTTCATCCTCTACACCACGCTCATAGGTGCGAATATTGAGAACACTATCGGCCTGATATTCAACGAAATCAACATTGACACCGTCGGGAAACAGATCTGAACGATGGCGCCAACGACGTCCTTCACCAACTACATCGTAGTGTTCTAAGTCCTCTACCGGCAAGACAAAGTGCGGCGAACCCGTGTCGAGAGCCCAACCACCTTCGACCCTACGGACGGTGTCACACCTGACATCTCGCATCCCAAGGGTCACCTGTCCTTGCCGTCCATCCCAACGGTCGACGACAGCACTGTGAGGACCATCGAAGGCCATGAAATGCAATTCGCGACCAAGGCCTAACATATGGGCAAAGGCAGCGATGCAACGGCCCCCGTTACCACACATCGAACCCAGTCGGCCGTCGCTGTTATAGTAGTGCATCACAAAGTCGTAGGGCGTAGGTTGCTGGCAGCTGTCCAGCGTCATCAGCCCGTCAGCGCCGACGCCGAACCGGCGATGGCACACCCGTGCAATCTCCTTCTCACCAAGGGCAAACCTACCATCGCGATTGTCGACGACCACGAAGTCGTTGCCTGCGCCGTCAAACTTGTAGAATTCCATAACCTGTCAATAATCTATTTGAGGGAACAACTTGCGCAATTCAAGCAGTTTGGGATTCTGCTTCAGCATGGCGTTGTACTTTTCGGTGGGGGTGTAGATGATCTCATCCTTCTCCACAAAGAGAGGATTCACTTTGCATTCGAGCATCGGCATACCGCACTTCTTGCGGATCACTTCCATCACATCGATGCGGTGGGGCTTGAATTCATCAGTGAACCATGTGGTCTGGGCGTCGATTTCGATTTGGCCGAGATGGTCGGCCAGGTGTGGAAGGCCTTGCTTCATCAGGTCGGTCAGGCCCAATTCGGCGGCAGTCTCGTTCCAATAGCGCTGCAAGTCTTCCAGCGTCAAGGGCTTCACTTCGGCCTGCAATCGCGGGCCTTCGACCTTTTGGGGCTTGATGGCGGCGATAGAAATACCCCCCATTAGACCGGGAGCGCCAGGGGTGCCCGGCGTGTCCGGGGCACTGGGTGCGACGGAAGCTGCGGGAATGCCGGGAGCGGCTGGCGTACTGGAGGTGTCCGGCTCCTTGGGAGGATCCGGCTTGACGGGTACCGTGCCTGCCCTTTCGGGGCGTCTTGCTATCTATTGCTGGCCGCTGGAGGCCAGTTTCATCAGGCACACCTCGACAAAGAGGCGCTTGTTATTAGCCTCACGGAAGCGGTATTCGTAGTCCGATGCCGTGCCCAGGAAGCCCAGAAGCAACGGCAGTCCACACTGACGAGCCTGCTCGCCATAACGCTGGCGCAAACGTTCACCGCCCTCGACGAGCGGCAGAGTCTGCAGGTCGAGGCTCACCATCAGGTTGCGAAGATGCTCACAGAGACCCGTCATGAAGTGCTGACCACCGAAACCGCGCGTCAACACGTCCTGGTAGAGCAACAGCGAGCCGCCGATGTCGCCGGCGCGCAGCATGTCGACCAACCGGAAATAATAGTCGGCGTCGAGCACATTGAGATTCTCCAGACAGCCTTGATAGGTCAGATTGCTCTGAGTGAAGTTGACCAACTGGTCGAAGGTGGAGAGTGCATCGCGCATACCTCCCTCGGCCTTGGTGGCAATCAGCTCCAGCGCCTCGGGCTCGAAGGCGACCCCTTCGTTCCGGGCCACGTACTCCAGGTGGTGCACGATGTCGGGCACTTCGATACGCTTGAAGTCGAATACCTGACAGCGGCTCAGGATGGTGGGGATGACTTTGTTCTTCTCGGTCGTGGCAAGGATGAACTTGGCGTAGGCCGGCGGCTCCTCGAGGGTCTTGAGGAAAGCGTTGAAGGCGCCGGGGCTGAGCATGTGCACCTCATCGATGATATAGACCTTGTAACGGCCTGTCTGGGGCGGTATGTAGACCTGCTGCGTAAGCTCGCGGATGTTGTCCACGCCGTTGTTGCTGGCAGCGTCGAGTTCGAAGATGTTCAACGAGGCCCCTTCGTTGAACGAGCGACAGCTTTCGCACTGGTTGCAGGCCTCGCCTTCGGCCGTGCGGTGCTCACAGTTGATGGTCTTAGCCAGGATACGTGCACAGGTTGTCTTGCCCACACCGCGGCTGCCGCAGAAAAGGAAAGCCTGCGGGAGTTGACCCGTGAGGATGGCATTCTTCAGCGTCCGCGTGATATGCTCCTGACCCACCACACTGGCGAAAGTCGACGGCCGATATTTTCTTGCCGAAACTACAAAATTATCCATTTCCTTGATAGTCAAAAATTAATATCATTCACCCCCACAAAATCCAGATGCAAATATACGAAAAAAACAGACATGAGGGAGTTTTTTTAACATTTGGCACCAATTTTTTAACTAAAGATAAGTTCTTATACGACAGACGGTTACAAGATTATAACATTTTTATTGTCCTATACGCCAGGTATATACGCTGGTTTCTTGCTGAAACCTTGCTGGAACCTTGCTGAAAAGTAGGGAGTTGTCAGGGAGTTATCAGGGAGTTTTCAGCTAGTTAATAGGTAGACTAGTTGAATTACAGTTATTTATATTGCATATAATCACATAAACCGTTGACAATCAATCGATAGATATTTCTCACAAACCTTGCACCTGAACGGAAGAATATTTTTTCACATTCTCCGACAAAAAGGGTGCGATGTCAAGTTTTTTTTGTATATTTGCACTTTCAAAGTCACGCGTCCACGCACACAAGGCGTTGGACGTCAAAAGAGTAATAAATAATACAAAACATAAAAACACTATGACACCTTCACACATTGAACACATCGGCATTGCCGTGACCAACCTCGAAGAAGCCATCCGCTACTGGGAGGACGTCATGGGTCTGAAATGCTACGCCATCGAAGAGGTCACCGACCAGAAGGTCAAGACGGCTTTCTTCCGCTGTGGCGACGTCAAGATTGAACTGCTCGAGCCCACGTGCCCCGAGAGCACCATCGCCGCTTTCATTGAGAAAAACGGCGGCAAGGGTGGGATGCACCACATTGCCTTCGCGATGGAGAACACCGACCAGGCCCTGAACGAGGCCAAGGAGAAGGGTGTGCGCCTGATCGACCAGCAGAGCCGCGGCGGCGCCGAAGGGCTCCACATCGGCTTCCTGCACCCCAAGTCGACCCTGGGTGTCTTAACAGAGTTTTGCTGCAAATAATTAAAAGATAATACTATGGCTTTTGAACAGAAGATAAAAGAGCTGCTCGACAAGCGTGCCGAAGCCAAGATGGGCGGAGGCCAGAAAGGCATTGACAAGCAGCACGAACAGGGTAAGTTGACGGCCCGCGAGCGCATCGCCCTGCTGCTCGACGAGGGCTCGTTCGAAGAATTTGACATGTTTGTCACCCATCGCTGCACCAATTTCGACATGCAGAAGAAGTCGTATCTGGGCGACGGCGTGGTGACCGGCTACGGCACCATCAACGGTCGTCAGGTGTATGTCTTCGCTCAGGATTTCACCGTGTTGGGCGGTTCGTTGAGCGAAACCATGGCCCTGAAGATCTGCAAGGTGATGGATCAGGCCATGAAGGTCGGTGCCCCGGTAATCGGACTGAACGACTCGGGCGGCGCACGCATCCAGGAGGGTATCAACGCCCTGGCCGGCTATGCCGAGATTTTCGAGCGCAACATCCTGGCCAGCGGTGTGGTGCCGCAGATTTCGGCCATCTTCGGCCCCTGCGCCGGCGGCTCGGTCTACAGTCCCGCACTGACCGACTTTATCCTTATGTCGAAGGAGAACAGCTACATGTTCCTCACCGGCCCGAAGGTGGTGAAGACCGTCACGGGCGAGG
>JAEEGL013013936.1_pt1 | contig 12652 bp, 15 predicted proteins | sample 9134231 | NCBI WGS metagenome assembly JAEEGL01 (sample SAMN16246548, study PRJNA631951) | gut metagenome | biome: gut microbiome; feature: rumen; material: fiber-attached | host: Bos | place: Iran: Karaj | collected 2018-10
ATGTAAATAGTCAAACAAGTATAACAATAAATTCACCAAGTTAGATTAAAAATATTTGAATTAAAATATATAGTGATTTAGGAGAATAAAAATGGAAATATCAACTTCAATATTAAGTGTAGAAAAAGAAAATGCAACAACAGTATTTTATAATTTAGAAACAGCAAAAACAGATTATTATCATATTGATATAATGGATGGTAAATTTGTAGAAAAGGATACAAGAGATTTGATGCATGATTATTCAAATACAATTAAACAAATTTCAAATATTCCTTTAGATGTACATTTAATGGTTGATAATCCAAAAGAGTATATAGATGAATATATACCACTTAATCCTTCAATTATAACATTTCATTATGAGGCATGTAAAAGTGATGAAGAGGTAATATCATTAATAAACTATATTAAAGAAAATGGAATAAAACCTTCAATTTCAATAAAACCAAATACTAGTGTTGAAAAAATTGAAAAATTTTTGCCACTTGTTCATATGGTTTTAGTTATGACCGTAGAACCAGGAAAAGGTGGACAAAAACTAATTCCAGAAACTTTAGATAAAGTTAAAGAAATAAACAAAATTATTGAAGAAAATAATTTGGATTTATTTATAGAAGTAGATGGTGGAGTAAATAGAGAAACTATAGATAACGTAAAAGAAGCAGGAGTTAATATAGCAGTAGCAGGTAGTGCGATTATATCTGCGCCAAATTTTAAAGATGCAATACAAGAATTGAAAAATTAATTTGATATTTGTATTGCTTAAAGGAGAATTTATGAACAAAAGAAAAATCTGTAAATTAGAAAAGGGAATAACACTTATTGCACTAGTTGTAACAATTGTTATTATACTAATACTTTCAATAGTTGTTGTGAAAATTGCACTTGATAATGGGTTGTTTACAAATGCAAAGGAAGCTTCAGAAAGGTATGGAGAAGAAGCTATTAAAGAACGTATCATTGCAATTATAACTTCTGCATTTGCTGATGATAACTATATTTTTGAGAAAGATAATCTTACTATTGAGGAAGCATTGAATAAATATAAAGATAGTAACAGTGAACTTACTGTTCCAAATTTTGAATGGACTGGAAGAGAAAATGCAATAGATATTTTTTATGATGGATATATATGTGTTGTAGATAGAACTACAGGACGTATTATAGAAATAAAGAAAGTTAATTTTGAGTCAACTGCAACAGGTAAATCACTAGATGGAAAGTCTATAGAGGAGATTAATGAGGAAGCAAAAATTGTAGACTATAGGGTTAATGGAATAAATGAAGAAGATAGTCATAATCTATTATATAGCAGTTATGGAAATAAAATGAGTGCAACAATACATAATGGTAGTGGTGAGTACGTATGGTATGAACCAGAAGATGAAATAAAAATGGCTGCAGAAATATATTGTGGAGATAATATCATGATATATGATGGAAATGGTGCACCATATGTTCCAGTTATGGCAAGATTTTACAGACAAAATAAAAAGACAATTGGTGTAACTATAGGTAGTACTGATATAGGTGGTACAAGACTTGGATTAGATTATGTAGCAGTAGGAAGCCAAATGACATTTTCAACAGTAAATGAGAATAATGAATGGGCTTTTGCAAAAGGGAAAAAAGAAAATGAATTTGAATATGATTATGCATTAACTTCAGATAGAAAATGTAGTTCAATAGAAAATGGAGGAACAACATTTAAAGACAGAACATCTGGACATTATTATGCATCAGGTAGATTAACTTATACAGGCGAGCCATTAAATCCAATCACAAATCTTGGATCGTTTTCAGCAAAAATATATGATTCAACAACAAATACAGTGTTTACTTTGACTACAGGATCAAATTATGTAATAGATGGAAGAAGATATTATGGAGTTCTAGAAGAAGCACAAGAATTATTAAATAATACTCCACAAAATACAAAAGTTGCAACTGAGTATCATGCATTAGCAAGAGAAATACTAGAAGCTAAAGAGGAAAACTACAATTTAAGTGATCCAGGTATGGTAGTATATAAAATGGAAGAACATATTACAAAATTACAAGCTGCAATAGATGATTTAAATAGAGCACTAGATGAATTACCACATATTTCTGATGAGGTATTAGCAGTTGTAAGACATGCTCAAGAAACAACAATTACAATACCAACTATAGAAGTAACAGGTGGGAATAAAGTATTTTATACAAGTGATGATACAGTATTAGAAAGTGGATGTAGTGATCAGACATGGACTAATGATAAAGTTGAACAAAATGTTCAAATATATTGTGCAAATAATGTTTTAATATATGATGGAACGTCAGCACCATATGTTCCAGTAATGGCAAAATATTATAGAAAATTAAACGTACTTAAAGCTACTAAAAAACATGGACTTTCATATATGAGATCAACAAATAACAATTTTGAATTTACAACATGCAATGAAAATAATGATTGGTATTTCTTGTATAATGTTATAGAAAGTAATGTTAAAAAATATGACTATGATGCAACATCAGATGATTTGTGTGCATCAAATACTACAAGTACATCATCTTTCTCAGGAATTGCAGTAGGTAATAAATGGGCATCAGGAAGATTAACATATAATGGAACACCGACAGAACTTTTAACTAATTTAGGAGGATTTACAGTAACAAGTGCAGACGAAAATGGAAATAACATTAAAAATATATCTCAAGGATCTAATTATGTTATAAATGCAAAAATTTACTATGATAAGATTGCAGAAGCAAAAACATATTTAACAATGGATAATCTATATAATGATCTTGAAAATACTTATGAATTAGCACAGCTTATAAACGAATTAAGAAATGAAGAATATTCACAAACAACAGCACAAGCATTAGCAAATACACTTCAGAATAATATAAATAGATTAGATGAATATATTAACAAATTAAAATAATTAAACGAATATATATAAGTTAAATAATACTTGTTAATTATGATAATTTAAAAGAAAAAAGTAATAATAAAAAGTAATAAAAAAGCGGAACTTATTTCCGCTTTTTTATTGTTTTTTTTATTTACTTTTATTATACTCACAATACTCTTTAACTGTGCAATTATCACATTTTGGATTTCTAGCAAGGCATGTATTTCTACCATGCCATACAAGTAGATGATTTACATCTTTATAATATTCTTTAGGTATTTTTTTTAATAAATCTTGTTCTATTTTTTCTGGGTCATTTTCTTTAGAAAGACCAAGTCTATTTGAAATTCTTTTTGCATGTGTATCTACTGCAATTCCTACTGGATTATTAAATGCCTCAAGCATAATTACATTTGCACTTTTTCTTCCAATACCAGGAAGGGTAATTAAGTCTTCTATGTTTTGAGGAACTTCTCCTCCAAAATTATCCTGAATCTTTTTTGCATAACCCTTAATATTTTTTGCTTTGTTTTTATAGAATCCACAAGGATGAATTAGTTTTTCTAATTTTTTTATATCAATATCTATAAAATCCTGAGGAGTGTTATATTTTTCAAATATAGCTGGTGTAGTTTTGTTTACTCTTTCATCTGTACACTGTGCAGATAACATTACTGCAATTCCCATTTCAAAAGGAGTTGTAAAATCTAGACTACATGTTGCATCTGGGTATGTTTCTTTTAGCTTTTCTATAATTTCAATAGATCTTTTATTATACTTATTATTTAATTTATTATTTAATTTATTATTTGATTTATTATTCAAAACAATCACCCTTTGTTATGTAACTTAATATATTATATTAATAAACTTAAAATAAATCAAGGAGGAAAACATGCTACATTTATTTAGAAAAACAATAGCTGTATGTTTAATAGGATTTGGAATTGGCCTGTTGTTAGTAGTGTTTCTACCATTTACAGGTTGGTTATTTATAATTCGGATTTAGCTTAATTGCAGTAGGTATAGCATGGCTTTGCTCTTAAAATAAAGGGGAGTGAACGAATATATGACAATAGTTGTAAAGAAAGTTCCTAAATTTCTAAGGGGTTTTGTAAAGCTAATATTTGGTATAAAAAATGATACATAGTATCAAAACATAATACTTTAAATTATATGCTAATAAAGTAAAAAAAATAAAAAAAATAGGTATATAACCTATTTTTTTGCTTTATGCTTTTTGAACTTTTCCTGAACGTAAACATTTTGCACAAACTTGAATTCTTTTTGGTTGTCCATCTACAATTGCTTTAACAGTTCTTAAATTTGGCTTAAATGTTCTTGTTGTTCTTTTACTTATATGTGAACGAGTTATACTAAGTTTATTTCCATGACTTAATGATTTTCCACAAATTGCGCACTGTGCCATAATGTACACCTCCTAATTATTTGCTTAAACTGACTAAATACTACTATACCATAGATAAATCAAAAACGCAAGGAAAATTTAAAAAAAAGCATAAAAAAATAAAAAAAGGTTACATAAAGTATTGAAAATAAAGCAATTTTATTATATAATATTTCTGGATTTTATTATTAAAATTAAAACAGGGATAGGAGATAAAATGAAGTTTACAGACATAGAAAGAAGAGCAATAATAAATTTAAAAAAGAATAATTCAGCATTAAGTATGACAAAAATATATAAAATAATTAGACCAGATTCAGAAATGAAAAATGATGAATTTATGGAAATGATGGATATCATATCTGATTTAGCAAATGATAACACAGAATATATAACTGATGCAGATTTAACAAATAAAGTTATAGAACTAAAAAAAACAATGTCAAAAAATGAAATATATACTTTTCTTTTAAGTGAACGGATACTATCTTACATTTAGGGATTTTGTTTATCTTTTAGAAGATATTAGACAGAGAGAAAAGAAAGAAGAAACAATCAAGAAACAAAAAAAAGAAATAGAAGGTGGAAAAAGGAAAACCAAAAATTCTAAGTTTTCACTAAATGATGAAAAAATAAAAAAAAGAGATGAAAAAATAATTGAGCTTTGGGATAGTGATAAAAATCTAACATATAGACAAATAGCAGAAATACTATTAAAACAATGGTATTGGCTTGATGAAGATGATGTTGTAAGAGTTATTGCACTTGAAAAGCAAAGAAGAGTTGTAAAACAAGACAAAGATTTAGCAAGGAAAATTATAAAATTAGTATATTCAAAAAATGCAACACTTGATCAGTTAGAAAAAATTGCTGAATATTATGAAGTGGATTTAAATGAAGTTTTAGAGTCATTAAAGAATGATAATGGGAAAGATGAAAGATAAAGTTAATTTTTTGGAGGAAAAATGACATATAAAAGTAAATTAGTAAGAGAGGTATTAAAAAAAGTAGAATATGCTTGCACGAATAAGTGGACAGATAATCAGATAATGGATGCTATTAAAGATTTACCTGGCACTGAAAAAGAAAAAAAACTATTAATTGAGAATTGCAAGGTCTATTTATTTATTGAACAAGCATTTGAAAGTGATAAGAGAAATATAAGTTATGCGATTGATTTAGCAAATAAATATCTACTTACAAAAAGAGATACTTCTAATTTGATAAAAGAAAAATTGGTAACAATGCATATAAAAGCAGGACATATAACAGATGCAGAAAACTTACTTTTAAAGCTTGAAGAACAAGATCCTGAAAATGAAAGAAACTGTGCAAAACACACAATTATATTAATGCGTAAAAAGAATTATAAAGAAGCATTAAATTATGTAAAAGAAAAAGAAAAAATATTTACAACTGATCCAGTACTTTTTAGTTTGCATTATTCAATTCTTTCAGAATTAAATTTAAAATATGAGATTTTAGATTTATTATGTACAATTGAAAGAATAGACCTTGGAGATGACCCTGTAATTAGAAAGTATAGGATAAATAGAGTCGCAATGTATTTAAGAGATATAAAAGGCTTTAACGGAAGGAATAAAGATAAAGCAGTACAGGAAATATGTAAGAAACTAAGAGAAGAAAGAAAAAAAGATAAGAAAATACAACAAAACAACAAAAATGATAAGATATTAAGCAGTGAAGAAATTGAGAATAATGTAGATAATACTATAGTAAAAAATATTAATAATATACTTTCTCAATCAAGAAATGATATTTCATATGAAAATGTAAAAGAAAAAGTTGAAAAAATAAACAATAGAGGAATTAAATTAATTATGGGATATCAAGTTGATTTAGCATATGGAAAAGCAAGTAGAGATACTATTGTGATGAGATTAGGAAAATATGTTAGAGAAAATAAAGAAAATATGACAGATGAAGAAAAAGCAGTAATTGATAAAATTTTCTTAAGAAATTTTTTGAGAAGTAAAGATGCAAGCTTTTATATTCATGATAAATGGATTAGTTTCCAAAAGAATAATTTCTATAAACTTCAAAATGTTGAAAAAAGAAGTAGCAATACAAATTCAAATGCTACTACTAATAAAAATGGCGATTCAAGTAAAGATAAAGATGATGATGAAGAATTAAGATAGAATAATAAAAAATAAATAATAACAGTAAAAATGGTTATCCTAAAAGAGAAAGGATGGCCATTCTTTATGAGAAAAGCTAAAAAAAACAATAGAAATATAAGAAAAACAGGTATAATTAAAAAAATTATATTTACTGCTTTTCTATTTATTTTATTAATATATATTTCATATGTTTCATCAATTCCAAATAGTATAGTTATATTTGATGGTGAAGATATAAATTTAAGAACAATTATTGGAATTAATATAGAAAAAGCTAATGTAAAAAATAATTATCCTGCTGTACAAGCATCTAGCACTGTAAATGAACAAATAGGTATAAAAAAGGAAACTGTAACTTTAAAACTATTTAACTTAATACCTATTAAACAAATAAATGTAAATACAATACCAAAGACAACAGTAATACCTTTAGGAAATACAATAGGACTTAAGCTCTATACTAGTGGAGTATTAGTAGTTGGTAAAACTAACATAAATGGGAAAGAACCATATAAAGAAAGCGATATTAAAGAAGGAGATCTAATAGTTAAAATAAATGAAAATGAAATAACATGTACTTCTGATTTGATTAGTGTTGTACAAAATTCTAAAGGAGAAAATCTAAATATTGAATATGTGAGAGAAGGAAATAAATATAGTACAAATATAGAACCAGTTAAATCAAAAGAAGATGAATATAAATTAGGATTGTGGGTAAGAGATGGAGCGGCAGGAATTGGCACAATAACATATTACGAACCATCAACCAAAAATTTTGGTGCATTAGGTCATGGGATTTTAGATATAGATACTGAAAAATTAATTACAATATCTAGTGGCGAAGTAGTAACAAGTAAAATATTCTCTATTGTGAAAGGAGAAAAAGATAAACCTGGGGAATTAAGGGGAAGTATAATAAATCGGAGATTCAATTGGAAGTATTCGGTAAAAATACGGAGTTTGGGATATATGGAAATTTAGAAAATACAGGTGTACTTAATATTAATACTTCAAATGAAATTGAGGTTGCTTCAAGAAATGAAATAAAAAAAGGAAAAGCAAAAATACTACTTACACTTGATGATAATGTAAGAAAAGAATATGAAATAGAAATATCAAAAATATATTTAAATAATAATGAAACAAATAAAAGTATGTTGATTAAAGTTACAGATAAAGAACTATTAGAAAAAACTGGAGGAATAGTTCAGCGGAATGAGTGGAGCGCCTATAATACAAAACGGAAAATTTATTGGAGCAGTAACCCATGTTTTGGTATCTGATCCTACAAAAGGATATGCAGTTTTTGGGGATTTAATGATAAAAAAATCAAGAGAAGTAAATTAACAAAAACAAGAATTTTGTCATAATATATAATATACCCTAATACACTTTTAGGAGGTGTTTATATTATGGGAGAGCAAATAGATTGCAATAGAAACAAAAAGAATAAGAGATGTTGTTTAGATATAATAATATTTGTACTTGCAATTTTTACAGTTTTCGTAGTTGGTATAGTAATTGGCGCCTTTACAGGCTTAGTAGACACACTTGGAACTGGTGCAATTATTTCAATATTAGTAACATTTGCAGTTTTATTTATATTAAGAATAGTTGATTTAATATGCTTTAAAAAATGCAATTGTTAATATTTAATATTCCTTATTAGTTATTTAATAAGGAATATTTTTGTGCTTTTTCTATCTTATACAGCATACAATAATATATATAGAAAAGGAGGGACTTATGAGTTGGTTTGTAGGAGAATGTAATTTAAATAGAAATTCATATGAAAATTCTAATAATGATTTAAATAATGATTTATATTTTAAATACAAAGGAGAAGAGAAAAATGTAATGAATATAAGGTACAATGAAAATGTTTATACAGTATTATTAAACGGAACAATATATAACAAAGATGAAATTAAAGTTCAATTACAAGATTTAGGATTTGAATTTAATATAGAACCAGATGATATAGAATCAAATGATATAGGATCAGATATAGAAGTATTACTTAAAGGATATATTTATTTTGGAAAGGATATTGTTAAAAAACTAAATGGAGTTTTTAGCTTTGCGATATGGAATAATAATAAAAAAGAATTATTTATTGCAAGAGATAAGTTTGGCATAAAGCCGCTTTTTTATACAGTAATTGACCATACAATTATTTTTTCAACTAAAATAAAAGGAATACTTGAATACAAAAATATTGATTTAATATTAGATAAACAAGGGATATGTGAGCTTTTTGGACTCCGGACCAGCACACACTTCTGGATTTACACCATTTAAAAATATAAATGAAATAAAACCTGCACATTTTTTGATTTTTAATGAAGATGGAATGCATTTTGAAAGATATTGGAAATTAAATAGTAAAGAACACAAAGATAGTTTTGGAAAAACATGCGAAAATATTAGATTTTTACTAGAGGATTCAATTTCAAAACAAATTGAATTGAACGCTCCAATTTGTACAATGCTTTCAGGTGGATTAGATTCTAGTATAATTACTGCATATGTTAGTAATTTATATAAAAACAATAAAATGGGATCTCTTTCAACTTATTCTGTTGATTACGTAGATAATGATATAAATTTTGTAAAAAGCGATTTTCAGCCAAATTCAGATAATTACTATATTGATTTAATGGTAAAAAAGTACAATACAAATCATCATAAGATTATAATAGACACACCAGAACTTGAGAGTGCATTAGAAGATGCTTTAATTGCAAGAGAAATTCCTGGGATGGCAGATGTAGATTCATCACTTCTTTTGTTTTGTAGAAATATTTTCAAAGATGTAAAAATTGCAATTTCTCGGTGAATGTTCTGATGAAATATTCGCAGGATATCCATGGTTTTTTAGAGAAGATTTAAACAATAACAATACTTTTCCTTGGTCAAACGCAATAGCTCAAAGACAGGAATTACTGAATAAAGACATTGGTAAGAGTATTTTTTTAAAAGAATATATTGACTATAGATATAATGAAAGTCTAAAAGATGTAGAAATATTAGATACAGATTCAAAAGAAACAAAAGAGAAAAGAAAAATATCATATTTAACACAAAATTGGTTTATGCAAACATTACTAGATAGAGCAGATAGAATGGCAGAAAGCAGTGGATTAGAGATAAGAGTACCATTTTGTGATTACAGAATTGTTGAATACTTATGGAATATACCTTGGGAAATTAAAGCTTTAAATGGACGAGAAAAAGGATTATTGAGGTATATTGTAAAGGATTTACTTCCAGAAGAAATAGTAAATAGAAAGAAAAGTCCATATCCAAAAACACACAATCCAACATATTTAAAACTTGTTAAAGAAAAACTATTAAAAGTTATTGTGGATAAAAATGCTCCTATTAATAATTTATTAAATAGAGAGTATATTTTAGAAATAATAAAAACAGGCGAAAATTCATTTAAAAAACCGTGGTTTGGTCAACTTATGACTTTACCACAATTTATGGCATATCTTTTACAAGTAAATATATGGCTTGAAAAATTTAATCCCAAAATTGAAATTTAGAATAACAATTCAAATAATGAAATGTCTCATTTTTTATGAGACATTTTTTTAATATAAACCCAATTTCCGTAAATATCTATTGTAAAATTACTTGTTTTAAGGTAGAATAATGATGATAATAATTAATAAATAAATAAAAAAATAATATTAAAAAGGAGTAAATATTTATGTCAGAAATTTTAGATGGAAAAGTAGCATCTGCTACAGTGAAAAACAGTTTAAAATTAGAGGTTGAAGAACTTAAAAAAGAAGGAATTAATCCAAAACTTGCAGTAATAATGGTAGGTAATGATCCAAGCTCAAAAATATATGTAAGAAATAAAAGCTTATCATGTATGGAACTTGGAATTGATTATGAGGAATTTTTACTAGATGAAAATACAAAACAAGAGGAGCTTTTGAATTTAATTGACAAATTAAATAATGATGATTCAGTACATGGAATACTTCTTCAAAGTCCAATACCAAGAAACTTAGATATAAATGAGGCATTTAGAAGGATATCTCCTAAAAAAGATGTTGATGGATTTAATCCAGTAAATGTAGGAAAACTTTGCTTAGGACAAGATACATTTGTATCATGTACTCCTTTTGGTGTAATAAAAATATTAGAATTAAACAATATTGATATAGAAGGAAAACATGCAGTAGTAGTTGGGAGAAGTAATATAGTTGGAAAACCAATGCTACAATGTTTACTAAATAAAAATGCAACAGTTTCAATTTGTCATTCAAAAACAAGTAATTTAAAAGAAATTACAAAACAAGCAGATATACTAGTTGTTGCAATTGGAAAACCAAAGTTTATAACAGCAGATATGGTAAAAGAAAATGCAGTAGTGATTGATGTTGGAATTAACAGAGATGAGGAAACAGGGAAAATATGTGGGGATGCTGATTTTGATGAAATATCAAAAAAAGCATCATATATTACACCAGTACCTGGTGGAATAGGACCTATGACAATTGCTATGCTTATGAATAATATAGTGAAAGCAGCAAAACAAAGTAGAAAATAAAAATGATATTAAGATAAGATATTAAAAGATAAAGAAAGAAAAATATATAGGGAGCAAAATTTAATATATGATGGAGGATGTTTATGGAAGATTTAAAATATTGGATTTGGCTCTCAAGAATTGAAAACTTATCATTTATAAAAAAGTTTAATTTAATTAGAGAATTTAAAAATTTAGAAGAGCTTTTTGTTAGTTCAAAAGAAGAACTGATTATAAAAAAAGGTTTATCAGAAAAAGATGCAGAAAAACTATCTAATGAAGAATATAAAAAGGACTTAGAAAAATATATTGAATACTTTAATAAAAAAGATATAAAGGTTATAACTTATTATAGTAAACAATATCCTAAAAAACTAAAAGATATATATGATCCACCAATTGTTTTATATGCTAAAGGTAATATTGACATTCTAAAAGAATATGGATTTGCAATTGTAGGCTGTAGAGATTGTACAAAATATGGAGAATATGTTGCAAAAAAAATAGCATATGAATTAGGCTTAAATAATATTAATGTAATAAGCGGACTAGCAAGAGGAATTGATTCATATTCGCATATTGGTGCACTTCATTCTAAAGCAAAAACAATAGCAGTTGTTGGATGTGGCTTAGATACAGTTTATCCAAAAGAAAATAAATACTTGTTTGAAGAGATAATTAATAATAATGGTTTGATTTTATCTGAATATATTATTGGAACAAAACCAAAAGCGTATAATTTTCCAGCAAGAAACAGAATAATAAGTGGTATTTCTGATGGTGTAATTGTTGTAGAAGCAAAAGAAAAAAGTGGAACTTTAATAACAGTAGATTTTGCCCTAGAACAGGGTAGAGATATCTATGTTGTTCCAGGAAATATAACAAGCATAAATTCCTACGGAACAAATGAACTTATTAAACAAGGCGCAAAAATAATTACTAATATAAAAGATATTATAAATTAAGCAAATAAATTTGAAATTTTATGCTGTTTATAATATAATAGTAAGAGTTTAAATAGGAGGTCATAAATATGGCTAATGAAAATTTCAATGATTTTACAAAAAGATACTATGGCGAAGACGATATGGATTCAACACAAGTTTTTAAAATTGATAAAAAGAACATGAAAAAACACAAAAAAACAGCAAATGTATCTAAAAAGAAAATAATTAAAAAAGATGAAAATGATTCTAAAGTAGATAAAAAAGGGAAAAAAGGAAAAGGCAAAAAGAAGAAAAATACTAAAAGAAGAAAAATAATTAGAATTGTTTTATTAAGTATTTTACTAATTATTCTAATTGCTGCAGGTGTAATTTTTGGAATGATTTACAGAATTGCACAAGATGCAAAACTTGGAATTGAAGATTTAGTAATAAAATATGAGAACTCAGAAGTTAGAGATAAAGATGGCAATACTATTGCAGTACTTAGTGGTGAAGAAAACAGAGAAAGTATAAAACTTGAAGAAATGGCACCATATTTACCAAAAGCATTTATAGCTATAGAAGATGAAAGATTTTATGAACATGATGGAATTGATTTGAAAAGAACAGTAGCTGCAACATTAACATATGTATTCCATAAAGGTGAATCTTCTTTTGGTGGAAGTACAATTACACAACAATTGGTTAAGAATTTAACA
>JAEEGL013148838.1_pt1 | contig 12652 bp, 1 predicted proteins | sample 9134231 | NCBI WGS metagenome assembly JAEEGL01 (sample SAMN16246548, study PRJNA631951) | gut metagenome | biome: gut microbiome; feature: rumen; material: fiber-attached | host: Bos | place: Iran: Karaj | collected 2018-10
GCGCAAAAGTTATATGATGCGAATCGGGACGAGATAGAGATGTATCATGCTGAGGCGTATGAGGAATTCATGCGCGAAAAGGAACGCCATCTCAGGCTGAGTGAGAATTATCAGAAGGCGAAGGAAGAGCTGGCCGAGAAGGAAGGACTCTTGGCCGACCAGAGAACGCAGCTGGCTGATCAGGAAAAAGAAATTGAAAGACTAAAAGCCCTTCTAAAAGAGAATAAGATTGAAATATAGTTATAGCGGATCGTGATGATTTAGGTGATGATCTTCATATGAATGCATGCCCTGTCCGGAATTCGGACGGGGCATTTTTTCTGTTTGTTTACCATTGGATACGAGGGACGTGGTGAGAAGGATGCGAGATTTCGTGGGCCGGAAAAGAATCATCTACAATATTTTGTGGTGTTGTGAAAAAGTAAACAACTGCTCTTTACAAGGGACATTTTGTATGATAAATTTATTGTTGGTGTGTTGTCTTTTGTGAAATATGCACTAAGATTTGAGCTCTTGTAAGATGAAACACTGAGTATAAAAGAAGAAGGATGCAGACAGCATCCGGAAAGGCAGAGGAAAAGCATATGAATAAGATCAAACGAACGTTAAGCATGTTGCTATCAGTGGCGATGGTGATGACGAGTCTTTATGTTCCCGCGCCTGTTTATGCGGCTGAGGACGAAGCTGTCATGACCGGTGGCAGCGAGGAGACGGTAGAAGCCTCCCTGCAGTCAGAACAGGATTCTTCCGATGCACAGCAAAGTGCAGTGGAGGAAGATATACCTGAGGTCGTGGATGCTTCCGAATTCGAGAACCAGATCGAGTCGGAGAGCGTAGACATATCCTCGACTGAAGAAGACGCCAATGTGATCGTCGACCTCGACAACGTGGAAGAGGAAAAGAGCTCCCGCCGCGAAGCTGAGGAGGAGATATTGGGGTATAGTTTTGATGGCGATGCAGCAGAAAAGAAGATTGGATTAAACAGCACAGCTGTTTTTGAGGCAGACGAAGATCTTAAGACTATAGCATCTGCTACTAAGACATCTGCCTACGTAAGTAATCCTATTTACTTTAACTATGAGTATGATGACGATGATAATGGCTTTTTTGGAATAGGATTTTATTCTAATCCTGATTCTGTGGCAAGATATAGTGCATCAAAGTTTACTTTTGGAAATAATAGCTCAAATAGGCAATTAGAGGTTGCCGGAGGTATAGACAACTCTTATTTTGAGTTTACTGTAGCTGATGCAGCTAAGGTCTCAGTATGGGCAAAAAGTGAAGATACAGTAGATAAGCTTCAGATATATAAGGTTGTTAAGAATGATACTGAAGGATCGGGTTATGTGCGTGTTAAGGTGGCAGGACCAAATTCACCAGAGTACAGGAAGACTGATGTTGCCGATGATGCAGTAGTATCTGAAGTTAGTTTTTATTCAGATGCTCATGACGCTCCTTATGTTTTAGAGATCCCCGCTGTAAAAGAGGGTGGAGTGACGGTGCCTGCTACATATAGATTGGCAACTGAGAGTGATGCATGGTCAGTTAATGCAATTGAAGTGCTGGTTTCTGGTGAGACAGATTATAATATTATCCCGATAGGCAGTAGTATTTCTCATACGATAAGCGTGGCTGGTAGTGATTATACATGGACAGCCCCTAGTGAATCTGCTCATTATTATGAGAGCGATCCGACAGCAAGGCAGGGAGATGTTATTACAATTTCTGTTGATGGTAACAGAGGTGTCCCCACTGTTAAAGATAATCTTGGTGAGACGATATTTACAGTTGGAGATGGAATAACAGAGGTTTCCTCGGGTAAGAAATTCACGTTTGTGATGCCTTCGCAGGATGTATATGTTGATGTAACGGCCGCAGAGGCTCAGTTCTACAAGATTACTTCTGATGATCATGATAAGTTATGGGAAGGAATATCCTCTATCGTTGTTAAGGATCCCGATAATAAAACAAAAACGATAACTTATGCGAAAGATAACCTGCTGGAAAAAATAAAGGCTGGTTCTACTATCGTAATTAATTTATCGAACAATCCGGGTTTTAGGACCAGACTCTCAGTTTTCCCTGAAAAGGAGATGCTTATAACTTATACAACATTAACCGGATATCTAGTTGATGATGCCCCTAACATTGATGATGCACCTGTTGATACCAGCAAACCGGTGGAATTTATTATGCAGGATGGGGATGTGGACATTGAAGTGTCTCTTGAGGAAAAGGCTTATAAGGTCTATGCCGATTCAGCAGGAAATCCAGATGACTTTGTTTACACAATAAACAGTACTAATGTAGCAACTGCCTATACTCCTGTAGTTTTGGCTAATCCTGATACGAACAAGATTACGCTTAAGGCGATGGATACGCTGAGACTGTATGCTGTTGATAAGCCCGGAATATATCAGATTGCCGAACTTGAATATGCGTTAGATACAAATGGCGATGGGACAGTAAACGATAGTGAGGGTTGGATCAAATTGACGGAAAGCGATAGTAGCTTTAACAGCGACGGTCGTTTTTGGTCTGTCACGATGCCGGACAGTAATGTTTTTGTTAGGTCATCGAAGAAGTCTTATTATCTTAAAACTTCAGCAAGTGATTTTGCATTAAGTGCTTCTGCTAAAACAGGAGAGAATGATAATTTTAAAGATACTGAATTGATAGCAAATGATGATGATGGTATTGCATATGTACTGCCGGGTGATGTGGTTACTGTTGTATCATCAATAGACCGTGAAGAGGGAAAACGACTTGATACAATTACAGGCAGTTACTATAAGGATGCAGATCATGCGGCTGAAAGCTTTTCTCCTACTACTTCGTCTATTAAGGTAGTTGGTGATAGTCAGATATCTACGTTTACATTTACTGTGCCTGCAGATGTAACAGGTCCTATTACTTTGACGACGGGCGCGGGTACCACTACGGCAGCTTTACCGGTTACTGTAGGTGTCGGTGTTAAGAGTATTAAGCTTACCGGACTCGCTGCCAGTGCGGGTGGTGTATCTGTTGATATAGGAGATGGTACGTCTGACGACACTACCGGAGTTTTGGAACAAAGTGAAACTCAGTATGAGGTAAAAGGATTGTATGTTGCTGATGATACAGTTAATTTTACCGCTAATCTTGATTACAATGAAAAGGCAATTTATAAAGGAGTATCAGTAGAGGAAGGTACACAGACGACGAATCCGGATTTGCCCACATCTGATACGTTTAGCTTTACTGGCTCTAAAACAATAACTGAGATGTCGCCCAATGGTTTGAAAGTGTCTGCTACACCTTATTGGAATGTATTTACCCAGTTACAGGATAATGGGGCTGAAACGCCTGTACCCGTACAGTATTTTGATGATAGAGATGCTTTAACACCGGATCTTATTACGAGTATAACTTACGATAAGGGAACGGGTGATGGAAATATAAATCTTCCCATTATTCAAAAAGGATATTCTCAGGAGGATGGAACTGATTTTAGTAATGCAAATGAGATAATAGATGGTACTAAATTTACAAAACTGACATTTACAGTTCCGAATGGGGTTATAGTTGATAGTGTTGGTCTGGCACCGTATGAGGGTGCAGATGAAACGACTGGAATTGTTACAATACCGTCTGGAAAAACATATAACTGCACAAAAGTAAGTGATACAGAATATAGTGTTGATCTGGATACTGCGATCAGTGAAACCAGTGGATATGATGTGGTTTCGGCTGTTGTCCTTCAGGTGAATTACAGAGCTGCTAATGAGATTACGGTTGCTCCGGATTCGGTATTGGCTGTAGGTACTACTTCTCCCGAATCGCTTAACGACAAGATTGTTTACTCTGTTAATACAGGAACAGTTGGATCACCAGCCTGGTCAGCTATGGGTAGTGAGACTATATCCGGTCATACGTTTGCCAAGGATCAGCAGATCAGAGTACAGCCTGTAATTGCTGATGGTGTTAATAAGATTGTTTCTGCTGTTCATGTTAAGAAGACGGGGGCGGATTCTGAAGAAACAGTTACGCGTGTGGCACCTGCGTATGTAGCTGCTAATGGAACTTGGACACAGGGTATCTGGGATTTTACTACGCCTGCATATCCGGTTACGATCACTGTTGATACAGTCGATCTGTACCCGCTTACCAGAGAGACCGGCACAGATACCACGATAGGGGTAAGTCTGGTATCCGGTAGTGATGAGATTGCGACAAATGCATCTACCACACTTATAGGCGCTGATGTTGTTGCTCCTCTTATCCCTAAGGGTGCGAAATTGACTGTTGATCTGGGTTCTGCCACAGACAAAGTGGTGCCTGTATTGAAGACAGTAGATGGCTCGAATGCCGTGTACTATGATCCTGTAGATGCTACTTCGGAAGATACGACGGATTATAAATATCTGTTTAAGGCACCTACAGAAAATGATAATAACTCAGCCATGCCCGGTTCTGCAGCAAGTCTGTTTACTTTAGGAAAAACGCTTACAGTACAGGGATATAATGGTAATGGTGAAACAGAAAGTGATAAAGTAGGCAATGGCTTTACACTTAAATTCGATGGTGTTGACGCAGCTGAAAGTCCTGCGGGCTCAGGTACATTCACAAAGAAATATGCACAGGGCGGAAAGGTGTCATTTAGTGTAGTTCCGGTAGGAAGCAGGACTATTACTGATGTTTCAGGAACGAGAGTTACTGAGCTCAGCGAATCAGAGGGCGCGTATTCCTTCAGAATGCCGGAGGATAAGGACGGATATACAGGTGAAACGGTTAAAGTTCATACTGAAGGTAATTACAGTGTTAAGCTGAATTATGTGACGGCAAAAAAAGCTAATGGAATAACGGATCTTACAGATAAAAGTGGAGTTGCCTTGTCTGATCCTACACTGGCTGGGCTTGTTACAACCGGAGCAAAGATTTACAGGGCTACAGAAAATAATGGCGTATACACTATCATTGGCGATGCTATTGCTTCGTTAGATGATACACCTTCTACAGCCAGATTAGTTGGTTCGGATTATTTTGTGGTGCTTGCAGATGAAGGTTATGAGATTGAGGATATTGCCATAACTGGGGCTTCATCTGCACCCGCAGGGACCATAAAGAATGGAACTGAGGATGTTGCAGGAGCATATGTATACAGTACTTTAACTGCTGATGCTGTAGTAGCAGTGAATGTGGTACCTGTCAGCACTGTATCCTTCAGAACCTGGTCAGATGCAAAAATAAATGAGGGTGTTCCGGTTATCACCGAAGGAACAGCCGGATATTCGGTGAGTGCAGAAAATGAGATTTATCTGGCGGTAGGCTCTCTTCCTCTGGTGAATAATAATGTATATCAGGCAGGAACAAAAATAACAGTTGAATCACTGGATGGATATCGTATCCGTAATGTACAGGTCAATACCGGAACTGTGGAAAATCCGGTTATGAAGTATTTAAAGAAGGATACGGACGGAAAGTATGTATTTACTGTTAGGGATGCTTCTTCAAAATGCTATGACAGTACGTTGACTGATAATGCAAACACCGGTAATATAGGTGGCTTAAATGATCTTGATCTGATAGTCGATGTTGTTCCGTTATGCACTATCACATTACCTGAAGAAGCAGGTACGAACACGTTGAGAGGGGATGATACGTCATCATATTCGGTGAGATATTATGATGATGGTGATAATACCATGTCTAAATGGGTTGCACAGGGATATGCAGTTGACGTTGACGAATCCGGAGTCCCTAATGTGAAAATTTATCCCGATAAAGAATCTCCAAAAGATTTTGTAGCATCTAAAGGAATTGTGATGGAGATAGTACCTGATACCGGTTATGAATTGGTAAAGGTAGAGGTTAAGGTTGAAGGTGAAACTGAAGCACAGACTAAAGAGATAGTAAAAAATAAATGTACAATATCCGGTATAACCGGAAATTCTACAATTCTTGTGAAGACACGGGCCAGTTATATTTTGAGCCAGACCGCAAGTGATCTTGCTTCGTCTGATGGTTATGCAGTTAGCTATATGAAGTCTTCTTCAGATGAAAAGTATATTGACCTTGCTGAGGATGAAGAAGTAAGTGTATATTCCGGAGCGCCTGTTGTTATAATACCTGAAGAAGATTACAGGGTTATTTCCGTCCTGGCTTTTGTGGGTGAAGATGATCAGGATCCTGATGTAGTTCCGATGGTAGCCGGAGATGTGGTTGGTGAAAAAACGGGAATATATGAATATGTAGTTCCCGAAGATGATGTAATGCTTGAAGTAACTGCTGTACCCTTGTATGAGGTGACAGCTGAGGTTGAGAACGAGGACGATGATGATTTCCTTGGAATAGAATTCAGTACTGCTATTTCTTCGGAGCCTGTATTCACGACGGATGGAGTATCGGATAATATGGCAATGGCAGCTACCGGAGATGTTGTTACGGTAGTAGCTAAGGCCGGAGTAGATGATGAATATGATGATGAAGATGCTGTTGACCCTGCGGAAGTGGATTGGACTACTGCTACAGTTGTTATCACCGGCTTGGATGAGACTAAATTTGAGGAAGGAACGCTGATATTGGTTGATGAGGGCAATGTACTACCTGATAGTCCATATAAGGTTGGAGATACATACATATGGGCTGTTGCCGGAACCGGAAGTGAAGCCACATTGACATTTAAGCTTCCTGAGGGAGAAGACGATGATATCGATATTGTGATATCACTCAACCGAAAGTCTTATACTGTAAAGTCTACTGATGGTGTTGATGATATATCGAGTCCTTCAATAGAATACGGTACAGTACGTTCAGGAGAAACTGCTGCTACAGCAACCAGTTTGGCCTATGCGGGAGTGAAGGCCGGTGAAGAGGTATTTATAAAGGTAGTGGCGAATGATGGTTACGAGCTGGCGGCCGATAATGTTGATGAGCTTTCTCAGGCATTGGTTGTCAAGGATTCCAATGGATCGCCGGTAACATTTGAATATGTTTCGGGCAGTGAGATTTCTTCGTTGCCTCAGCCGGATGCTGATAAGAAACTGACATATGTCTTCTCGCTCACCATGCCAAATGACAATATCGAAGTGAGTGGTAATTTCAGAGAGAGAAAGTATGCATTAACCATATCTTCCAATAATGTAACTGTTTCGGATTACGAAGGCCATGATCTGCTTGAGAGGTATGATTATGGTGAAACAGTTAAGATAAAGATTGTGGCTGATGAGGATTATGATCAGGATAGCATAGTTATAAGTGTATATGATTCATCAGATCTGATAACGCCTGTTAATACTACTTTGACCCTTGATGGAGACGGAAAAACCACATTGGTGATCCCTAATTATGATGTGCATCTGGTGATCAAAGCTGATAAGGTAGTTTATAAGGTCGGGCTTGATGATGCTACCAAGGCGTTGATCCTTGCTTCAGGAACAGAAAAGAAACTCCAGAGCGTAGCGTTGATAAATGTTACTCAGAATAAGCATGAATTGCTTTCAGACAGTAATGTGAACCAGACTATTGATGCTTATGCAGGAGATGCGATTGGAATACTGCCTTCGCCTGCAGTAGGTTATGAGATTGATGAGGTTACTGCAGCTACTTTGGCTACAACACCTGTGGCAGTGACGGTGTCGGAAAATAAGATTATCATAATGCCGGGTGTAGCTACGCTTGAAGCGGCTAATAAGGCCGGATATTCGGGTGTGGAGGTTTCTGCTAAGATTAAGGAAATCAAATATGGAGTATACGCAGATGTGAGCGGCCTGGATGCTGAAAACGGTCTTGTAATCACAGGTGAGTCAGATGGTGATTACACGACAGAGGTTTCTGCATCACAGCCTGAATTGGTTGGTAAGGCAAAATTCGGTAAGAAGATCACATTCTCATTTAAGCCCGATGGTGTAAGCCAGTTTGACAATCCGGACAATCAGATCAGGCTTTATGAGTATACCGAAGTGCCTGGAAGCAATCCGGTCAGAATGGATTGGGCACAGGTTGTTATTCCTGCTTCTACGCTTGATCATAACACAGCTACGGATGAATGGACTCTGACTTATACCATGGATTCACGTGATGTCAAGCTGGAGGCTGCTCCCAGTACCTATACGGTGGAAGCCAGACCGAATGGTATTGATAGTCATGTGCAGCAGGTTAGTGCACAGATCAAGGATGCGGGTGAAGGAAAGCTCATATATTCATCCACAGTCAGCGGAGATGCCCTGGCGGCAAGGACCGGTAAGGACATAATCATAACTCCTGTATTTGATGCGGGTTATGAAATAGATGAGATCAGTGCAGTTGCTTATACTGTAAATCCTGAGACAAAGGTTAAGACGGCAACTGTGACAGATGTTCCGGTTACAGCTGTTGACAGTGGAGATCTCACTAAGGGATATAAACTGACTATGCCTGAAAAGGTTGGCAGCCCTGACGGATACGGCGGAGTCATGGTGAGCGTGAAGTCTACGCCTCATGTGAATAAGCTGACGATCTCCGGTAATTATGCAGATATTTCCGTTTTGAAGAATACGGCTGCTTCTGGTCAGGAGGCGCATTATGAGACTGTAGATCCGGAGGCTGATGGTACATATGAGATAGCTACCGATACTCAGATCAAATTACATATCCAGCCTGATATAGATCATTTATTGGCAGAAGATGGTGATACTCAGTTGATCAACGGTACGGTTGCGATTGAAGGTCTTGCAACAGAGCCCGGATTGACGATCAATCCGACCGGGGCACCTTATCATAGTGATGTTCTGTATGATTTCCTCATGCCTGCCGGTGATGTGGTCTTCACGGTTGAGCCTGTGGATGTGAAGTATGCTTTCTTCCCGAATGCGGAAATGGGCGAAGACTGGAATGAATATGTAAAAATTACTCCGACTCCCGGAGAAGGCGTATCAGTCGGTTCTGATATTGAGCTTACGCTGGAATATGAAGATGGTTATACCGGTAGTACCGTATCCTTAACGGATAGATACGGAAAGCCTATATCGGCTACATCTGTCAGGACAAATGCTGAGGGCAGCGCGGATGTGATCAAAGAGGTTCTCTTCTTCAACATGCCTTCGGGCGGCGCATACCTGAACGTGCCTAAGAATGCCAGAAGCTACACTTTCGTTACAGTAGGCGAACATGCTACGGTCAGGGTAGGTGATAATGCTTCCGGTAATAACAGGACTGGCGATAAGGTTACCTTCACCGCTGTTGCAGATCCGGATTATGAGATCGATTCCATCTCTGTAGTATCCGCAGCCCAGGATAGTGATCCCGTTTACTATAAGAGAGCGGTTGATATGACTCAGGAAGAAATAGAGATCGGTATGATCCAGTCCCTGTCAGAAAATCAGGCAGATAAGACCTGGTCCTTCAGGCAGCCTGCCGATAATATAAAGATCGTAGCGACGACGAAGCAGAAGGAATACACTGCAGGGCTGCGTGTTCAGATTACTGAGGGAGCCAATAGGACCAGGGCTGAAGTAGGTGTATCGGAAAACCGTGTAGGAACTTGGGACATTGAAAAATCGTCATTAACATATGCAAAACTTACAGATCTGCATGCAGGTGATGTAGTCGAATTCCTGGTGTTCAATGATGCAGGATATGTGGTGGATGAGGAAAGCATAGTCGCACCTGAGGGTCTTGAGGTCAAAGTTTCTGAGCCTGATGAAGACGAAGATCAGATCATTTCCTTTACGATGCCCAGTGAGCCTCATGATGCGAATTATCCTCAGGAGACAAATGTCGACGTATCCTTTGACACGGAGCCTTTGGAATATGGAGTGACTAAGGAAGGCACACATACCACTGTAAAGGTGAAGGGTGTGGATGTGACCACTGCTTATACGGATGAAGTGGTGAACTTCACGGCTGTTGCGGATCCGGATTACGAGATCACGTCTATCTCTGTAGTATCTGCAGATGAGAACAGCGATGTCGTTTACTATAAGAGAGCGGCTGATATGACTCAGGACGAGATAGCGGAAGGCAAGATCAAGCCTCTGACATATGATCAGCAAACCGGCGCCTGGTCCTTCGCGATGCCTGCTGAGGCTGTAAAGGTAGCAGCTGTAGCTGTGGATAAGGAATACAGCGTAAGCATAGAGCCTGCTACCGGAGCAAAGGCTACTATCGCTGCTGATTTCGACTTGGGCGTAAGGGTCAAGACTCAGGCAAATGGAGCTAAACTTGTTACCACCGGTCTTCATGCAGGTGACGTAGTTACCTATATCGTTACGACTCAGGAAGGCTATGAGGTTGATGAGGAAGGCTTCGTTGTAACAGGCGGTATCGATGATATAGCAGTCGGCGCAGCCGATGAGCAGCGCAGACAGACCGTAAGCTTTACGATCCCCAGCGAGCCTACAGAGGCACTGAGCGTTAAGGTGGCTACCAAGACTGTGAAGTATGCACTTACCTTTGACGAGGATAAAAGTACTATATCAGGTGTGACCGAAGGACCTAAGTCCTATACCGCAGCCATCGAGTTTACTGTAGCTCCCATAGCCGATCACAAGCTTATCGAGACCGGAGCTGTCAGGATACTCAGGGCTTCGAACGGTGAGGATGTGAGTGCGAATGAAGATGTAAATCTGCACCAGGCAAACGGCAAGTGGGTATTCAATATGCCTGCATATGCGGCAGTTATTTCCACCAGAGCAGAAGTGATCATCTATGATGTGGAGATAGTGGATAATGATAACGTGACCGTAACAGCTATTCCCGACAAGGGCGTGGTAGGAACCACCGTTACCGTAAGCGCTTGCTATGCAGAAGGCTATTCGAGAAACAGTGTGAGCATTACGAAGCTTAAGGATGGCAGTCCTCTGGTATATGAAGAGGGTCTTGAGCTCAACACCTACGTATTAAAGATACCCAGCGGCGGAGCGAAGGTAAGCATCACAGCAAAGCCTTTCGAGTATCAGGTTAAGAGTAAAGAAACCCTGGCTGTTATCTCCAACCTGAAGGAGACTGCAGGTTATGAGACTGTCGTAGAGTTTGATGTAGCAGGCGTGGAAGGATATAAGCTGACGGCAGATTCGGTGAAGATCCTGGATAATGACGGTAAGGACATCTCGAAAGAGGTTGGACTTGCGGGAGATATCGGCACCGTATACGGAACCGGACACTTCAGCTTCAATATGCCTAACCAGAGCGTGAAGGTTTCCGTAACCGGCGTGAGAAAGCAGACCTACGCTATAGCTTATGAGTATGATGAGACAGTGGTAAGCCTGATCGACAGAGTGGACAGCGCACTGGAGAATGATACAGTGGCTATTCAGACAGTTCCTATCAAGGGTTATGATGTAAAGGCTGTCAAGGCTGTGGATAAGGACGGAAAGGAAATAGCCGTATCCAAGGAACAGACCATTGTGATACCTGAATCCGATGTAAAGGTTACTGTAGTGACCGGCAGAAAGGCAAACGGCGAGACTACGTCCAGAGAAGACTTTGAGGCAGGAGTTTCCGCTAATTATGCTAAGCTGACAGCTGCAGCCAATGACAAGACCTTTACGGGCGATGTACCCACACTTGCCGCAGAGGAGGATGACGCGCTGATAATCCAGAACTTCGTAAAGGGTAAGGTAAAGAGCATTACCATCAGCGAGAACAGCACCGGTGATTCCCGTGTGACCGTAAATACAAAGGTTAAGATAAGAGGACTTACGGGATACACCGTGGTATCCGCCTTTAACGGAACCGAGTATAAGGGCGTATCCGATGTGAAACTGCCCAAGATAGACAAGAAGGGCAATATGAAGCTTAAGAAGGTCAAGAATGTGCCGATCTATACTGTATGCCTGAACGGACCTAAAGGCTTCGTACAGCTCAAGGTAGTGGATGTTAAGTTTGATCCTGATATCAAGAATGCTGTTCTGAATACCAATACCGTATCAGGAAACATGACGGAGGCCATGCTGGTTGATGTTACGGATGCTGCCCTGAAGAGCTCGGGCTTCCTGAACGGTTACGTCAAGGTAGGCAAGGGTACGGTGACCGAGATCGGAAAACGCCAGGAGATCAAGGCTAATTCACAGGTAAGTATATTCGTTACCATGAATCCTGACGGAACCTTCCTGGTAGAGTCCACAGGTCCTGTGACCGGCGGCGTATCCATCAAGTACAACCTGAACGGTAAGCTTTACAAGGTACCTGTCAAGTTGTCGAACGAGGAGATACGTCCTTCGAAGATTCCTTACAGAGAGAAATTCCAGAAGGGCTTCGAGGCCAATAAGAACAAGATCGTGTTTGTAACGAGATAAGATTTGCGGATCGCCGGGGGCTTTGGCCTCCGGCGATCATGTTTTGAAGTTTGTTAGAAAAAAACGGAAAAATTGAAAAAAAGCTTGCAATTTGACATTGGTCATGCTATAGTAATTATGTACAATTAGCCGAAGAAACGGATTTTCTTCGGAAAAGTCGAAGCGGATACCCGAAATGGCCATTTAGTGGGTTCCGGTCTTTGCATATCCCCGTCGCCACTGGCGGACCTATCACGGAGGAAAGGAGGGGGAGATTAATGGCATTAGTAGATAATCAGGCTGCATTAAACAGCGTCTATAATTATTTCTTAACTGCGTACGCGCCGACTAATCCTGTGTCGCGCTATGACACTCATAAAAAGAGTGAGCTTCGCAGCGTTTATAATTCCATCAGAAAA
>JAEEGL014087495.1_pt1 | contig 12652 bp, 10 predicted proteins | sample 9134231 | NCBI WGS metagenome assembly JAEEGL01 (sample SAMN16246548, study PRJNA631951) | gut metagenome | biome: gut microbiome; feature: rumen; material: fiber-attached | host: Bos | place: Iran: Karaj | collected 2018-10
ATTGACAAAAGCAGTCTTACTCCATATAATATGTATTGCTTTGGGCCCGTGGCTCAGTTGGGAGAGCGCCGCGTTCGCATCGCGGAGGTCGAGGGTTCGAATCCCTTCGGGTCCACCATGAAGTCCTTACACGTAACCTGTTTGATATACAGGTGTCGGGTGAGGGCTTTTTTGTTGCCGTTTACCGAGTGATACCGGAAGTGAATTAAAAATGTACATACGATACAGGCGGTCCTGGATCCAGGGCCGCCCGTCTGTATTTCATATTTTTCGCAATCGTCAGATCAGTTTATTGAGCCACCCGCAGCAGAGTGCTGCCCACTGATGGACCTGCGGGAAATCCATACCCAGATCGTTCTTGCCATCAGCCAAAGCAAGTCCGTGCACACCTTCCGGAAAAAGATGCATCTCAAAGGGGATGCCCATAGCGGTAAGCGCCTGTCCCAGGGTGAAAGAGTTTCTGGGATCGTCGCTGTTGGTCTGCCAGATGAAGAAAGGGGGAGTCTCTCTGGAGATGCTGACTTCGGGTGAATAATAGATCAGTTCTTCCTTGTTCGCGAAGAAGGGGTTTCTGATCATGTTGGAGAAGGGGTCGACAAAGAAACCGCCGGGCAAACCTGCGAAAGCAAAAGCACCGTAACCGAGCACCGCGCCATCGGGTCTGCTGGATTCTCTGTCGATCGGATCCTCCGCATTGGGATCACCATAGTCAAAACGGGTCGCGGCGTTGCCGGAAAGCATACCGCCGGCGGAGAATCCCATACAGATCACACGGTCCGTAACGCCGAATTCGTCTTTGTTATGGCGGAGAAGACGGATGGCACGCTGGATATCGTCCAGAGCGTCCTTCCGGCTGTATGGCTGAAGCCTGTAGGTGAGAACGGCGACGTTGAATCCGTGATCGGCGAAATATTTCGCGACGTTGAATCCTTCGCATCCGGTCATGGTGGAGAAACCGCCTCCCGGAGATACGATGATCGTGCCTTTTTTATCCTGACAGTTCTGCGCGGGGACAAAGACGAGGGAGGGCTCTTTCTGAAGCGGATCCCTGTCATCGAAGTTGGGCGTTTTCCCTTCCGGCCAGAGAGGGGTCGTTTTAAACAGGGAAACAGCATTGTTCCAGGTGTTTAGGTTGAGCTCTCTGTCCATCTGTCCGTCCGGTCTTCTGTGACGGGCGACGGGGATGATCACGCCGTCCTCTGCGATCAGTTTCTCCAGAACGGCATAATTCTCTTGATACATGGTAAGTCTCCTCTCAAAAAAGGCCCATATTGATCATATGGGCCTTTCTGTTGTTGTTACGGTTCAGATCAGGTTGAGTTCAGTTTCCGCATCGAAGCAGTGGATCAGGCTGGGGTTGAATGTAAAGGTGAATTCCTTGCCAAGTGCAACCTTTTCCAGATCCATGTTCGCGGTGGGAATGACGGCAACGATATCGTCTCCGTTCAGATTGATATGCAGGTGAACCTCGCTGCCCATCATCTCGGACACCTCGATGATGCCTGTGTATCCCTCATCCGACATTTCAATGTGGACAGGTCTGACACCGATGACGGTATTGATTTCAGGCTGATTTTTCGCCTTCAGGGTTGCTTGATGCTTCTCATCCAGCTTGATGTCCTGATTCTGGATCGTGATGTAATAATCACCATCCTTGATCGTCAGCGGCACATTATGGAAGAAGTTGATCTGCGGGGTGCCGATAAAGCCGGCGACGAATACGTTCACAGGATGGTTGAACACTTCCTGAGGAGTGCCGACCTGCTGGATGAAACCGTCTCTCATAACGACGATACGATCGCCGAGCGTCATCGCCTCGACCTGGTCGTGGGTGACATAAATAAAGGTGGTATTGATCTTCTGGCGCAGACGGATGATCTCGGAACGCATCTGTCCGCGGAGTTTCGCGTCCAGGTTGGAAAGAGGCTCGTCCATCAGGATGACCTGGGGCTGTCTGACGATCGCGCGGCCGATCGCAACACGCTGTCTCTGTCCGCCGGAAAGCGCTTTAGGAAGTCTGTCAAGGATCTCGGTGATCTCCAGTGTGCGCGCCGCTTCCTGAACTTTCTGGTCGATCTCTTCTTTCGGAAGCTTGGCAAGTTTCAGCGAGAACGCCATGTTCTCATAGACGGTCATGTGAGGATACAGGGAGTAGTTCTGGAAGACCAGCGCGATGTTGCGGTCACGCGGCGCGATGATGTTGGACAGAACATCGCCGATCCAAAGTTCTCCGTCGGTGATCTCCTCAAGTCCGGCGATCATACGGAGAGTGGTGGATTTACCGCATCCGGAAGGGCCGACCAGAACGACGAATTCCTTGTCCTTGATCTCAAGGGAGAAATCCTGAACGGCAACGACGCCTTCGTCAGTAATCTGAAGATTCGGGACAAAGCCTTCAGCCGGAGGCATTTCCTTCATTCTCTTCTTTGTCTTTTTGCGTGAACGGATTTCTTCGTCTGTTACGGGGTAGATTTTCTTGATGTTTTTCAGAATTACACTCGACATTGACTTGCTCTGACAGTTCTCCCTCCGGATTCCTGCCTCACCTCATACCGACACATAGGATATGAAGCATTCTCAGCACGTCTCCACAATGCTGACCCGCGAGCCACGGTTCCTCCTTTTTTATTACCGCCAATACGGTGGAGCGCAGTATTAGTTACTATAATTATGGCAAAAGTGCCGCCTGATTCCTTGCAAATATGTAATCTCTATTTGCAAATAAATCATAGAAAATCAAAAGCGCAAGCATTAAATTTTATTCTTTGCGGAAACCATTTTTTGATATTCTGTTTTTGTACTATGGAGAAAAAGGGGACAGAATCATGCACGAGGTCAAAACTGTTGATGTCAACGGAGTGAAACTTGCTTACCGCGAGTATGGCAGCGGAGACAAATACCTGCTGTCCACGCAGAATTTCTTTTTCAAGGATTCCCACATGGCGCTGTTAGGACAACCGCCTTACGATTATCACTGTTTTCTTGTTTACATGAGAGGGTACGGGGAATCGGATCACATCTATGACCAGACACTCAGAGATTACAGCAAGGTCTGGGGTGAGGACCTGATCGCTTTTGCCGATGTAATGGGCATCGATTCGTTCTATTACACCGGGATCTCCCATGGGAACTGGGCTGCCTGGTATATCGCCTTTCATAGGCCGGAACTCATCAGGGCCTATGTCTGCTGTGACGGTATCACCCAGTATCACGAGCAAAGGGACTTGCCTGCACCGCTGGCAAAGATGAGGGACAGAGCTTCTGAATTCGTGGGAAATGAAGAGCAATTGAGAAAAACAGCATGGATCGAAACGTGGCCGACATTGAATCCGGAGAGACTTGCACGTCGCAAGGCAAATTTTGAGGAACATCTCGATATTCTGATGCACCGTAAGGAAGAAGAATTTGCGCTTCCCATGCTGGGAGATATGACTGGATGCAACGCCAAAAGCCAGGAAGAACTGTTAGAAAGGCTTCATGAGATCTCGTTTCCTGTTCTGATATGGGAAGGCGGAAAAGACCCGCTTGCCACGCCTGAAGCGGCGCTGGAAGTCGCTCAGGCTATTCCCGGTGCGCAGTATCTGCTTTATCAGCATTTGGGACACGGCGGTGCGGATGAGATGCCTGAGTTGACCGCAAGAGACTGTGACAGGTTTTTCAAAGACGTGGAGGGGCGGATCCTCTGATCCGCAGGGATATCGATGAAATTGCAGGTAGCGCTGATTTTTGGGGAGCATATGGTGCTCCAGAGAGAAAAACCGATCAGGATCTGGGGCACATGCGCCAGTAATGATGTCGTGACGGTGAGAATAAATAAGCAGTGTGTTTCAGTTAAGGCGCAGCGGGGGAGATGGTGTGCTGTTCTTGAGCCCGAAAACACCTGTTCCTGCACGTCGATGGAAATATGTTCTCAGGTGACCGGGGAAAGGATTCGGTTTGAAGATATCGCCATCGGGGAAGTCTGGCTGGCCGGCGGACAGTCCAATATGGAATTCATCATGAAGTATGACTATGACTTCCAGGAAACGAAAAAAATGCCGGATGACATGCTGCTTAGATGCTTTACATATCCGCAGTCGGCATATCCGGGCTTTCTGGAGATCAATACCTGCGAGGAATCCGGATTCTGGCGGCTTTGGACAGATGAGCAAAACAGAAAGTTTTTTTCTGCCGTCGCGACATACATGGGAATGAAGATCAGGGAAGCGCAGGATGTCCCGGTAGGGATCATCAGCTGCAACTGGGGAGGATCTCCGGCTTCCGCGTGGACATCCATGGAAGCTCTTAAAAGCGCAGAGGAACTGATGCCTATTCTCGAATGGCACAAACAGGCATGCGAGTCGACGAACTGGGAGAAATATATTCCGGCAAGCGAAGTGGAAAATCCCCCTATGTCTCCGGAACAGCAGGATTTCAATGACAGGTTCATGATGGGCGAAGATATGACGGAGTTCTTCAGAAACTTTGATCCTTCGAAACTGCCGCAGCTCGATTTTGCTCCCTTTACACCCGGACCCAGATCGACAGTGAGACCGGCAGGCCTCTATGAAAATATGCTGTGCAAGGTCGCGCCATATAGTATCAGAGGCTTCCTCTGGTATCAGGGAGAAGATGACGACGCTAGAGACTGGGCGGAATTTTATGACGTCAGCATGATCACGATGATAAAAAGCTGGCGCGATCTCTGGAAGGAGCAGTTGCCGTTCTACCAGATCGAACTGGCTCCTTTCCGTGGAATCGGTGTGACAGGAGCGAAGAAATATGCGCTGATGAGACACCGCCAGGCGAAAGCAGCGGAATCCCTGCCGGACGTTTTTGATGTCTGCATTCTGGATGCCGGCGAAGAATTCAATATCCATCCCAGACACAAGAAAATCGTTGGAGAAAGACTGGGACGGATGGTGTTGAAACACAGTTACGGGGACGCTTCGTTTGTCGCTGATTGCCCGAGAGCGGCGGAAGTGACGCGGAACGGCGACGAGATCAGCATTTCTTTCAGCAATACCGCCGGAAAACTGTACGCTACGGATACGCTGAGAGAGTATCTGAGCGTTTTCGCAGACGGAGCAGCTGTTGATTATGATACAGAGATCGATGGAGATATTCTCCTTATCAGAGGTGCTTTTGGCGGCGGCAGAGTGCGGATCGAGTATTGTGAAACGAACTACTGCGTAGCGTCGCTCTTTAACAGAGAAAACAATCCGGTATTCGGATTTGCGTTCGAGGTGTAGAAATGAAAGTCTGTGAAGTGATCGAGAAGATTCTGAGTTATCATCCTGATTTCGGTCCGGAGTATGCCGGTTGTGACAACTATAAAGCGGGAGATCCGTTATCGGAATGCACAGGCGTCGTCACTGCTCTGACGCCGAACATCTCGGTGATCAGAAAGGCAATAGAACTGCACGCGAACCTTATTGTGACGCATGAACCGACTTTCTATACTTCTGCCGATGGCCCGGGATGGTTTGAGGAATTCCCTAACTCAGTGTATGAAACGAAAAAAGAATTACTGGACCGGCACGGGATCGTGATCTGGAGAGATCATGATCATATGCATGCAAATGATCCGGACAGTATCTTTACCGGGGTATTAAAGTATCTGGGCTGGCTTGACTGTGCCAGAACGGACAAAGATACAGGTTCTTTTGCCCATTTCCTTGTAGAGACTGAGCCGATGAAACTGAAAGAACTGTGCGGATTGCTGATAGACCGTATCGGATTGAACGGGGCAAAGTATATTGGAGATCCGGAGAAAATGGTTTCCAGGATCGCATTGGTCGGTCATCTGTTTCCTGGAACATACAGGAAAAAAGACGGTTCTCCCGGAGAATATTCGGTTCAGGTCATCAAAACGCTAGAGGAATGGGCCGACGTGATTATTCCGGGAGAGATCATTGACTGGACGGTGCTGTCATATGTCCGGGACGCGGTCGATCTTGACAGGAACAAGGCGATGATCAGTATCGGGCATTTTAACTGGGAAGAACTGGGAATGAAGTACATGCAGGAATGGCTGCAGAAACTTGTGGGGAACAGTCTGAAAGTCACATATGTGCCTAGCGGTGATATGTACCAATACGTAAGTAAAGAAGGAGAATCGAAATGCAACTGAAAGAAGTTATGCCTCTGTTGAAATTGCATGGAAGAACCATCTACGACAGTGAAAAGGAAGCTCTGTTCTGCAACTGGAGCTGTTCAGGATTCACTGTAAGGCTGACGGGAAAAGTGCTGAAGGCAAAGATTACTGCAATGTCAGACCAGATTCCCGGAATGCCGAATATGCCTACTCCTCCGCCGGATTGGCCGTGCGTCGGCGTCGTCATTGATGACGAACTCGTATATCGGCACGAATGCAGATCGGAAGAGGAGTGGCTCACTCTGTGGGAGAGCGAAGAGGAAAAGACCATTGAGTTAAGGATCATTAAAGTCTCCGAGAATGCGAGAGGAAAACTGGGCTTTTTTGAACTGGAAACGGACGGTAATTTCCTGAAAACGGAAAGCAAAAAACCGGTCATGGAGATCATCGGCGACTCTATTACCTGTGGCTTCGGAAACGAAGCACCAAACAACGCATTCGAATTCAAGACCTCCGAAGAAAACGGATGGATCACCTACGGAGCTCTGGCAGCGAGGGAACTCGGATATGATTTCAGCATGATCTGCGAATCCGGAATCAATGCCATCAAGCCGGAGCATCCTCTTTGGCCGATGCACGCAATGGAGGATATTTACGAATACACGGACGAGCTTTATGACACAAAGCGTGGCCATGAAAAAGAAAAATGGGACTTCAAGGCCAATCACAGCGACGTTGTTGTGATCAACCTTGGTACGAACGACTCGAACCCCATCCGGTTTTACAGGGATTTCAACGACATAGAAGGCCTCGAGAAATGGTTCCACGTCAGATATAAGGAATTCGTTCTGAAACTGAGGGGACTGAACGGACCGGATACGTTCATCTGCTGTTCTCTCGGTTCGATGGACTACTATCTGTACTACCACATCAAAGAAGTTGTGGATGAGATCAAGGAGGAGACCGGAGATCAGAAGATCTGCTGTTTTGAGTACATTCCAATTAACATGATGTTTGAAGGATACGGCGCAGCGGGCCATCCTTCTGCCAAAACTCATGCGCGTATGGGACGCGAACTCGCCAACTATATCCGCAAGTATGTCAGGTGATGAAGATGCTGAGAGAAAAACTGGATCGAATCGATATTCTGTCGTGGCAGGCGCCTATGCCGGACGAAAACATGCCGCACGGCGATATGCCGGGGGATAAGATCCTGATCAATGATGATCATGTCGCCAAAGCAGGGAAGATCTTTCCGCTGCTGCTGGAAAAGCTGGCTGGTATTAATGGGGATAAAGCGGTGGTATCCGTTTTCGGAGGATCCGGGACAGGAAAGAGCGAAGTGGCTTCTTTGCTGACTTATTATTTACAGAAAGCCGGGATCGGAGCGTATGTGCTGTCCGGAGACAACTATCCCCGCCGTATTCCGCTGTACAACGACGCAGAAAGACTGTCCATATTCCGCAGTGAAGGGTTGAAAGGCCTGGTCGCTTCGGGACTGTACAGTTCTGAGGTTCAGAAGCAGCTCTCCTTACTGTGGGAAACGGAAAAAGACCCGGATCCCAAACTGGCGGAAGACTGCGAATGGCTGAAGGAGTATCAGCGCTGCGGAAGAAAAGCACTTACCGATTATCTCGGAACTGAACGCGAGCAGGATTATGACCAGATTAATCAAATCATCCGTGATTTCAAATCCGGCAAGGAGAAGATATTTCTCAAACGGATGGGGAGAAGCGAGGAGGCACGCTGGTATGATGAGATCGATTTCAGACAGATCAGCGTTCTTCTGATCGAATGGACGCATGGAGGAAATGAAAACATCTCAGGCCTGGATATTCCCATTTTGCTGAACTCGACTCCCGAAGAGACCAGAGCACACAGAAGACTAAGAGCCAGAGACGGTAAAACGGATTCCGACTTTACGACGATGGTCCTTGAGATCGAACAGCTTGAACTTGATAGAAGAGCAAAGGAAGCAGCAATCATTATCTCCAAAGCGGGGGACCTGATGCACCCGGACCAGTTTTAGCGGGAGGGATTATGGAAAAGAAGAAAATGGGGATCGGCGCGATGCTGAACGCATATCCCGACAGTATCGGCGGACGGTTGTCTGATATTGTTGAAGTGCTGAAAAAAGACGAGTTGAAGGATGTTTTCCGGTCATTCTATATTTTGCCTAGCGTGTTCAACACTGATCTGGACAGAGGATTTTCTCTGATCGATTATGAGATAAGCGAGACGCTGGCGGACAAGAAAGATATTGAAGATCTCCACGATCTCAATATTGACCTTCTGATGGATTTCATACTGAATCATATCTCCGTTCTTTCCCATCAGTTTCAGGATATTATCCGGAATGGGGACCGGTCCGTCTATAAAGATTTTTTCATTGACTGGAACAAATTCTGGGATGGATGCGGCGAAATGACGGAAGACGGGTATATCCAGCCGGACGAGAAATATATCAGAAATATGTTTTTCCGCAAGGCGGGTCTGCCGATTCTGATGGTACGTTTTCCTGACGGAAGAGATGTCCCGTATTGGAATACGTTTTATCAGGAAGTAATCTATAATCCTGTCACTCCGCTGGAACTGATTCGGAACATGGATATCCAGTACGGCACCGCGGTAGCACTCAGCAGGATCGTGAATGAGGAACTGAAGGCGGGAAAAAATCCCGGGTCAATCGATTTCGGCCCTTACGCCAGATACAGGGAAGATATCATTTCTTACTTGAACGCAAACCGCAGTTACCTTGGACAGATGGACCTGAACATCAAGTCACCGCTTGTATGGGATTACTACAGAGAAACACTGAAGAAACTGTCGGATTATGGGGTAGCGATCATCAGACTGGATGCTTTCGCGTATGCGCCGAAAGAACCGGGCGAGAGGAATTTTCTGAACGATCCGGGGACATGGGACCTTCTTCAGAAAATCGACGATATCGCCAGTGAATACGGGCTTACGCTGCTTCCGGAGATTCACGCGTCGTACGCGGAGAAGACGTATCATATTCTGGCCGAGAAAGGATATATGGTATACGATTTCTTCCTGCCGGGTCTGATCATTGACGCATTTATCCGCAAAAATGGGGTCTATCTCAAACAGTGGGCGGATGAGATGGTGAACGACGGCATCCGGACGGTGAATATGCTCGGATGTCATGACGGAATTCCGCTTCTGGATCTGAAAGGGCTGCTTCCGGAAGAAGATATCCAGAACATGATCGATGTCGTTGTCGGAAGAGGAGGGTACGTCAAAGACCTTCATGGCGCCAAGAATGTGTATTATCAGGTGAATGCGACGTATTTCAGTGCGCTGGGAGAAAGCGAGAAAAGACTGCTGATGGCGAGAGCGCTGCAGTTGTTTATGCCGGGGAAGCCACAGATCTGGTATCTCGACCTGTTCGCTGGAAAGAATGACTACGAGGCAATGGCCAAAGCAGGTCCTGGAGGACACAAGGAGATCAACAGGAGCAACCTGTCCATCGAAGAGGTGGAACGTCTGCTGGAAACCGACGTCGTAAAGAAACAGTTGGAGATGCTGCGGTTCAGAAACACTTGCCCCGTGTTTACGGAAGACGCGGACATCGTGACCGAATGCAATGAGACAAAAATGGCGATTGAATGGTCGAACTGTCACGGAACTGCCAGACTGACAGTAGATTTTGAAAAGGAAACTTATTCGATCGATTACTGAAGAATGAAGAAAAAGGCGTCATGCAGAAAATGGATTCTGCATGACGCTTCCTACGTAGGTCTGCTCCGGTGCATGGATTGGAAAAGGCGCTGCCCTGACGGGTAGCGCCTTGCTGAATAGGTGGAAAACAGCCTGTTTTGAAACGGATCAATGTTCGATCTCATAGAATCTGATCCACAGTCCATCTTCCTGGATCGTCCCGATACCGACGAACTGATTGCGGTGCAGGTAAGGGGCCAGCAGATCGCTGTCAGTATAGAAGGTGGGAACACTGCGGAACTGAGGAGAAAACTCGTCTGCTTTCTGCCAGGCGTTATTTTCAACGTAGATGTGACAATCAGTTCCGGAATGATCTTTCCCTGTGAGTACATACCGTGCGGAAAGATGCCGGATATTGACCTGATTCACGATCTGCGTATCTACGCCCCAGGGTTCGACGATTCCGGTGAACAGTTTTGAGTTGACAAAACCTCCAAACGGAATCATTGATACCTCTCCCAGTTCTGTTTTCATCCGGAGTCCAGGACCGTTGATGTCGATTTTGATTTCCAGTATGGGATCGTTCATTTCAGGATTCCTTTTTGGGAGTGAATCTGGGAGGCCCAAACAGGGAGATCACGAAATTATTGCTCTGAAGCTTCTTATAATAGTAGAAATACTTATCCTGCTGGTCTTTGGGCATCATTGCGGTGTTGTTATTAAGGTTGATGACATCGAAGTTGTCAGCATATTTTTTCCACTCGGGGAGAGCAGGACCGTTCGGGTCTCCGGTAGCAGCGAACTGATACCAGTATCCCTGAATCAGTTCCATGAAGTCGTAGTCAGCGCCGACCCAGTGATAGGGGAAGAAGGGGTTGCGCTCACCGTGATCCACGCGGCCGAACACATAAGGCATTTCGGCGCAGTGAGGAGAACCTTCATTGCGGCCTCTTTCCGTCTCATTTTCTTTGCTCATCAGCCAGACATAGCCGTTGCGGCCGAACTTTTTGCAGAGTTCACCCAGTTTGATGCTGCCCATAAGCATGATGTCGGAAGAAATAGTGGACAGCTGTTTTGCGGCTTCTATGCCGTTTGTAGCGGGATACCACTTCTTCATGTTTTCCGCATTGTCCGCGAAAGCCTCGTCGAGATATGCATGGAATTTTTCGACTGAATAGTCATCTGCCTTTACAGCCGGGAATTCCTGGGCGCAGGAGCCGATCATGACGTCGAAATCATTGAATTCGCCTCCGTCCATGATCTCAGAATACGGTTTGGGAAGAAACTCGCCGTCGACACAGAACGTGAAACCGAAACCGCGGAAACCTCTTTCACGGCTCCACTCTTCGTATTTGTCAAACAGTTCCCAAGCATCCTTCTTTCTGAGTTCGGCAATATCCTTGCAGCCGACGTAATTCATGAATTCTACACCGAGATCCTCAAGGTTCTTTCTGGGGCCAGGCTGCATGAAGCCCCAATAGATGGGACCGCTCTCGATGGAAACGCGCTCGATCACACCTTTCCTCAGGGGCGAAGCATGAAGGGCACCGGTCGCTGCTGCGCCGCCGGACTGACCGGCGACAGTGATTCTGTCGGGGTCTCCGCCGAATTTGGCAATGTTCTCTTTGACCCACATGCAGGCCTGGCGGATATCGTACAGCGCATAGTTTCCGCTGGTTCCGCCGCCTTCCGCTGTGAGTTCCGGATGGGCGAAGAAACCGAAGAAACCGAGTCTGTAGTTGATGGTTACGACAACGATATCCTTTCTCTTCGCAAAACCGATCCCGTCACAGACGACTTCGCAGCCGCTGCCGGCGACCATGCCGCCACCATGGACCCAGATAAAGACGGGAAGTTTGTCTTCATCTGTTTTGGCCGGTGTCCATACGTTCAGATACAGGCAGTCCTCTTCATACTGGGAAGGAGCAAGGAACTGCGGAACACCATGAACGTTTGCAGGAAGAGTGGCGATATCCATGACGTGCTGGATAGCGGCGGCGGAATACTGGGTCGCTTTACGGACGCCGCGCCATCTTTCGGGCTCCTGGGGATGTCTGAAACGAAGATCCCCTACGGGCGGAGCTGCAAAAGGCACGCCCTTGAAGATCTTTACACCTTCTTCGCAATAGCCCTGGAGCCATCCCTGTTTGACCAAGACTTTTGCATTGTCGAAATCTGCCATGTGTAACCTCCTAATATCAATTGATTTACTTTTTCAAAAGGTATTCGATTCCTGTATATGCGTGGGGCGTCCAGAAATTCCAGTCATGAACGCCGGGGCCTTCCTCGTAGAGAAGTTCCGCTCCGTTCTCTTCGAGAAAACTCTTCATTGCTCTGTTCGGAGCAAGCAGAAAATCCTCGGTTCCGCACGCCATATAGATTCTTGGATTTTCTTTACCATGGTTCTTGTTCCGCATGAAAAGAACTTCCGGGTTGTGGTCGCTGTTTTCAGCAGATGCCAGATCACCGAATGTGTCGACATAGTATTCATAGTTCGCCATCATCTCAGGCATGTCAGGTTTCATATCCTTGAGGCCGTGGATGATCAGCGCAGAAGAGAGCGCGATGACTCCGCTGAACGTCTCGGGATACATAAAGCCGGTGTGCAATGCGCCGAACCCGCCCATCGAGAGACCACCGATATATGTATTATCCCGTTCCTTAGCCAGTCCGAATGTTTCCCTGAGATAAGCGATCAGATCCTCCCCGATGAATTTGCAGTAACGGTGGCCGGTCGCCTTTTTATCTACATAAAAACCGATTCCGCCTGATGGCATCACGACGGCGAGATTGTACTTCAGGGAAAAATCAGCGGCGGCGGAATTGTATAGCCAGTCAGTACTGTCTCCGCTGTAACCGTGCAGAAGGATCAGGGTCTTGGTCTCACGCTGGTAG
>JAEEGL014559154.1_pt1 | contig 12652 bp, 8 predicted proteins | sample 9134231 | NCBI WGS metagenome assembly JAEEGL01 (sample SAMN16246548, study PRJNA631951) | gut metagenome | biome: gut microbiome; feature: rumen; material: fiber-attached | host: Bos | place: Iran: Karaj | collected 2018-10
TCCAGGGTGTCGATGCCCAGGGAACGGCCAACCACATAGAAGAAATAGTTGCAGGAGACCTGGAGGGCTTCCCGCACGTTGATGGTGCCGTGGGAGCCGGGATAGGTCCAGCAGGTATAGGTATAGCCCTCGTACTCGTCGATGATGCCTCTGTCGTAAATCGTCGTCTCCGGGGTGATGACCCCCTCGCTGAGACCGGCGGTGGCGGTGACCACTTTGAAGGTGGAGCCGGGGGCATAGGTGCCCTGGAGGGCACGGTTGTACAGGGGCGCGGAGGGATCGCTGATGAGCTGGGCAAGGTCCCGGGAGTAGTTGGAGAGGTCGAAGGTGGGATAGGAGGCGGCGGCCAGCAGGTCTCCGGTGCCAACCTGGATGAGGACGGCTGCGCCGCTCCGGGCCAGCTGCACGGTCTCCCCGGGTTTGGCCTCCTTCATCCGGTTCTGGTTGATCTTCTCGATCTCCGCCGCCAGGGCGTCCTCCACCACCTGCTGACAGCTCAGGTCGATGGTGAGGCACACATTGTTCCCCGCCTTGGGTTCCTCCTGATAGTAGCTGTCGATGATCTGCCCGTCCTCGGAGCGGACAGTGACTCTGGTGCCGTTGGTGCCGTGGAGCTGTTCCTCAAAGGCCTTTTCCACACCCTCCAGGCCCACGGTGGCATTCAGGGGATAGCCCTTGTCCAGATAATAGTCCTTTTCATCCCGCATGATGGGTCCCACCCGGCCCAGAAGATGGGCGGCATAGGTGGTGTTGTACTGCCGGGCGGAATTCGTCACAATGTTTACCCCGGGGTAGGTCCGCTCGGATATGGCGGCCACCAGGGCAGCATCCAGGTCGGAGGTGAAGGTATAGGTCCCGCCGTCGAACAGGTCCCGTCGCTCCAGCTCCCACCGTACGCCGGCGGCCATGCGGGCCTGCTCCGGGGTGTAGCTGTCCGGAATGGCATAATGCCTGCGCATCCAGGTGAGCAGTTCCTCGGCGGAGGTGTCCTCCTCCAGCTCAAAATGCACCAGATAGCGCAGGAAGGTCTCCTGCCCTCCCTCGGTGTAGGCAAAGGGGGCCTCCCGGGTAATGGGCATGGTATCCACATAGGGATATCCGGCGGCCTGGACCAGCTGGATGAGGCCCAGAATGGCACCGTTGGGGTCGTCCCCCTCCACCAGCCGCTTCCGGTTGATGGTCACGTCCAGGCTGACCCGGTTGGAGACCAGCACCCGGCCGTACCGGTCCAGGATCTCCCCACGGGCGGCGGTGATCACCTCGGTGCTGTACACCGTGTTGCGGCTCTGCTCCGCGTAGTATTCGGTTTTCATCACCTGCAGGTCGTACAGCACGAATATGGCAACGCAGGCGAGGATCAGGGGCAGGGCCACCAGCAGCGCGCTGCGGCCCCGGGGAATTGCGGTATTACGTTTCATGCCAGCGCCTCAACGGAAGCTAGAATGTGGTCTTCTTCTTGGCGATCCGGGTGGGCCGGAGCGCCCAGCGGATGATCCAGTACGCGGGAATCAGAAAGGGCAGGGTGAGAATGAGCTGCTTTGCGCCGGTGACGATCAGCACCTGCCAGGGGGTGGCGATCCGCATGGAAAACAGGAGCATCTGCATCCCCGTGCACACCGCCAGGGAAATCAGGCTGAGAATGAGGAAGGAGGGGAAGCCCCGGGCCATGACGAACTCCCCCAGGAAACCGGAGAAGAACCCGATCACGGTGAGCAGCACGGTGAAGAGCAGGCTGGATTCCTCCATGGTGCTGTCGCACACGATGCCGCAGGCCAGGCCGAAGCAGCCGCCCCAGAGCCCGCCGCCACCCAGACCGGCGGCAGCCGCCAGCAGGGGCAGGGGAAGGGGCATAGCCCCCCAGGGATGAAACCGGGCCAGCAGGGTGACCTGGATCAGGTAAAAGAGCAGCAGCGTCAGCGCGAGGCGCAGGGCGCTGCGGACATGTTCAAGCCGCATCCTCGTCCTCCCCCTCAAAGCCCTTGATGACGAATACCTGCCGCAGGGAGGTGAGCTGAACGGCCGGGTCCATGATGCCGTATTCCGTAAAGCCGCCCTGATCAAGATGCAGCTCCTTCACCGTGCCCACCACCAAACCGGCGGGGTAGATGCCGCCGCTGCCGGTGGTGAGGACCGTATCCCCGATCACCAGGACCCCCGCGTCCTGGAGATAGGTGAGCTTCAGCCGCCCCTGGGTCATGAGGGTGAAATCCCCGGCGGCAACCGCCGTGATCCCAGCGTCCTCCATCCTGGCCGCAACGGCGCTCCGGGGGTCCAGCAGGGTGCGGACGGTGGCGGAATACCTGCCGCACTCCGTCACGATGCCCACCAGGTAACCGCATTCCGTGATCACGCAGTCCCCGGGCTCGATCCCGTCCCGGCTGCCCCTATCGATATTGAAGGCGCTGCTCCAGCTGGAGGCGGACCAGGAGATCAGATTCGCGTCCACCATGGAGTAGTCCATATGACTCCGCTTCAGATCCAGCAGGATGCGGAACCGCTCGTTCTCCTCGTTGGCGTCCTGACTGCGCCGCACCTCTGCGCGCATGTCGGCGATCTCCGCCTTCAGCGCCGCATTCTCCGCCATCACCTCGTCATACTTGTGCATATAGCCGTAAAGGGCCTCCAGCCGGGCAACGCCGCTGTCCAGCGCCTTTTCCACAGGGGAAAGGACGGTCTGCAGGGAGAGGGCCAGGGGAGAGGTGCCTCCCATCAGCCGACCCAGGCCGGTGAACAGCAGAATCAGCACCAGCAGAATCAGCACGATCACGCCGGCGGTTTTGAAGAACTTAACCATTTTCACTCCAGAGCCGGATGCCGAAGGCAGCCAGCAGCTTTCCCAGCCCGCACATGGGCAGGCCGACTACGGTAAAGAATTCGCCCTCGATCCGTTCCACAAAGAGGGCGGCCATATCCTGAGCGCCATAGGCACCCGCCTTGTCCAGGGGGCTGCCGGTGGCGATATAGGCGTCGATCTCCCGGTCCTCCATGGGGCGGAACCATACGTCCGCCGCCGCGGTATCCCGGATCTCCCGGCTGCCCTGAACCAGGGCCATACCGGTGTAAACGGTGTGCTTCCGCCCGGACAGGGCGTGGAGCATGGCGGAGGCCTCTGCTCTGTCCCTGGGCTTTCCCAGGATGCGGTCCCCCAGGGAGACCACCGTATCCGCCCCCAGCACAAGGGAGCCCTCCGGGGCGCGGGCCGCGGTATCCCGGGCCTTGCTCAGGGCCACCCGGGCCACGGCTTCGGGTACGGGCAGCGAAGGGTCCAGGGGCGCCTCCGTCCTTGCGGGGATAACGGTAAGGTCAAACAGCCCCAGCATCTCCAGAAGGTCCAGCCTTCTTGGAGAAGCGGAAGCCAGCACCAGCTTTGTTTTCTTCATAGTATCCTCTAGTCCTCGCATTAGGCACGAAGGTATTGAGCCCCAGATAACGCTCCGTAACGGCGAAGCACTCCTTGGCGTTCTCCGTGGTAAAGGCCAGGTGGAGGCAGCGTACCCCCAGGCTTTTCAGCTCCCGGAGCCGGTCCCCCAGAAACAGCTTGTCCGCGCTGTACAGGGTGTTCCGGCAGCCGCCGGAACGCTGGATGGGATATTGGCGGCCGTCCCGGTCCTGCAGGGTGCAGGCCTTGTGACAGTCGCAGCTTCCCCCGGCCGCCTTGATCAGGCAGGTCTCTGTACTGATAAGGGGCACGCGGCCATAGGCGTAAAGCTCCGTATCCATACATTTGGAGAGCTGCCGGAGCTGTTCAAAGCTCAGCTCGGGAGAGAGGGTGGCGGAGACGGCGCCGCTGTCCTGCAAGACCCGAAGAGCCCAGTCGTTGGAAACGGCGACCCCAATCCCGCCGTGGACCTTGAAGCCCAGGAGCTTTGCCGGGGCGAGCTGGCTGAGGGAGTTGATCTGCACGATCTCGATATGCAGGTCCTTCAGGGCGCTCAGACTCCGATAGGTCTCCAGGGCGTCCGTATCCGGCACCAGGGGCGGCAGAACGGCGCAGATGCGGGTATGTCCGTTTTCCCAGAAGGGGGTGATCAGGGAAGGGGTCTCCTGCAGCACCTCCAGGGGTACATACAGATAAAGGGGCTTCAGGGCGGCCAGTTCCGGGGATAGCTGTACGGCCTTCCGCACGGAAACGGCCAGCTCCGGCGCATCATAGGGACTTTCACAGCGCAGCAGGGGGGGCAGGGGAGCGGTGCGCAGACTGGGGGGCGCTGACCGCAGGGCCAGCAGCCGGTCCAGCACGGCCTTCCGCAGCCGGCTCACCTCCAAACTGGAGAGGCTGAGCCCCGGCTCCGCAGAGACCTGGGCTTCCGTGCAGTAGAAGGGCGTGCCCAGGGTGTTGTACAGCTGGGTGCGGAGCAGGGCCTCCGTGAGCTCCCGCTTATCGGAACGGGCGATCTCCGGTATGGCGCCGGTGAAGGAGGCGCCGTGTCCTTCCCGGTCCTCCGCCCGGAGCTGCATGGGAACGCCCCGCCGCAGCACGGCGGACAGGGTGATGGGAACCCGCTGGGGTTCCTCGGGGGTATCCTTGGCGATCTGCGCAGAGGCCCGTTTCTGGCGGGCTGGCAGGTCCCTGGCCAGAAGGGCATCCTCCGGTTTCCCCAGATAATAGGCGTCGCTCACCCCTTCGGGATAATACCGGCTCAGCAGCCGATAAACCTCCTCGTCGGAGGGCGGCCTGCGGTCATGGAGCAGGCGGTAAAACAGCCCGGAAGCATCACCGGTGAAGGATGCGGATTTATCCTCCGCCTGGAGGCAGACGGCGTGTACCCCCATCTTCTCCAGCTCTGAAAGATGGTCTCCCAGATACAGGGGCTTCAGCGCGGGGCGGAAGCCGTCAGGCCGGGAGGCGTAGCCGAAGCTCTCCAGGCAGGGCCTGGTGCAGGCGGAAGCGGAATCGCTGCCCTTCCCGGAAAACTTCCCCAGACGGCAGGGCATACCGCAGGCCAGACAGGCAAAGCCCAGGACCTGGACCTCTCCTTCCAGCTGACTGCGCTGCAGGATCCGTTCCAAATCCTCCTTGCTCAGCTGGGGCGGCAGGAGCAGGCGGGAAGCCCCCAGCTTTCCTGCCAGGGCCGCGCCGGTGCTGTCGTGAATCCCCAGAGCGTCGGAGGCGTAGACGGGGATGTCCGGCATACGGATACGAAGAGCCCGCAGCAGGCCCAGGTCCCCGACGGAGAAGGCGGATATGCCGGCGGCGGCCAGACGCACAGCGGCCTCCACCGCGGCGGGGAAACGGGAGGCGGGAACGGGCAGGTCCAGGGCGACGCACAGCCGAACGCCCCGGGGAAGGCAGAGGGAAGCCGCCTGAACGAATTCCTCCTCGCTCAGGCTGCGGCTGCCGGCCCGGCAGTATCCCCGCAGACCGGCCCGTACCGCGTCCGCGCCGTATTTCACGGCTGCGCGCAGGGCCGCGGCGCTTCCCACACAGGTGACCAGTTCCATTCTATACACCGCCCTGCTGCCGGCCTTCTCCTTCGCCGAAGCCGGAGAATTCGCTGCTGGCAAGGCCATCCCGTTTCAACATGGTTTCCAGTACGTCGATATCGCTGTCCACATCCATGGAGGTGGAGAGGTACAGGGCGTCCAGCTGGCGCTGATAGGCGTCGATGAGCAGGTCCGCCGCGCCCTCGATCCGCTCCCGGGTCTTGCTCAGGTTTTCCCCCTGGTATTCCTTGCTCTCAATATCCCCGTACTGGTTCAGCAGCTTAATGGTCTGGGGGAAATAGTAGTTGAGGAAGGTGCCGATCTTCGGCCGCTTCGCCGGTTCCTCCCGGACGGCAGCGAAGATGGAGGAGCTGAGTCCCCTGATCTTCAAGGCCTTCTGCTGCATGCCCGGGTCCCGGATGCGCTGGATGCACCGGTCCAGCTCCATGAGCAGGAGCTGATACTGATCCTTACCCTCCGCGCTCTCCGCGGCGGCCTTGCGCAGCTGCACTTCCGCCTTCGCGGGGTCGATGATGAGCACGTCCCGGGCCTTATCGAAGTAGGCCACGTCGCCGAAATAGCCCCGGTCCACCATATCATCCAAATCCTTCTCCACGTCCTTGGGCTTGCGGCCCAGCGCGGCGGAGAGGGAGGCCAAATCGATGCTGGCCTTGTCCCCCACGATTTTGACGCAGTTCTGGTAGTCCTGCTCCTTCTTCCCCTTCTTCCAGGAGGCGAAGAGCATGCCGCCGCCCCCCAGGGCTACCGCCAGGGATTCCAGCGCGCCCCACAGGGCACCCTTGCTCAGGGGGTCGAAGATGGTGAGCACACCGGCAGCCAGAAGCAGCCAGCCGAAGACGATGAGCACCGTGCGGCCCTTGCCGATGCGGGCTACCGGGTCCTTTTTCTTCTCCTCCGGCTTTTCCGTTTGGACGGTCTGCTGCTGAGGCTGCTGAGGCCGTTGGGCCTGCTGAGGCTGCTGAGGCTGCTGCGGCTGGGGAGCGGCCTGCTGGGGGTCATAGCCCTGACGGGCAGCCCGGGAACGGGAGGAGGAATTGGACTGGGGCATAAGGGGATCGACCCGGACAGACTCCTCCCGATGTTCCTCCGCCTTGGCAAAAAGAGCCATAAGAAGCTTGGAGAGTATGTCGTTCCCGCTCAGACGCATGAGCAGGATCACAACTCCCGCAGGCCAGAAGGCGCTCAGCAGGATCACGTTGATGATCCAGGAAAGAACGCCGATGCTATTCTTATCCGGTTTCTTTTCTTTCATGTTCGCTCCTGTTTCCCGGGCCGGTCCGGGACCGGCCCGGGAATCGGATTGGTCTTAACTCCGTTTCTCAGAGCCGGGGACCGGCGTTGCGGATGTTCTCCGGCATGTTGCTGTATTTCTCGAAGTTCCGGCGGAAGTTTCCGGCCAGCTCCTTGGCGGCGGCCTCATAAGCCGCGTCGTCCTTCCACATCGCCCGCTGATCCAGGAATTCCTCCGGCACGTTGGGGCAGGTCTTGGGCACCTGCAGGCCGAAGATGGGGTCAACGGTGAATTCACTCTTTTCCAGGTCCCCGTTCAGGGCGGCGGTGACCATGGCCCGGGTGTAGCGGAGCTTCATGCGGAAGCTGCGCTCCGCGCCGTACCGCCCGCCGGCCCAGCCGGTGTTCACCAGGTACACGTTGGTCTTGTAGGTGTCGATGCGCTCGCCCAGCATCTCCGCGTAAACGGAGGGATGGAGGGGGAGGAAGGGAGCGCCGAAGCAGGTGGAGAAGGTGGCTTGGGGCTCGATGATCCCCCGCTCCGTGCCCGCCACCTTGGCGGTATACCCGCTCACGTAGTGGTACATGGCCTGGTTGCGGTCCAGCTTGGAGATGGGAGGCAGCACACCGAAGGCGTCCGCCGTGAGGAAGATTACGGTCTTGGGATGTCCCCCCACACCGGGAATGACGCAGCCGGGGATATATTCCACGGGATAGCCCACCCGGGTGTTCTCCGTCAGGGTCGCGTCGTCGAAGTCCAGCTCCCGGGTCTCGGGGTTCATGATCACGTTCTCCACCAGGGAGCCGAAACGGATGGCGCCCCAGATCTGGGGCTCATTCTCCTTGGAGAGCCGGATGCACTTGGCGTAGCAGCCGCCCTCGATGTTGAACACGCCGGTGTCGCTCCAGCCGTGCTCGTCGTCGCCGATGAGGCTCCGGCCCGGGTCGGCGGAAAGGGTGGTCTTGCCCGTGCCGCTGAGGCCGAAGAAGATGGCCGTATCGCCGTCGGGGCCCTTGTTGGCGGAGCAGTGCATGGAGAAAACGCCCTGCTTCGGCAGAACGTAGTTCATGACGGAGAACACGCTTTTCTTGATCTCGCCGGCGTACCGGCTGCCTGCGATGAGCACCAGCTTCCGGGTGAAGCTGATGATGATGGCCGCCTCGGAATGGACGCCGTCCAGCTCCGGCTGGCACAGGAAGCCGGGGGCGGCAATGACGGTGAAGCCGGGGGCAAAGCTATCCAGCTCCGCCTGGCTGGGACGGACCAGGAGTTGATGGATGAACAGGTTCTGGCTGGCCAGCTCGTTCACCACCCGCACCGGGAGCCGGTGGGCGGGATCCGCGCCGGCAAAGCCGTCGAAAACGAAGAGCTCTCTGCCCTGAAGATAGGCGCAGGCTTTACCCAGGATGGAATCAAAACGCTCGGGGGAGATGGGCACATTCACCTTTCCCCAGTCGATTTCGTTGTGGATCTCCGGCTCGTCCACCACAAAGCGGTCGTCCGGGGAGCGGCCGGTATATTTGCCGGTCTCCACCACCAGAGCGCCGGTGGAACTCAGCGTGCCCTCGCCGCGCTCCAGCGCCTTTTCCACCAGACGGGCGGGTTCCAGATTGCGGTAAACAGCCTTGGAATTGGTGATGCCTAAAGCCTGCAGAAACTCATTCATGGGAAGCTCCTTTCTGCCTGTTCAGAGGCAGTATATTTAGTATACGAATGGGTCCGGGAACGCATAGTACATACAGACTATATCATACATCAAATCCCCCCGGAATAGCAAGAAAAATTGCAGACAAAAAGCATTCCCGGCAATTTGCAAAAAAGCACTTTCCACCGCTGGTGAAGCGTGCTATAATAATTTGTCATAATATCGGGGAGTGCAGGATTCTCCCCTTTCTGGAGCAGGGAATGAACGAAGTAAAGCAGCCGGAGGAAAACCGGATCGAAGGCAAAAACGCCGTTATCGAAGCCCTTCGCGCGGAGAGGGCATTGGACAAGGTCTATCTGGCCAAGGGGGAGCAGGACAAGGCTCTGCGGTTCATCGCCCAGAAGGCCAGGGCCCAGGGGGCGGTGATCTCCGAGGTGGACCGGCACAAGTTGGACGCCATGAGCGTCACCCATGCCCACCAGGGGGTGATCGCCGTTGCCGCTCTGCGGGAGTATGATACCCTGGAGTCCATCCTGGCCCTGGCGGAAGAGCGGGGGGAGAAGCCTTTGGTGGTGGTGTGCGACGAGATCACCGACCCCCACAATCTCGGGGCCATCATCCGCACCGCCGAGGCTGCGGGCGCCCATGGCGTCGTCATTCCCAAGCACCGCAGCGCGGGGATCACCGCCATTGTGGAAAAGACCAGCGCCGGGGCGGTGGAGCATATGGCCGTGGCGCGGGTGCCCAACCTCAGCGCCGCCCTGGAAAAGCTGAAGCAGGCAGGACTGTGGGTTTTTGGCACGGCGGCGGAGGGGGACCGCGTCCTTTGGGAGGCGGATTTGGCGGACGGAGCCGCCATTGTCATCGGCTCCGAGGGCTCCGGCATGTCCCGCCTCACCCGGGAATCCTGCGATTTTCTGGTGTCCATCCCCATGTATGGAAAGGTGTCCTCCCTGAACGCCTCCGCAGCGGCGGCCGTCGTGCTCTATGAGGCGGTGCGTCAGCGGAGCGGAAAAACAAGATGAATTGAGGAAGCTGCCATGTCTGAGCATGATCAGACAAAAGTGAATAATCCGGAGGAAACTGCCGAGGTATTCACCCTGGAGCAGATCCTCTCTGAGTACAAATCCGAAGCCTTCATGCGCAACGAGCGGAAGCTCTCCAAGGACAAGCTGGAGGAGCAGGCGGAGCGCATCATTCTGGAGGTCCGGCGGGAGCTGAGCGGTCTGCCTCCCGAGGACGAGGAGCCGGAGGCGGAAGCGGCGCCCCAGGAGCCGGCAGAATCGGAGCAGCCCGCGGAACCGCAGCGGGAGGCAGAACCGGAGCCCATACCGGAACCGGAGCCGGAGCCGGAGCCCGTATCCCCGGAGGAAGCGGAGGCCCTGCGTCTGGCGGAACAGGCGGCGGCAGCCGCCGCCCGGGAAGCGGAGGAAGCGGAGAAGGCACGGCTGCGGGAAGAGAAGGCCCGGGAGAAGGAAGAGCTTCGGAAAAAACGGGACGAGGAGCGGGAGAACCGGAAGAAGAACCGGGCGGAGGAACGGGAGGAATACCGCCGCAGGAAGAAGGAAGAACACCGCGCCAGGGAAGAGGCCGGGCGGAAAGCCAAGCAGGAATGGCTGCAGAAAATGGCCGACATGACCCCGGCGGAAGCGGGGGAGAAGTATGCCTCCGGTATTCCCTGGCTCCAGCGCAGGACCGCTATTGCCTTTGTGCTGTGCGTGATCATGGTCTTTGTGACGCTGCTGGGGGGCGGAGAGTCCGCCTCGGTGGCCTTCCTCCGCGGAAAAACGGCGGTATGTACCGCGCTCCTGGTACTCCAGGTGCTGACCATAATCTGCGGATGGGACGTCCTGGCCCGGGGGATCGGCACCCTGGTGAGCGCCAAGCCCGGGATCGAGACCCTGGTCACCTTTGCCAATCTGGCCGCACTGGGGGACGCCCTGTGGGTCATTCGGGGCTCTGCGGATGAGGTGGGCCTGCCTTACAGTGCCGCGGCGGCGCTGGTACTGGCCTTCGCCCTGATGGGGACCCGCATGGGCCGCACCGCCCTGCGGGACAGCTTCCGCACCATGCGGGGGGCCAGAGTGCCCACTGTGGTGCAGATGGACCCGGAGCTCACGGACCTGGGCCCGGTGATCACCAAGCACCTGGGAAGCTATCGGGGCTTCATTGCCAGGATGCTCCAGCAGGACCCGGTGGAGGAGCTGTACCGGAAGCTCTCCCCGGTGCTGCTCATCCTGTGCGTGTTCCTGGCCCTGCTCACCACCCTGATCTCCGGCAGAGGGACGCTGCTTCATGCCCTGGCGGGGCTGATCACCGCCGCCGCCTCCACCACGGCGCTCCTGGCCTATCACCGTCCCTTCGCTCTGGTGGCCAGGAAGCTGGCCGGACGCGGCGCCGCCATCGCCGGCTGGAGCGGAGCGGAGGAGATCAAGAAGGGGGAGGGCCTGATCCTGCGGGACAGCGACCTGTTTCCCGAAAAGACCGTCAGCGTCACCGGGATGAAGGTCCTTTCCGGGACCAAGGTGGAGCAGGTGATCTCCTATACGGGCAGTATGATCCTCACCTCTGGCTCCGGGCTGAGCCGTGCCTTCGACGAGCTCATGCGGCAGTACGCCGCCCCCACCCGGCGCACGGAGGATTTCCAGTATGACGCGGACGGGGGATACAGCGCGACCATCGCCCAGGATGAGGTGTTCGTCGGCTCCGGCGCATATATGAGCCTGAAGGGCATCCGCATCCAGGCGAATATCGACGTGAGCGGAGCGATCTACACCGCCGTGAACGGCAAGCTCTGCGCCCTGTTCATTGTGGAACACGCCCCGGCGGACAGCGTCCGCGGCGCCCTGCTCTCCCTGGAGGGGAGCAGGCTGAGGGCGATCTACGCCATCCGGGATTTCAACATCACCCCCGCCATGCTGAAAAACAAATTCCGTCTCCCCGGCACCGTGAACTTCCCCCCGGCGGAGGACCGTTTCCGCCTCTCCGCAGACGGGGACCCGGAGGAGGCAGAACCGCCTGCGGCCATCATGACCCGGGAGGGCCTGGGGCACTATCTGGAGCTGGTACGCTCCGGACGGCGGATGATCAAGGCGGCCCGCAGGCTGCTGGCCATGACCCTGGTGGGGTCACTGTTGGCCATAGCCATCATCGCCCTGGCGGTTGCCCGATGTGCGTTTGTTTCCATTTCCGCCTGGAACCTGATCGTGTTCCTCCTGGGCTGGACCGCCGCCAGCCTGCTCATCTCCGATAACGCCGAGGGAGATTGACCGTCCCGGAACGCAGGAAACGTTCTTCAAGAAAAATGCTTGTATTTTTGCCCACCCTCATGTATAATTCATAAAGTTTGCAGATTCTAATAAGGAGAGGAAATTCATGTCAGATAAGATCCGCAATATTTGCCTGCTGGGCCATGGCAGTACCGGCAAGACCAGCCTTGCCGAGAGCATCCTGTATCTCACCGGGATGACCGACCGTCTGGGCAAGGTGGTGGAGGGAAACTCCACCTGCGATTACGACGCGGAAGAGGTCAAACGGCAGATCAGCATTTCCACCGCCACCGTCTACGCGAACTACAACAAGGTCAAGATCAATATCCTGGACACCCCGGGCTTCTTCGATTTCGCCGGCGAAGTGCAGGAGGCTCTGCGCGTGGCGGACGCGGGCATCATCTGTGTCACCGCGAAGGACGGCCTGAACGTGGGCACTGAGAAGGCGTGGAAGTCCCTCTCCCAGGCGAACAAGCCCAAGGCCATCTATATCTCCAAGACCGATGAAGAGCACGCGGATTATGACCGCACCTTCAACCAGCTGCGGGAGCGCTTCGGCAACTCCGTCACCGCCCTGGCCATGCCCGTGGTGGAAGGGGAGAAGGTCACCGGCATCATCGACGTTATCACCAAGAAGGCCTTCCGCATCGAGGGCGGCAAGCGCACCGAGATCCCTGTTCCCGCCGCCGAGGCTGACCGGCTCAACGAGCTGAATGAAGAGCTGGTGGAGAATGCCGCCGGCACCAGCGAGGAGCTCATGGAGAAGTATCTGGAGACCATGGAGCTGTCCCTGGAGGAGGTCTACGGAGCCCTGAGCGTGGGCATCCAGGATGGGGATATCTGCCCCGTGTTCTGCGGCAGCGCCATGAGCGGCCTGGGCACCACCGTGCTGCTGGACGCCATCGTGAACTACTTCCCCGGCCCCCGGGAGGCGGGCAAAGAGCTGGATCCCGAAGCCCCCGCGAAGGCCATCATCTATAAGACCATCTCCGACCAGTTCGGCAAGTTCAGCCTGTTCAAGGTCATTGCCGGCAAGGTCACCCCGGATATGACCCTGGTGAA
>JAEEGL014700523.1_pt1 | contig 12652 bp, 13 predicted proteins | sample 9134231 | NCBI WGS metagenome assembly JAEEGL01 (sample SAMN16246548, study PRJNA631951) | gut metagenome | biome: gut microbiome; feature: rumen; material: fiber-attached | host: Bos | place: Iran: Karaj | collected 2018-10
ATATTATTACATATTACAATAATTTTATATTATTGAAAAATAAAAATCAATAAAATACATATATATTTCACAAAAAACTTGAAAAAACTTATAAAAAAATATAAAATATTAATGTTAAGGAGAGATAAGAATGTATTTGATTGTAGGATTAGGAAATCCAGAAAAAGACTATTCTAAAACAAGACATAATATGGGGTTTGAAGTAATAAATGAACTTGCAAAAGAATATGAAATAAAAATAGATAAAACTAAATTTGATGGCTTGTATGGAATGGGTATAATAGATGGAGAAAAAGTAATACTTTTAAAGCCACAAACATACATGAATTTAAGTGGAGATAGTATTGTTAAATTTAAGAATTTTTATAAAATAGAAAATGATAAATTAATTGTTATACTGGATGATATAGAGTTAGAACCAGGTAAAATTAGAATAAGAAGAAAAGGAAGTGCTGGTTCTCATAATGGTTTAAAATCAGTAGTAGAAGAGCTAAGAACAGAAGACTTCCCAAGAATAAGAATTGGAGTAGGAAAACCAGAGGATAGCATTGATTTAGTAGAATATGTAATTGGATATATTAGTGATGAGCAATATGATAAATTAAAAGAAGGAGTTGCTATAGGGAAAGAGGCTGTTAAAGTGCTATTAAAAGAAGGTATTGCAGAAGCAATGAACAAATTTAATTAAAGGAAAGTAATTTATGCAAGAAATAATAATAACGAACAAAGGAGAAGAAAAAATTATAATGCTTGTAGAAGATGGGAATATAATAGAGCATTATAAAGAAAATGATGAGAATGAAAGACTTGAAGGGAATATATATTTAGGTAAAATAAGAAATATATTACCAGGAATACAAGCTGCTTTTGTAGATATTGGTCAAGGCAAAAATACATTTATTCAAGTAAAAGACTTGGTAAAAAAAGTAGATGAAACAAAAGGGAATAATGTAGAAATAAAAGATATTAGAGAAGTAGCTAAAGTTGGAATGAATGTAATTGTACAAGTAAAAAAAGATGCAAATCACAGAAAAGGGGCAAGAGTTTCTACACATATTAGCTTAACTGGGAAATATTTAGTATATATGCCAGATACAGATATTATTACAGTTTCACAAAAAATAGAAGATGAAAGTAAAAAAAACAAATTAAAAGAAATGATAAAAGGGATTTTACCACAAAACTCAGGTGCAATTGTAAGAACATCTGCTATAAATGTTGATAAAAAGAAAATAAAAAAAGAAATTGATTATTTAGATGAAAAATGGAAAGAAATAAAAGAAAAATCAAAAAACAATAAAATTAGTGAATTATACAAGAGCGAAGGTATACTTGAAAAAACTATTCAAGGAACACTATCACAAGGAGTAGAAAAAATAACAGTTGATACAGATGAAGATTATGAAGCAGCTTCAAAATTAATTTCAGAAAACGAAGAATATTCAAAAATTAAAATTGAAAAAGTGGAAGACAGTACAGAAAAATACACATTAAAAAAACAATTAGATAATATAAATAATAGGAAAATCTGGTTAAAATGTGGAGGCTTTATAACTATAGATAAAACAGAGGCATTAACAGCAATAGATGTTAATTCTGGAAAGTATATAGGCAAGACTAATCCGGAGCAAACAATATATATGGTTAATAAAGAAGCAACAGAAGAAATAGCTAAGCAACTAAGGCTTAGAGACATCGGAGGAATAATAATAATTGATTATATAGATATGCAAAATGAAGAAACAAGGCAAAAAATAAAAGAAATATTGAAAGAAAGCCTAAAAAATGATCGCTCAAAGACACAAATATTAGAGTTTACAAAACTAAACTTGTTAGAAATAACAAGGAAGCATATGTTTAGTAATATTATTTAATTATATTAAGGAGGAAAAATCATGGATTTATCAGTAATTTTACCATTTTTGGGTGCGGTTTTAGTTGTTTTTATAGTACTAAAACTATTATCAGTTCCATTTAAATTAATTATAAAATTAGTGTTAAATGGATTAATAGGAGGATTAATAATATTTGTTATTAATTGGATAGGATCAGGATTCGGATTTTCATTACCATTAGAATGGTGGTCAGCAATACTTGTAGGATTATTAGGAGTGCCTGGGGTTATTATATTGGCAATTATACGTTTATTTTTATAAAAGAAGGAGAAACTACAAATGCCAGGATTTAAAAGAAACTCAAGAAATAGAAAAAGATCAAAAATTCAAATTGATTCAAATGTGCCTAAAGTATTAGTAATTGTTTTAATAATAGTAATTGTAATTTTTTCAGCAATATTATTAGGGAAACAAAGAATAAGAGAAATAGAAATAGCTAAAAGGCAAGAGGATGTAGATAAAATATTATATGATTTGTTCAATGAAACAAAAGATTATGATGATTTTGAGGCTTCTGATTTTGATTTGCCAGACAAAGTTATAAACATAGTTTCAATAGGTGATATTCTTTGCGAAACAGAGTTATATGAATCATCATATAGTAAAAGTAATCAAAAATATGATTTTGATAATATATTTTCAGACACAAAATCATATATTGAAAATGCAGATTTTGCTATAGCAAGTCTAGAAACAAATTTTGTAGATGGCGAGAGATTAAGTGGAGCAGGCAAATATAATGCTCCGATAGAATTTCTAGATTCAATAAAAAATTTAGGAATTGATTTGATAAATACAGCAAATAATCATAGTTTTGATTATGGAGTAAAAGGTATTAATTCAACAATAGATAATTTGAGTACAAGAGGAATAGAAAGTGTTGGAACATACAAAACAGAAGAGGAAAGTAGTAAGGTTTTAATAAAAGATATAGGTGGAATAAAAATAGCATTTTTATCATATACATATGGTTCAAATGTTAATAATAAAGAATTAAAAGACAACCAATATGCTCTAAATATAACAGATAAAGAAAAAATGTTGAGTGATATTAATAAAGCAAGAGACGAGGAAGCTGACTTTGTATTTCTATTAATGCATTGGGGAGATGTAGATTCATCTAAGATAAATGCAGAACAACAAGAATTAACAGATTTTCTTTTTGAAAATGGCGCGGATTTCATATTAGGTACACATCCGGCTTCAATTCAACCAATGGAAATAAGAGAAAACACAGAAGGAAAAAATATTTTTATAGCATATTCAACAGGAAACTACATTTCTGCAAGCAAATATATAAATTCAAATATAGAAATGATATTAGATATAGAAATAACTAAATACCCAGAAACTGGAGCAACAAAACTAACTAAAGTAACATATAAACCATTGTATTTATTGGACAGAGGTAAAAAAGCAGAACAAAGATATAAATTATTGGATGTAAGAAAAGAAATAGACAGATTTGAAAGAGACAATGTAAATAATTTAACCCAAGATGAGTTTTATGAATTATTAAAAGCATCTATAACAATTGATAATTTAATATATGACAAAGAATAACTTAAGTTGAAAAGTTGACATAAAAATGGTATAATATAGTTAATCTACTAATTATTTAAATAGTGAAAATTTTTAAGGAGGCAAACAAGATGAAAACAAGGACAGCAAAAATTTTCGCAGTAGTTACAATGTTAGTTGCAATGTGCAGTTCGGCATTTGCAACAGGACCTTATCTTGGTACGGCGTATAAAACCACGAATTATGGCAATGGCTCAGAAGTTGTTGAGATTTCCGGGGAAAAATCCGATGTGATGGTAGAGCTCATGCAGCGCAAATATGATTACATCATGCAGGGAAAACTGCAGAGTGTCTACTTTTATACAGATGATACGAATGCAGTTGCAAAACTGTTTTTAGTGCGTAAGCCGACCGGATTATTCAAACTTTATGAGTTTTGTGGATCTAAAGAAAAGGCTTTAGAAAAAGAGGAATTCCTCAAGTCAACCGGCTTTGAAGTCAATATCATGGATGACAATAATTTGAGTGAAACTACTCTTATGGCGGACAAAAAAGTATTGTAATTACACTGAGAAACTGACTTATTGTCAGTTTCTCTTTATTTTGGTATAATATATGCGGTGATAATTATGAGAATAGGATTTATTTCCCTAGGATGTTCTAAGAATTTAATAGATACTGAAATGATGATTGGGTTATTAGAAAAAGGGAAAATTGAAATAGTAAATAAACCAGAAGAAGCAGAAATAATAGTAATAAATACATGTGGTTTTATAGAAAGTGCAAAACAAGAAGCAATAAACACTATATTAGAAATGGTAGAATACAAAAAAAGTGGAATATGCAAATATATAGTAGTAACTGGCTGTTTGGTAGAAAGATATGAGCAGGAATTAAGAGATAGTATGCCAGAAGTAGATTTGTTCATATCAATAAATGAATATAATAAATTTGCAGAAAAAATAGAAGAATTAACAAATATTAAACTGTATAATTATCAATTAGATTATATAGATAGACATATAACTACAGGCACAGACACAGCATATTTAAAAATTGCAGAAGGGTGTAGTAATAGATGTACATATTGTGCAATACCATATATTAGAGGCCCTTTTGTAAGTAGAAAAATAGAAGAAATATTAAAAGAAGCAAAAAGACTTAATGATATGGGGATAAAAGAAGTAATTGTAATAGCACAAGATACAACAAAATATGGAATAGATTTATATGGTGAATCTAAATTGGCAGTGTTACTAGAAAAGCTAAGCAAATTTGAAAGCTTTAAATGGATCAGATTTTTATATGCTTATCCAGAAAGTGTTACAGATGAATTAATAAATATTGTTAAAAAGAATGATAAAATATGCAAATACTTTGACATACCAATACAACATATATCAGATAAGATTTTAAAAACAATGAATAGAGCAAGCAGAGCAAAAGAAATAGAAGGCTTAATTCATAAAATAAGAAAAGAAATTCCAGAAGCTATTTTAAGAACATCTTTAATAGTGGGATTTCCAGGAGAGACAGAAGAAGATTTTGAAAAAATATATAAATTCGTAAAAGACACAAAATTTAATAAATTAGGAGTATTTGAATATTCGAAAGAAGATGGAACACCAGCAGAAAAGCTAAAAGATCAAGTACCAAGTAGAATTAAACATGATAGATGGAAAAAAATAATGACTCTTCAAAATGGTATATCTAAGAAAAAATTAGAAGAATATATAGGAAAAGAATATGATGTGTTAGTGGAAGGAATAACGAATAAATACATAATAGGAAGAACACAAATGGATGTGCCAGAAATGGATGGACAAATATATTTAAAATATGAAAAGGGTATAAATATTGGGGACATTGTAAAAGGCTTTGTGACAAGCGTCGAAGAATATGATTTAATAGGAGAAATAAAAAAATAATGAAAAATAAAAGGAGTTTTAAAACTCCTTTTATTTGTTATATTTATTATGAAAAATATATTGGTATATATTTTTTTACTATTCGAAAGGTATAAATTTTTTAACAATGTTATGTTCAGATTTATCACTATGTTGATATTCTGTAAATGAATTTGATAATGTTGTATCAACTAAATTTTCAACCTCGTCTTGTGAAGCATGTTCTGCTAAAACTAATTCGCTAACTAAAATTTGTCTAGCATTTAATAACATTTTCTTTTCACCTGTTGATAATCCTTTTTCTTTTTGTTTAAAACTCAAATTTCTTACAACATCTGCAACTTCATAAATGTCTCCACTTTTCATTTTTTCCATATTATCTCTATAGCGTTTATTCCAATTCATAGACATTTCTGTACTATCATTTCCTAAAACTTTGAATACCTCGTTAGTAGTTTCTTTATCTATAATACTTCTTACACCTATATCTTCTGCCTTAGCAGTAGGTACCATAACCTTTACTTCCCCAGGCATTTCTAAGATGTAATAAGATTGCTTTTCACCTAAAATATCTTTTTCTTCGATTGATTTTATAGTCCCTGCACCATGCATTGGGTATACGATTTTATCTCCAACATTGAACATAATCATTGGCTCCTTTCATAGTATTTTTTTCATCACACTATCTATATTATACTACAAAAATTACCAAAAGTCAAAGGAAAATTGACATAATTTATATATATTTTTATTTGCTTGTTGAACCAAATCCACCTACGCGTTCGCCGGATGCACAGTCATCATCTGCTATTAAAAATTTCTGAAAAAATCCTTGACCAATTGTGTCACCCTTAGAGACAGTTAAATCTTTGCTTCCAACATTATAAAAAGCGAACATAATGTGACCATCATTATCTGGGTTCCCATAGTAGTCTGAATCTATTACTCCAATGCTGTTTGCAAGAATTAAACCTTTTTTGGCAGGATTAGAACTTCTATTTGCTAAAATTAAAACTTCATCTTCTCCAAAGAAAGATTTAACACCTGTCTTTACTAGTACTGGCTTAACGCCTGGCTTAAATGCTGGAATAACAACATCTTCTGCCGCCTCAAAATCATATCCAGCTGAGCATTTAGTTTTTCTAACAGGAAGATTAATATTTTTATCTTCATATCCCTTTACAACTTCAAATCCACGTTTTTTATCCATAATATTACCTCTTTTCATAAAAAATTGATATTTTTATTTTATATTAATAAAATAAAAATATCAATAAAAAAATACTAATAAAATATATTTTTGTTTTACTTTTTCTCGTTATTATTTATAAAAGAAGTAGCAGCTTCTTGAATAATGCTTTCAGCTGTTTTATATGCAGAATTATTCAAATCTTTTATTTCAGTTTCAGATAGAAAACTATTATCATTTTCAAGTAAGTTTTCTACTTGTATTTTATAGTTTAATAAATCTGGATTTTCGCCTTTATATTCAAATAGCTTTCCCAACTGCTTTTTAAATTCATTTTGAGTGTTTACAATTTGTGTTGCACTAGCTACAGGAGAAATAGGCATAGATGAGTTTTCATTATATTTACTACATAAAAATGTTTTATTTGTAGCTAATTCTTGTTGTTTACTTTTTTCTAATTCAATTTGTTGTTTTACATTATCAATTTTATCAACGACACATTTACATATATCATGATATGAGAAACAGTTATCTAATTCATCAATTGAATTTGAATAAGCTGTTTTAAAATTCAATATATCTCTATTTAAATCTGTGGAATAAGAATTTAAAACTCTTTTGCAAGCAGAATATTCTGAGCAATCTGGATGCTCGAAAATATATTGCTTTATGCTATTTCCTATTTCTTTTTTATAGTTATTATCATTAGTAAAATTGTAGTCTGGTTTGTTTATAGCTGCTTTATTTGAAAGTACTTTAATATTTGATTCATATTCTCTGCATCTATTGTTAAAGGCAGCTTGAATTTTATTTCTTCCATTAAAGAATCCAGCTATTTTTTGGAAAAATCCAACTTTTTGATATGGAACTAAACCTAATTCTTGTGAATTTTTGAAACTTTCAAATTCTTGCTTTACCTTATTTAAAGGAATAACATAGTTTTTATTATACTCTTCTACTTGAGAAGAGATTTCTTTTATTGCTTTTTCAGATAATCCAATAGTATCAATGGTTTTTTGAGAATTTTTTAATCTGTTTAAAAGCCTTTTTGATGAGTTTATAGTGTTCTCATTTTCTATAATGCTATTCTCAGCACACCTAATTGAATCTAATAATCTATTTTGTTCTTTTAATTGATCTTCATAAGAACCTTTAGTTTCAGGTGATAATACAAAGCTTTTTATCAAACTATTTTTATTTATGTATTTAGCAATATCATTATCACTAGCCAATGTTTCAGAAGCTGTTTTAAACATCTGAACCCTAGCTTGCTTTTCATCAAATTCTTTTAAAATATATTCTTCTATGTTAGTAGAGTTATATATGTTTGATAAACCTCTTATTTCTGCATTGATATTATTAATCTCTGATTGTATAGAACTTAAATCTGTCTCTGAAAAGCTTTTGTAATCATCAGAGAAGTTTTTATAAGCATCTGCTAATGCATTATATTCATTCGATGTATAATCATATTTTTTATTCATATTATCCAAAAATTCTGGACTATGTGATACCAAATTCTCAGAAGCTAATTCGTATATTTTATTATCTTCATAATCAGGATATTTTTCTTTAACATCTGCAATATATTTTTGTAATATTCTTTCTTTAATTTCATGTCTTTTTGTGATTTTGTTTAAAACACTAAAATTGCCATTTAAATATTTAGACAAAATCATTAATCCTGTAAATTCACCCAAATTGCCATCAGAATCTTTAAAAAGATAAGATTTATTAAAGGCCTCATCAGAAACATAAAAGTCAGAGCAATTATAGCTAGAAGCACCTTCAGCTATAGGGCGAATAAAGTCTTTATAGAAATCATTGACAGATTTATAAAAGTTTAATTTAAGTTCTAAATCTATTTTCTTTTTAGAAAGAGCATTTCTTTCTTCTTTTTTTGTGTTTATAAAATCATTAACTTGCTGTTCTTTAATATTACTTACTTTATCATGTAAAATTTTATTCTTTTTTGCAAAAACAACAGATCTTATGGTGTTTCTTCTTTTCATGGCAACATCTAATTGTTCAGAATAGAATTCCTTTAGTTTATTAGAAGAAGTATTATTCTCTTTTTCTGTTAATTCAATCAAAGATTGTTCTAGATATTTATAATAATCTAAAATACTATTAAATTCGTTTATTTCTTTAATTTTATCCATTATACTTTATCCTTTCATAAAACTTAAAGCTCTTCATTAGTAATTGTATTTAGCAGATCATCAAAATCCGATAAAGAAAGGTGTTCTAACTGGTTTAAGATTAAATTTTCATCAAAACTAAAATCTTTATCCATTTTAATACCTCCATAATATTAAAATATTGTATAATAAAAAAAATTTTTTTGCAATAGGAAAGTACAAGAAAAACAAGTAAATTAACTTAACATAAAGAAGGATTTTGTGGATAGTTGTCGAATAGTATACGATAAGAAAGGTAAGGATATGGCAAGATACAGTGAGGAATTAATAGATGAAATCAGAAATGCTAACGATATAGTTGATGTGATTTCACAATATGTAATCTTAAAAAGAAGCGGTAGAAATTTTTTTGGATTGTGTCCATTCCATAAAGAAAAATCACCTTCTTTTTCTGTTTCGCCTGATAAGCAAATATTCCATTGCTTTGGCTGTGGAGTGGGGCGGAAATGTCATACACTTTATAAGTAAAATTGAGAACATGAATTTTATGGAAGCATTGCAAACATTAGCGGAAAGAGCAAATATTACACTTCCAAAATTGGAGAATTCTGAAGATAGCAAAACCATAGAATTGAAAGACAAACTATATAAAATTAATGAGCTAGCAGCACAGTTTTATCACGAAAATTTATATAAGCCAACATCAAGAATTGCACAGGAGTATATAAAGAAAAGAAAATTAGATAACAAAACCTTAAAAAAGTTTAGAATAGGGTATTCAGGTAATTTTAATGAGTTATATACTTATCTAAAACAAAATGGATTTTCAGATGAAGAGCTTATTACTTCTAACTTAGTTTCTAAAAGTTCTAATGGTCAGTTAATTGACAGATTCAGAAAAAGATTGGTGTTTCCAATACAAGATATAAAAAACAGAACAATAGCTTTTGGTGGTAGAGTGCTAGATGATTCTTTACCTAAATATATAAATTCTCCTGAAGGATTAATATATAGTAAAGGTAGAAACCTATATGGCCTTAATATAGCTAAAAATAGTGGAAAAAAAGAAATAATAATTGTAGAAGGATATATGGATGCAGTTTCTTTACATCAAAGAGGTATTGATAACGCCGTAGCATCATTAGGGACAGCATTAACAGAGGCACAAGGAAGATTACTTACTAGATATAGCGAAAAAGTAATTATAGGATATGATTCTGATGGGGCAGGACAAGCTGCAACATTAAGAGGATTAGAAATATTAAATAATATGGGGTGCGATTTAAGAATATTACAGATGGAAGGAGCAAAAGATCCTGATGAATATGTGGTAAAATACGGCAGTGGCAGATTCAACATTTTACTTAAAGAGGCTATATCTTTAGTAGAATTCAAAATTAAAGTATTGAAAAACACACTAGATATAAACAATGTAAATGATAAAATCAAATTTTTAAATGAAATAGCAAAAATATTATCAAATGTAAACAGCAAAATGGAACAAGAGGTATATATAGACAAAATCTCAAAAGAATATGGAATATCAAAAGAAGCAATTTACGCACAAATAAGTAAACTTTTAAATAAAAGCACAAAAGGTTCAAAGATTTTAGAAAGCGACAAAATAGTAAAAAGACAAGAAAATGTAAACGATGAAAAGCTAAGTGAACAAGATGAACGAAAAGAGAAAATACTAATTTGGTTATTAGTAAACAATCCAATTGAAACATATAGCGCGATACATGAACAAATATTACCAGAGGACATAAAAAGTGAAAAAAACAAAAAAATAGTAGCCAAATTGTATGAAGAATATCAAAATGGAAATAGTAATATTAATGGGATTTTAGACACATTAGAAGAGGAAGATGTTAATCACATAACAGGAATCGTATCTGAAAATTTTGAAGTGTCAGATATAAACAAGGGAATATCAGATATTTTGCTAGTATATGAAAGAGAAAAACTATTAAAAGAAAAAGAAGAAATTGTAAAAGAACTAGAGAATAAGAGATTAAGTAATGATGAGAGTTCTGCATTAGAAGAAAAATTGAGTCAAATAATTATAAAATTATCAAAATTAAAGAAACATAGTGGAGGGGTATAATGGGAAGAAAAAAGAAAGAAGAAATAAAAGAAGTAGCAAAAGCAAAAGAAGCAAAAAAATCTACAAAAGTGGCAAAAAAAGAAAAAGCAATTAAAGCTGAGAAACCAGTAAAAAAAGAAACAACAAAAAAAGTGCCTAAAAAAGAAGTAAAAACAAAACCAACTCCAAAAATTAAAAAAGAGACAGTAAAAAAGGAAACAAAGAAGGCAGTAAAAAAGGCATCTAAAAAAGAAGAAACAAAAATAGATACAGGAAAGAAAGAAAATCCAGAAAAAGCAAAGAAGCTAAGTAAAGCAGTGAATACAGAGAAAAAAGCTGAAAAGAAAAAAGTGGAGAAGGAAGAAAAAACAGAAAAAGTTCAAAAAAAGGAAGAAAAACCTAAAGCAAAGAAAGAATCTGCAGATAAAAAGGAATTAAAAACAAATAAAATAGATAAAAAAGCTAAAACAGAAAAAAAGACTGAAAAACCTGAAAAAGAATCAAAATCAGATAAAAAAGTAGAAAAGAAAATGCCAGAGGAAAAAGTAGAAATAAAACCAGAAGAATCTCCAAAAATCGAAAAAGTAAAAGAAGAAAAGACAGATGAAAATGTAACAAAAGGTGTAGAAGCAATATTAAATAAAGCGAAAGAAAAAGGACAAATAACTTACGGAGAACTAGCAAATGAATTGGTAGATGCAAACCCAGATCAAATAGATAAAGTTTTTGATGCTTTTGAAGAATTAGGTGTAGATGTATTAAAAGATGATTTATTAGAGCCAGAAGCAGAAGATCTAGAAGATGTCGAAGTAGAAGATGTAAAAGATTATTTAAGTAATTTGACATTTGATGGACCTAATGCTGATGATCCTGTGAGGGTATATTTAAGAGAAATTGGAAAAATACCTTTATTATCATATGAAGAAGAATTAGAGTTATCAAAGAGAATATTAGAAAATGATGAAGAAGCAAAACAAAAATTAGCAGAATCAAACTTGAGATTAGTTGTAAGCATAGCTAAAAAATATGTTGGTAGAGGAATGCTATTCTTAGATTTAATACAAGAAGGTAATATGGGATTAATTAAAGCTGTAGAGAAATTTGATTATACAAAAGGATTCAAGTTTAGTACTTATGCAACATGGTGGATAAGACAAGCTATAACTCGTGCCATAGCAGATCAAGCAAGAACTATAAGAATACCAGTTCACATGGTAGAAACAATCAATAAATTAATAAGAACATCAAGACATTTACTTCAACAATTTGGAAGAGAACCAACTACAGAAGAATTAGCAAAAGAATTGGAAATGCCTGTTGAAAAAGTAATGGAAATACAAAAAATAGCACAAGATCCAGTTTCACTAGAAACGCCAATAGGAGAAGAGGATGATAGCCATTTGGGAGATTTTATACCAGATGATGATTCACCAGCACCACATGATTCAGCAGCATACACATTATTAAAAGAACAATTAGAAGAAGTAATGAATACATTAACGCCAAGAGAAGCAAAAGTTTTGAAATTGAGATTCGGCTTAGAAGATGGAAAAGCAAGAACTCTTGAAGAGGTTGGAAGAGAGTTTATGGTTACAAGGGAAAGAATTAGACAGATTGAAGCTAAAGCATTAAGAAAGTTAAGACACCCAAGCAGAAGTAAAAGACTAAGAGATTATATGAACTAAAACTTGATTTTTTTTCAAAATTATGTTAAACTATATATGTATTGTATAATTTTGAAAAAAGAGAGGTGAACTTGCTTAAGGAATATAAGCAGACGATTATGGGAAAAAGTGAAACAAAAACAGCAAGCTTGTGGACTACTATGAAAGCATTTTTTGCAAATGATGTAGAACACAGTAAAGAATTCCAAGAAGAGCTAGCAAAAATTGAAAAAGTTCAAAAGCAAGTAC
>JAEEGL010140596.1_pt1 | contig 12651 bp, 3 predicted proteins | sample 9134231 | NCBI WGS metagenome assembly JAEEGL01 (sample SAMN16246548, study PRJNA631951) | gut metagenome | biome: gut microbiome; feature: rumen; material: fiber-attached | host: Bos | place: Iran: Karaj | collected 2018-10
TACGAGCAACTCCCCATCCCGAACCACACCGAAGGCATCAAGTTGGTGCTCAAGGCTTTGGTCGACGAGAAGATGGGTGTCATCAAGGACCTGAAGGAAATCAACGCTGTCGGCCACCGCGTGGCCCATGGCGGTGAGAAGTTCTCCCACAGCGTGCTCATTGACGACAATGTCGTCGAAATGATCAAAGACCTCGTCGACCTCGCCCCGCTGCACAATCCAGGTGCCTTGCAAGGCATCGCAGCCATGGAGGCAGTGCTTCCCGGTATCCCGATGGCTGCCGTGTTCGACACCTCGTTCCACAGCACCATGCCGCCTGAGGCTTATCTCTATGCCGTGCCTTACGAGTACTACGAGAAATACCGCATCCGTCGCTACGGCTTCCACGGCACCAGCCATAAGTACGTGGCCGAAAAAGCTGCTGCTTTCGTCGGCAAGGACTGGAAGCAGACGAAAATTGTGACCTGCCACTTGGGCAGTGGTGCTTCCATCGCCGCAGTGGAATACGGCAAGTCGGTGGAGACTTCCATGGGCTTCACGCCTGTTGAAGGCCTCGTGATGGGCAGCCGCGCCGGCGACCTCGACGTGGGCGTCTTCATGTATATCATGGACAAGGAAGGCTACGACACCAAGGAAATGAACACTTTGGTGAACAAGAAATCCGGTCTCGTGGGCATCACGGGTGGCAAGCAGGACATGCGCGATGTGCGTGCCGGCAAGGAAGAAGGCGACGAGCGTTGCACCTACGCCTTCAATATGTTCGCCCACCGCGTGAAGAAATACATCGGAGCCTACATGGCTGTGATGAACGGTGCTGACATCATCGTCATGACTGGCGGCATCGGCGAGAACGCTTGGTTCATGCGTGAGGCCATCCTCGAGAACATGGAAGGCCTTGGCATCGAGTTCGACCGCAAAATCAACAAGGAAATCATCGGCGATGCAGGCGTCATTTCCACGCCTAATTCTAAGGTTACTGTTGTTGTGTATCCCACTGATGAGGAATTTGTCATCGCACAGGATACATATAACTTGGTAACCAAGTAATTAGAATCGCTTTTTTGACGCGTATGCGTCATTGCGAGGAACGAAGCAATCCAGACGTGAAGTTTGTTGTCTGGATTGCTTTGTTGTTTATTTAACTCTACGATTATGATGTGCCTATTGCTTTTTAAACAAACACAAAACATTAAATATCAATAAATTGCATTATTCTACAAAATTCTTCTCAAAAAACGGACTAATTTTTCTTCCTGAAAGCATCTATCTGTAAATTTTCAAACGCTCAAAATATGTTTACAACTTTCATCAACGGAAAAGGTTTTTACATACTTTTGCAACAAGTTTACTAAAAACATAGAGGAGCCATGAGATATTTTACGCCATTTGTCATATTACTTTTTTCGCTCAATCTTCACCTGTCGGCACAATCCGCAAAAGACCTCGAAGCCAACAGAATCATTATGAACAGGGTGATTCTTGACCAAGAAAACAACGTCTGCGCCCAAGGTAATGGTGAGACCTACGAAGAAGCACTCAAGAATGCGTTGCAAAACCTGTCCTCCCAAATCTATTCACGCGTGGAGAGCCAATCATTGAGCAAAATCGTCTCGACAAACACAAGCGGCAAAATCACCGAAGAAGTTTCTTTCACAAGCGACTTCAAATCGACCACGACACTCGACCTCTATGGACACCAAACCCTTTTGATTGAGATGCCCAACAAGAAAAGCAAACTCTACACTATTTTCGCCTACATTGATACGAAGAAGGCGAACGAGATTGTGGAAGAGCAAAAACGTGCTGAAGAAGAAGAACAACTCAAAAAGGCAGAGAAATTCAAAAACGACATCAATTTCTACTACAACGAAGGCATCCGTTCTCTTTCGGAGTTGAGCATTGGCAATGCCTTGAAGTTTTTCTATTGCGGATACATCATTTCATCGGGAAGCCAAGCCACGATTGAGAGAAATTCCACCAACCAACCTGCCGAGGCCGTGTTCATCCAATTGCTTGACGAAACCTTGAACAACATCTCCGTAATCTGCGAGTATGAGGAAGAAGAAAAGATAGACAAATACCAAACCTCTTATACCAAACACTTGGGTTTCTATTACGGCACCCCTCTCAGGAAACTTGACGGCATGGACTTCAAGTACTACGACGGCAACACCTTTGTCAATGGTGCGCGCGTGCGCGATGGCGTCAGCACAGCCGAGCTGAGGTACGACCTTGACCATTTCGACCTCCACTGCATCTATCAAATCAGCGACAACGAGCTGCCGAATCAAGTGCTTGAAGCTTTTGAAAACAAGATTATCAAGACTTTGGAACTCACCTCAGCCGACAAAGTGATAAAGTGTCAGTTGGAAGCCCCTGTCTTACCGAAAGACAAGTTTGCGGAAGAGCCCGCTCCAACACAAGCGTTAAGCCTCGATTACGACAGCCTTCGATACGACAGCCTGAAATACATCATGTATGACATTGAAAATGCCATCAAAGACAAAGATTACGACGCAGTAAAACCCTATTTTACCGATAATGGGTTGGATTGTTTCAACAAATTAGTGCGCTATGGAAATGCTTCCATCATCGAAACTCCACTAAGATACGATTTCATCCGTTTGGGCGATTTGGTCATCTGTCGCAGCATTACCATGCAGTTCCAGTTCAAGAAAAACAAGAAGTTTGTGGAAAATGTCACCTTCCGATTCAATAAGGACAACAAAATCGAATCATTAGCCTTTACCCTGACTGACACAGCGCAACACGACATTTTGGACAACGAAGACTGGGGCCAAGACTCGAGAATCACCCTGCTGTCTTTCATGGAGGACTACCAGACCGCATACGCATTGGGACGCATCGACTACTTAGAGCAAATCTTCTCGGAAAACGCCCTCATCATCTCAGGCTATAAAGTGATGAAGAAAGTCGACGGCGATGGCATCAAACTACGCAATTACACCAGATTGGACACGCTCTCCAAGTCACAATACATGGCCAAACTGCGCCGACATTTCAACACAAAGGAATACATCAACCTGAACTTTACAGAAACTGATTTTGTCCAAGCCTCAGGCATGAATGACTTTTTTGGCATCAGAGTGCGGCAGGAATACTACTCCAGCAACTATGGCGATGTCGGCTATCTCTTCCTTTTGGTTGATTTGAGAGAAGACGTCCCTGTGATTCATGTTAGAGCTTGGCAGGAGGACAGGCTTCCTCTTAATCAGTTGTTTAGCCTTAAAAATGTCTATTATTAGAAACTTGAAAATCTATTGTTATGAAAAGAATATGCTTTTTATCCATAATCTTCTTTGCGATTGCCACGACATCACTTGCGCAAGACTATGAAGTACGCAGTATTGAGCATTTGCCCATGGACATGACCGCGAAAATCAACAACCTCACGGAACGCCCCAACGGAGGCCAGTATTGTGCCGTGTTGCGTATCGCCACCCAAAACATACTTGCCAAAGACCGCAATGATTTCCAATTCCGCCCCGACATGGGCTCGCACATCCGCGAAAGGCGCAATGAAGGTGGTGAGATTTTGTTGTGGGTCTCTCCTGGAATCAACTATCTGACCATCAAGCACAAGGATTTGGGCAACATGCTCATCTTCATCCCAGAGCTTTTGCATGGCGAAGTGGAAAGTCTCAATACCTACCGCATTCTCATCGTGGGATTGAAAGAACTGCCCAAAGAGCCCATAGCATACGGAAAATGCCAGATGGTGTTTCTCCCTCACCCCGAAGATGCCACACTTTTCATCAATGACGATTCCATTGGGACGGGCAGCCACACCATCACAAGCCTGTCAGGAAACTACCATTGGAAGGTGGAGCACCCGCTATACCAAACCGAAGAAGGAACCGTAGAACTCACTAAAGGAAAAATCGACTCTATTTACGTGAACCTTATTCCAACCTACGGATATATCAGAATCATGGGCGACGACAAAGATGGGGGAAAAGCATTGAAAGTCTACATTGACGGCGAACCGAAAGGAGATATCCCCTTCACAAGTGGCAAACTGGCAGCCGGAATCTACGAAGTGACCCTGAAATCCGGTGATACCATCAAGGCTAAGAGCCAGATAGAAGTCAAGAAGCAACAGATAAGCATTAACCAGACCAACGACCTGATTTGGTATTATGATAGAGCACTCTACATCAGCAAACGCATGAACGACTTCAATAGGGCCAACAATCTATTGGAAGGGGATGATAGCGCAAACAACAGCGATGATGCCATAGACTCCTTGGTCAAAGCCAGACGCACCCGGTATTATCCGATTACAGGCAAAGTCATCATCCATTCAACGCCAAGTGCCTGGGTATCTGTTGACAGTGTTAAACATGGCCTTACGCCCGTCACCATCGACAGTCTGGCAGTCGGTACTCACCAACTTGAGATAGCAGCGGGCAATTACACCTTAATCCATCAGGAAATCAATGTTGTGGAGGACAATGTGATGTCTTATTCTTACCAACTCAAACCTGAATGTGTTGCCACCATCGTTTCTGATAGGCCAGATGACCAAGTGTTTGTAAACAACGAATACGTAGGCAAAACCCCTGTGACCATCCAGAGACCTTTCGGCGTCTATTCCATACGTATCAGACGTCCAATCCGATATAGTATAGAAGAAGAAATCACATATACCTTAGAGGAAGAAATCTCCTTGGAACCTAATGATTTGGGACCGACCATTTACTTACCCTTAGGCCAGACCGTCCATATCGAAACAGGAAACAAAAGAGCCAAGCTGTATCGTGACAACAGCTATATAGGGAGAACACCTTTGGATCTGTTCATAGCGAACGGACATCACACCATCAGCGTCGAACACGGATGGAAAGAAGGTGAAAAAGAAATCACCATATCCAAAGACAACCACCCCGACGACTTGAATATTGAGACCCAACTACTTAGCATGTCTTCATTCATGAAAAGGGGAGCCTTTTTCATGACCGGCAACCTCGGTCTATTTAAAGAAAGTAACCCTGTTTGGGGGTTAAACATCGGCGACATCGGGATTGAAGGACGAGCAGGATGGTATCTCAGCCTTATGACAAACGGAGAATATCTCAGTCAACTTCACAACGGAACCTATGCCGTATTGAACGCCTATACGTTTGCAAACGAAGAGGGTGTCGTCAGCGATGGCCGGCAACCGACTTATACGGGTGAAGAGTCACACGTAAGGTTTTCCGCACAACTCGGTTTAGCATTAAAAGTGGTTGGACCTGCTTATTTGAGAATGGGAGCTGGTTATGGAATAAGACGCACTGCATGGAAAACCGACGACAACTCTTGGGTGGTCATTAACCCCATCAGCTGGAAAGGCTTTGAGGGTTCGTTGGGTCTACAGTGTCACTTCTACAACATTGTTGTCAATGCCGATGCCCTGATTCCGATTCCCAATGGCAACCGTGTAGTTGAGTTCAGAGTTGGTTTAGGGTACTGCTTGAAACATAGAAGATGAAAGAGAGATAGATTCCATTTGCACCATCTCTTGCATGGAATAACATGGGCTTTTAAGCTTGCTGACGAAAGTCAAAAACAGCTTCTGAAGCCCATGTTTTTTATTGTCTCGTTCCAAAAACACATTTAATAAGTCACTGAAATCCATATAGTTATAGAATAATTCAGCAAAAACCATTTGATTTTCAGACTAATAAAGTGTCCAAGCGGCCTCTATTGGTCAAAGAATCGTTTCAAACGAAATATGTTGAATTAAAAAATAGAGAAAAATGAAGACTATTCGATTACGGTCAAAAAGGGTCATGATTGCCCTGTTCGTCCTACTGCTGAGCGTGGCGGGAACGACTAAAGGGTATGCGTATGATTTCAGCGCGGTTTGCGAAACCGGACAAACCTTGTATTACAACATTACTGATGCCACAAATCATTATGTGGGATTGACGTGCCCAGTAGGAATTGACGGCAGTATTTGGTCGGGATTCACAAAACCCTTTGGTTTCGTTAGCCTGCCTGTAAGTGTTCAACATAATGGAGTCACATATACTGTGACCTCAATTGGACATACTGCGTTTTATGGTTGCACTGATCTGACTTCGATATTCATACCGAATTCAGTGAATTCTATTGGTTCTTCTGCTTTTTGGAATTGCTATGGTTTGACCTCTTTAACAATACCGGATTCCTTGACTTCCATCCAAGATGATGCGTTTCATACTTGCATCGGTTTGACCTCAATATTCATACCGAATTCGGTAACATACATGGGAAGAAATCCATTTGGAGGTTGCAGTGGTTTAGAACAAATCATTGTTGATATAGGGAATACATCATATGACTCTCGTGAAGACTGTAATGCTATCATCAACAGCAATACAAATGAATTGATTACAGGTTGCAAGAACACGGTAATTCCTAATTCCGTAACTTCTATTGGTGTCTGGGCATTTTTTTATTGCACAGGTCTGACCTCAATAGTCGTCCCGAATTCTGTGAATTTCATTGGAACCTATGCGTTTGTTAATTGCAGTGGCTTGACTTCAATGATTGTATTGGCAGAAAATCCTCCTTCTGTTGGAACAAGTGGTGCTTTTCCTGGCGTTCCCAAATACATCCCTGTTTATGTGCCGAGCGGCACTATTGAGGCTTACCAAAATGCCGAAGGTTGGAACGAATTCACCAATTATCATGAAATAGAATCACCTATACCTCCTACTGACTATATCTCCGATGGCCTCATCATGTATCTTGACGGTATCAATAACACGAGAAACGGACACTCTACAACGACCGATGTTTGGGAGGATTTAATGGGCAATTATGATTTGGCCGTCTCCAATTATTCTTCCTATACTTGGGAAGACAATCACTTTATTGGTCTTGGAAATGGCGGATACTTAAACACTGGCCATACATGGCAATATTTCAACTCTTTGAACGATGATTTGACAATCGAAATTGTCACTTATATTGATTGTGATAAAACCTCGCCAGGATACAGAGGATTAGTAGGATGGCATATGGGAAGCTATAATGGCACGGTAATACAAAACGACCAAGGTAGTATGAGAATGCAAACTCTTGGCTTTATGCCTGTGACTGATGCTGATGATCAAATAGCCACTATTTCATACACCAGATATAACGGGTCATTTTTGAACGGGTCATGGAGTGTTGACGATGGTACTATTTGGCGAGGAATCAACTCAAATTATACAGTTGTTTTTGGCAATAGTTATCTTCAACACAGAGGCTGGAACGACAGTATTTATTGCATCCGTATGTACAACAGAACGCTTACGCCCGAAGAAGTTGCTTATAACCATAGCATTGACGTTGAGCGTTTTGGTGCAGGCAATGGAGGTGGCAGTCCGTTAGGCAGCTTCACCTACATGACACCAACCAACAATTATCTTTACACTTCCTTGCCCGTCACCTTCACTTGGGAGGCCGTCGCCAATGCGCAACACTACGACCTCTATCTATGGAACACCAACGACTTGATGCTCGAAGAGCCCTTCGTTGCTGGATTAACCAATGGTTACTATCGTTGCTCTTCGTTGCCTAACCATCAAACCTACCAATGGTATGTAAAAGCCTATAATCCTTGCAATGCCATCAATTCCGACATCAGGACTTTCACCTTGGATGTGGAACCTGAACTGAATGTCAACATGCAAAGCATTAACTTCGGTGAAGTGGCGCTGAACCAAAGTACTTCAAGTACCTTGCAAGTGTCAGGCATCGTGCTTGAAGACAACTTGAATATCGAAATCTCAGGTGAAGATGCCGCCATGTTCTCCTTCACCGAATCAACCAACTGGGACAGCCTTTCTGGCGGCAATCTTATTGTCTCTTTCACACCCACTGTAGCCCAATATGCCTATAATGCCAATCTTGTCATTAGCAGTGGAACACTCTCCCAGACTGTCACCCTATCGGGCAGTCTGGCTGATTACTTTGTCTTCCACACCTACGTTGATGAAGAGGTTTATCCCATGAACAACATCATCCCAATTCACGGCGACCTGATGGACGCAAACGGCAACCCTGTTCCCGATGCGGAAGTGGAAATCGGCATTTTTGTGATGGGCATGAAGCGCACGCTGCAAGCCACCACCAACGAAGACGGCCAATTCTCCGCTATTTTTGAGCCTATGCCATCTGAATCAGGCTATTATACTGTTAATTCTGGCATAGTTGGCAACAACAACACTGTCGCCCACGATGAATTCAACATTCCTGGCATGGCGGTGGTCACAAACGATTACATCCTTTGCGCCGTGACGCAAGACCAACCAAAAACGGACTCCATTCTGATTAGAAACAAGTGCAATCTTCAACTCAACAATATCCAATTATCAACCCTATCCGCTCCCGAAGGTTGCTCGTTTTCCTTCTCGCCCCTGAGCCTTGATGGTTTGGAGGAAGGTTACCTTGTCTATACCGTGACTGGCTCCACTTTGACGCAAAGCAATTACTATGAGGAAGTAAGACTTAAAGCCACAAGCAGTGAAGGTGCTGAAACGGTCATCACAATTTGGTATTACTGCATGGAACCGAGAGGTGTGCTGGATGTGGCGCCCAAAACGCTTGCTACCACCATGACCAAAGGAAAGAGCAAGATTGTGGATGTGATGCTGAGCAACAATGGAACTTCCGCAACTGGTAATATTTTCATCGATTTGCCCGACACGGAATGGATGTCGGTTGTCGGTAACGACACTTTGCCCTCGCTTGCAGTGAACGACACGGCCTATTTCTCTTTGCGATTCTCGCCCGATGACGACATTCCATTGGTGCAATATTCCGGCAACATTGCTATCAACTGTGAACATGGCGAATATGCCAACCTTCCTTTTGCCATCACCGCTGTCTCTGACTCCACGGGAACTTTTGTTGTGGACATTACCGATGATTACACATGGAACACCAACAACGGCAACGGCCCACATCTTGAAGGTGCCGAAGTTACCTTGAAGGGTTACTATTCGCTTGAAACCGTGGCACAGGGTTACACTGATGCCAACGGTCTCTTCCATGTTGACAACCTGCCCGAAGGCTATTACAGAATACATGTGGAAGCCGACCATCACGCGCAATACGACAACAACATCTTTGTATCGGCAGGTGAGACCAACAACCGAAGTATCTATTTGCAATATCAGGCTGTTACTTATTCGTGGACGGTGGAGCCGACAGAGATACCAGATGAATACACATACGAATTGAGCGTGGTGTTTGAGACTAATGTACCTGCACCTGTGGTCGTAATCGACATTTCATCTCAAGTTCCTGAACTTGAAGTTGGTGAGTCTTATACTTTCAATGCAATTATTACTAACCATGGTCTTATTGCAGCAAGAGATTTTCAACTTATCGTACCTGAATTAAGTGAATATAAGTTTTACCCCTTATATGATTTCATAGACTCATTGCCAGCACAAACCACAGTGGTAATCCCCATTATAGTGAACAGAGTCCAATCTGACCGATACCTGTCTTCGACACGAGAAGACGATCCTTGTTGGGCTCGGTTAGGTGCGATGATGTATTATGTGTGTGGTAGAGATTATGAACACAATTCCGACCGCTATGTATGGCACTATGCGTATTCAAGAGAAGTGTTTGTAAACACATGCGTTCTGAATGCACTTGCCAATCAGTTGCCTGATTTACCATGTATTGGATGTGGTGGCGGAGGAAGCGGAAGTGGAAGTGGTGGCATTGGAATCATTGATCCAGGAACATATTATGAAGTTGGATGCCATCCATGTGATAATTTGTTAAAAGATGTGGTTTGGAGTCTTCCCATATTGAGTGATTTCAATTATGCTTCCGGATTTATTGGAGGAAACGGTCATAGTGCTTATGATCATGTAGTTCAATGGGGTGGCAAGCTCCCGTATGTAGGATGGGCCGTGCAAGCGGGTTATTTTGCTGGCAATTTGGCAGCTTATCTTCATTGCAAATGGGAGTATGATTTTGAATCGAAAAACCAATCGTTGAATCTTGATGATTTTGATTATGTCTTCAGATTGAACGATGATATAATTGAAATATACCACGAATTCTATCAAGATAGTTTGTTATACGAGAAGCAAGGATTTGAATTGCTCAATAGTTTGATGATGCCCTATTATGCAAGTATTACTGAAATTACGGAAAGTGCTGCTGATACAATTAAGTCAAACCTGAATAATCTTGACATTCCTGTTGCGACGATAGACGATATTATTGACAGATGGAATCAAACTGTAGCTGCATGGAGCAATAATGTATTTGAACCTAATACAAACTATCCCAACATCATTAACAAGGTTCATTTGGAAAGTATCGGCGACGACATTGGCGAACTATGTGATCATGTGATCTCATTAGGTTACGATTCGTTTTATGCCATGATTGAGGATTTGTATGATATCCTTGACGAAGAGATAAACAAGATGTCAAATTCGGTCTGCTCCACAGTCACTGTGCAATTCTCCCAAAAGATGACCATGACTCGCGAAGCCTTTGAAGGCACTTTCACCGTTCATAATGGCCACGATACGAATGTCATGGAAGGTGTCGGCCTCAACTTCACGGTGAAAGATGAGGACGGAAACGACTGCACCAACTTATTCCAAATCAACACCACCTTCTTAACCAATTTGAGTGCCATTGACGGCTCTGGTTCCTTGGGTGCCGGAATGGACGGCATGGCCAAAATCCTGTTCATCCCCACCAAAGAGGCAGCCCCAATTGAGCCCAAAGTTTATTATTTTAGCGGTACTTTCTCCTTCATCGACCCATTCTATTTGGATACAGTCATTATGGATTTGTATCCTGTTGACCTTACAGTCCATCCCAGCCCCGACCTTTATGTGGATTACTTCATGCAACGTGACATTCTTGGCGACGATGCCCTCACCCTTGATAAAGTTGAGCCCAGCATTCCCGCTGAACTCGGAGTCATCATCAACAACAAAGGTGCTGGTGTAGCCAAAAATGTGATTCTCGAAACTGCCGAACCCAAAATCATTGACAACGACAAAGGTCTTGCCATCGACTTTGCGATGTATGGTGCTTCCTTCAATGGCAACGAAGCGCAACTTGGCTTGATGAATATTCCTTTCGGCAACATCGAAAGCGGTCACACCGCCGTGGGCGAATGGCTCTTCACCAGCTCACTGCTCGGCCATTTCGTTTCCTACGAAGCCCATGTCATCCACAACAACAGCTATGGTAATCCTAATCTGAGCTTGGTCAGCCACTTAGACATCCACGAACTGATTCATCCGATTCGCGCATACAGCGACCTTGACGATGGCATCAACGACTTCTTGGTCAACGACGTGGACGATTATTATGATTATCCCGATTCCATCTATTTCTCCCACGGAGGAAGTACTGGAGTAGGACTTGTCGATGACATCCATTTCGACCACTATGTCACGCCAATTGACACCATCGTCACACTTACCGTCCACCCTTCAAGAATCGGTTGGAACTACGGCCTCACTGACGACCCAGGCACAGACAAATATGAGTTGGTCAGTTGCACAAGAGATTTTGACAACCAAGTTATTCCTCTAAACAACATTTGGCAGACTTTTGTCACCCTGTATGATGGAAGCGATCCCATTTATGAGAACAAGTTGCACATAGTCGATACCCTATCAAATGATAATCAGGATATTACTTACATTCTTGTCTATGAACGCAAACGTAGCTTGCTTGAAGTGGAAGAAATCCTCGGAATACCACAATCTTTCATTGAATACCCCTTGGAAAACTTCATCGTGAAATTCAACAAGCCCATTGTGGATTCCACATTCACTTACGAAGATATGGTATTGAAATGCAACAACGGCAGCAATTTGATGGATTCGTCGGTTGTCATATCCAAAATCGATGACGGTCTGTACAATGTAAATATTGCCGGCCTGACATTTGAGACAGGATACTATGTATTGAACATTCACACCCTGAATATCAACGACGAGCAAGGATATAACGGTTATGATGGCAAACAAGCCACCTGGATTCAAGTACTGAATGGAGACAAGTTCGTCTACATCAATAATGATCAGACCATTTGCGAAAACGAAAGCTTTCATCCTTTGACTTCGATGGTAATTGGTAACGCCATCTCCTACCAATGGAACCGAGAAGGACTTCCCATCGAAGGTGCCAACGAAACAGAATATCAAGCTGTTGAAGCTGGAATCTATACCTTAACTGTCACCTTCGAAGACGGAGAAACAGCAACAAGCAACGAAATCACTCTGATGACCTACCCATCTTATCATATCAACATCGAGGACGAAATCTGTGAAGGTGAGGACTACACCACAAGCGGCTTCAACCTAACCCATCTTTCCTTCGGAATCTACGACGAGGCCTTATATTTCCAAAATGTATATGGCTGCGATAGTATCGTCTCGCTGCATCTTGTGGTGCATGAGAACCCCGAAGTCCAAATCCAAATCGACACCCTTACTGATAACGGCATCAGTTTCAGATTAACAGCAACGTGTGCTGAATATTACGAATGGTCAACGGGAGAGACCACCGCATCCATCCTTGTGTCACCAACAGAGCCGACTACCTATTCAGTGATTGGAACCAACAACCATGGTTGCACCGACTCCGCTGAGGTCATAGTTTCTGGAGGAA
>JAEEGL011113380.1_pt1 | contig 12651 bp, 13 predicted proteins | sample 9134231 | NCBI WGS metagenome assembly JAEEGL01 (sample SAMN16246548, study PRJNA631951) | gut metagenome | biome: gut microbiome; feature: rumen; material: fiber-attached | host: Bos | place: Iran: Karaj | collected 2018-10
TAATAGGAACTGCTATCTGTCACAGACCATAGTTCCACGCATAATCTGCATAAAATGAATAATCGTATGAACCTAAAAAGATTATTATCCTGAAAATCTTAGTACCTTGAAATACTAACCTATTATATCTTCACCACCGCCGACTGACTCTTTTGTGCCATCTGTAGCAATGTTGATCCATAACTCTGCTGGAGTGCAGTCCTCAGCGTAATTTCTTTCTCTGCACCAGGCGTAAGACGCGAATACCTGAGCCCGATGTCCGTAGGAATAGCCTTGTCGGGCAGATCCACGCCATTCATCCGTGCCCAAACCTGGTATTCGCCGCTACGGGTCTTCTTGATGCCACACTCATTGAAGTGCAGTTCCGAGTGTAATCCATCGTTCAGCGGGCTTGGCCTGAGAGCCATATAGTTCAGCGTTTCCTTGATGTTACTCTCCTTCAGACGCACATTCTCCTCACCCAGTTCGGCTTCCACACGGTCAACCTGAAGCGAACGAAGCATCACAACGGGAACCATCTTCCCATTACCGGCATCCCTGTCCCAAAGCGGATAGTTCGTCTGACTGGCAATCCTTATGGCATCATCGCCCATTGCCTCGTAGAAGTTCCACTGCTTGACGAGCAACAGCCTGTCAGGACTCTCGCTCTTCAAAGCGTCATACTCGTCCTTCACGCTGTCCGTCCGCAATTGTCGGCCAAGCGTTACGTCATCGTAGTGATGCAGCAGATGCTCCACCGTCTTCTCGTTGTTTTGCAGCATTTCTCCCGTAGCGGTGATATAGTCTCTGTTGTGGCTGTCGGCATACCACACTAGTCCGTCCACCAGCCTCTGTTCCCTTCCACTGTCATTGATAATGCTCACGTCATCGTATGCCAGACGGATGAAGTCGATGCTGACAGAAGTATCAATGCCGTTCTCTTCAGACAGCACCTGATACTGCCCAAGACTTATCACGGCATCCCGCTCCGGGTTCATCCCACGTATGCTGTCAATCACTTGTTGAGCCTGCAAGAGCTGGTCATCCTTGTATTCCTCATCAGAGGCATAATCATCCAAATGGATCTCCACGTTCGGTTGTGCCGTAATCATATCGATGTCGTACAGGCGCAGAACCTTCATACCATCATCATTGATGTTCATCCAGCTTACAGCACCGTCGCCTACCGGCTTGCTCGAAGTCTGCCAGGCCAGTTTCTCAAAGAGCGTGTCCGCATCATCACCAAAGGTGAAATACCCATCACCGTGCCGATAAAGAACGATAGCATCGGGAAACTTCTTTGTTAAGGCCTTGCGCTGACGTTCCAATACTTTCAGGTCATTCTCCAGCGTACTGTGATAACCATTTTCAGCAATTCTTGCCATAGCGTTAGCAACCAGCTCCAGTTCTTTATCGTCCATTTTCATGGCTGTCTGCTCTGCCCTGCCTAACGTATCTTCCCAAACCACGCCATAATTACGTGGAAGATTCTTGCTGCGGTCAGATGTTGCCATCATTCGTAGCCAGTCTTTCAGGTCATTGGCATCCTTTACCGCCATCAGCTTATCAAAAGCCTGTGCTGTTGGCAGATCTCCTTTCAAGAGTTCAGGATGCTTTGAATAGTGGCTGTTGATAGTCATAAACTCCGACAACAGCCTGTCAGTATTAGTTCTTATTCCTTGCATCATAGAATTTATCAATTACGGTAACGGAAACTCTATAGTTTTGAAAATCACGTTGCCCTCCTTGTCGAGAAAGAACCACCGTTCGGCGCGGTAGTTCTGCTCATGACCGTCATGCACCTCGTAGTCAATCTTCACTTTCCATCCGCTCCAGTCGCCCTTCTTGTCACAGTCAAAGAGCATCTGGCGCAAGTCAGAGTTGGCTCTCATCTGACGCTCAGCCAGTCCGATGACATAGGTATCGTTCGGATCAAAGGCCGTCATATTCTGAGTACGGCTCATAATCTGGTCTGTCACCTTCTTCATCGTACCCATCACGGCCTTCTTTTCCTCTGGAGTCAGATAGTCTGTGCCGAAAGCCGAGTCAGGCTCCGAGACACCGAGAATCTTTACCTCACTACCCTCACCAATACTCTGGCGCAGGCTCATTTCAGCCAGCTTCACCATCTGCTGGCTCTTGTCCGTGCAGGCTGTCATACCAAGCAGGACAGCCACTGCCAATATCAGTTTCTTCATATATGTTATCCCTTAAATCTTGATTATCTGATTGTGTTCCTTGTTCAGTCCCAACCGTTTGTAATACACCGTTCCGTCATCCTTGAACAGTTCCAGCACATTGTCCGTCTGTCCTTTCTCACAGATTTGCCGTACCTCTTCAGGAGTCACAATATGCCCAGAAATGTTTCGCCAGATATTGAAGCGGCAAGAATGGACAGGATTCTTGAAGTTACTGCAATTATAGGCTCGCGGTCCAACATGAATGTCGCCGCCACAGACAGGGCATTTTGTAATCTTCGACTCCAATGACACGCTCCCTTGCTTGTTCAACTGGAGTGTCGAAGCAAACAGATGACCGTCATTTGATGAGAAACCATCCAGGGTCAGAGCCTTCCCAGCAAGGAAAGCTTCAACTTCATCGTCCATAATCTTGCGGTTACAGATGATGCCCAAAATATAGAAGGTACAGGTAGGATGATGCCCCACATGATTCTCACAGGCAAATCCTCTGCTTGTCTTTTTCACCCTGCCACCACAAATCGGACAGCGGCCTTTCAGGAAATGCGATTCCATTTCAATTTCCACCTTCCCATGCTCGATGGCGAATCGGGCTTGAAAAGGCTGGCCGCACTTGTTCTTCATTTCCATTACGTCAGTCCTGCCATCTGAGAGCAACTGACGACAAATCTCCTCAGTCATTTCCACCCCATGAATCTGATGGTGGATGACGAACTGACAACGCCGACCCTCCTTGGTCGTACCGTTGCAACAAAATCCCAGTGGCGACTCCATCACGTCACCGCCACATACGGGACACTTACCGATTACTTTCTTTTCTGTCTGCATTTCAATTTATTATATTGTTAGTTATTTCTGTCATTAAAGATACTGCCATTCGTAAATCAGGCTTTCAACGATAGCCTTACCCGACATCACGGTAGCCCATCCGTCGGGGTCAAGCCCATACCAGAGGTCATTCCATGACATCGTGCGGATCTGCCAAGCCAACAGCCACAGGTCAGTATTGATGTCCTCCAGCTTTGTGACCACCTCGTTGGCCACATAGTAGCGTTCTGCCGAGTTCAGCAGGTTTATCTTGTGCTTCTCGTTCTTGCCGTCGGCACCAGTAACATTATAGCTGCCACTTGTTACCAACTGCTTCATGAACGGATAGAGGCTTGCCATCTGAGTGGCAGCATCCGTCAATTCATCAGAAACCAGCATGGCAATCGCTGTTCCTTTCAGATGACCAGGCAAAGACTGTCTGACGAGATTCATGTTCTGAGGAATCTCCGTTGTCACCAATTCTGCAGCCCGCTTAATCTGATAGAGGTTCTGCATGGCACCCTGAGCGTTCTGGAGATATTCCAGCATCTGGTCTTCCACCTTGTGCATCCTGTCCATCGCTACAGCCACAGCCGTTTCAGCAGCGATAATCTTCTTCTGTGTCTTTTCCCTGTCCTTGAAAATCTTCTGGAGCATGGCACTCTGTGCTGCGACAGCACCAGTCAGCACTGGGTCTGACTGTTGTGCAAAGCAGACATTCGAGACGACAAGAAGGGAAATAAAGCAAACTAATTGTCTCTTCATTGATTCACTTATTATAATTAAATCCTCATTCCTTTAGCCCTGTCCTCAGCCAGTTTCTCATTGCGCTGAAACTTATTGGGTAATACCAGCTCAGTTGTTGGCTTGTTCATTACCTGGTCGTTCCAGTCCTTGAAAGCTTTGGCTGGTTTCCACATACCAATCTTATCACCCAAGTCCATGAATGTGCTCAATTCCTGTATAGATGCCTTTTGCGCATCCATGACAAACTCCTTACCTTTGACAGTCAAGTGTACCACCTCGTCTGTTCTGGCGATATTGAAGTGGACACCCTCCACCAGTCCGGCCATCCGAATACCATACAACCGCCCGTTGAAGTCATTGTCAAAACAATCCATAGCGCGGGCATCACAGTAATGGTTCATAATCCCTTTGACCTGCTGATTGGCAAAAGAGCCACCAAGCGACACAAAAACGGAACTTTCGGGGTCAAGCTTCTGATGGTTGAATTGATAGAAAGCCATGATGTCGAAACCACTCTCAGCAAAATACACATTCTTCACACCAAGAGGATTCTGATGGTCGGACATATCCACAATCCAAGCGCCTTTCGTCGAGTCGGTCCCATTAGCCTTGCTCTTGAAACCCTTGTAGCCTCTGATTTCATAGCCAACCACCTCACCAGTATCAGGTAAGGTGTAGGGGAACCCCAGATTATAGTTGCTGTAACTCGATTGGAGGTCACGTACACGTGACAGATATGGAGCAAAGGTTTCCACTGTTTCTTGTCTGATCCCACGAGGTTCGAAATAGCTCATGACATGCTGCATGTGTTCTTTGGCAGGAGTGACTTCATAGCGTTTAGGGTCAAACTCCTGACTCTCCTTATATCCAGCCTCTTTCAAATACTTCCCGTCACCATAGTCAGGAATCGGCTCGTTGGCAAACTTGCTCAATACCCTGCCCACAGTGTCCCACTGGTCGCGTCCCAAAATGCCGAAGCCGTTGATATTCTCCTGAATCAGTTTGATGACATCACCGCCACCAGAACCGTTACGATGGAAAAAAGTCTGGTCGTGCTTGTTCTTAGGGTTACGGATGATAATGGCATCAGATTCTCCACCCCTGCCGTCGGCAAGAACCATTTCAATGAACTTGCCTACTCCAGCAGATCTTTTCAGTCGATAGCCAAGAGAATAGGCAATGTCATCCACCCCAACCTTCTCTTTGAGTTCGTTGAAATTGAATTGAATCATCTTATTCTGAAAACTAATCTACCTCTAAACTATTATCCTATTTTTATAGACTGTTCCCGTCTGTGAGAGAGTCTGTTGATGTCATTTGCATAACTGCTGTTCAGCGTAGTAGCCAGTAACCTCTGCTTCTCCTTGCCTTCTGGCAGTGAGAAATAGCGGATGCCTATCTCACGGGCGACAGGCTTCATATTCAACTCTATGCCATTGACAGAAGCGCGAGCAGCAAACTCGCCATTCTTCTGCTTCACGATGGCTGCATTGTCAAATTTCGGCCCAGCAGATTCCAACAGAGCGTCCTTCTTCCCAAGAATAGGAGTTTCCCCCAGTGCTATCTTCTGTTGGTCAATCTTCTCCAGAAGCATATTCGAAGCCTTGTTCACATCGGAAAGGATGCTCAGGATGACTTTCGGATTCTCGCGTAGGTCCTGAATCCAGCCTTGGATATAAGCCGTATTGTTGTCAAGGATGCGCTTATCGAAACCAAGCGAGTTGCCCACGACGGCAGCGGTCATTTCAGCCACATATTCCTCATGGCCATACTGCGAATCGCCAAACTGCTTGCTCTTGATACGGTTCAACCTTTCAGGGGAACCAGTAGAATGTGTGGCTTCATGGAGGAATGTCGAGTAGTACTCCATGCCATCCTTATAGACCTCTTCGGGTGTGTTGCTGATGTTGAACTGTGATTTCATGGGAATCACAATTCTGTCCTTCGATGGGGAATAGGATGCACCAGGAGCCAGTTGGTCATACTGTACAGGGCATATCCATTCCTGACGCTGAAGCATACGGTCGATGGCCGCATTGACATACATGCCCTTATCATCCCGCATTTCAGGAGCCATAAACCGCTGCTGAAGCTGCTCATACTTCCGGGGATTCACCTCTGCCAAATTCGTCTGATCCACATTGAACTCCTTATAGACGCGGAGGATGGGCGTGGCATCCAAAGCCATGCGTTCCTCACGTGTCATGGCATCGAGAGTTTCTTTGTCAATACGCTTGCCGTTCTGGTCTTTGTAGAGCAAGTCCCAGAAGATGACAGGCATGGACTCCGCACCCTTGTTGATGCGAAGTCCCATGTTCTGCGCCTGCAGGAAAGTCATATAGAGCGGCATCTTATAGCCGTGCATAGCCGTATCGAGCTGGAGGAAGAAGGAGTTGCCCCCATTCAAAGTGCCGCTGACGATGTTCTGAGGCAGACCATAGCTGCCGTAACCGTCAATCCAACCCTTCTTCCAGTGGCTTTCCTTCATTTCCTCCATACGGGCAATCATCATTTCAGCGAACTTCTCAATAGCAAGCTGCGTCTGCGGCTTACTATCACCTACATTATGATTATACTTCCTGTTCTGCATAGTCTATCAGATAGTTGCCAGTAACTCCAAAGCCCTCTTGTCGGTCATTTCCACATATAGTTCAGCATTGACCTCGGTCGGCTCTTCGCCATGATCCTGGCACCACTGCTTGTAGTCCTCGGCATCGTCGCCTTTCAGAAGAAAGTCGAGCCAGCCAATCTTACCATCCTGCTTCATCTGCGCTAATTCGTCGTAATTCATATTCTGTTCCATCTTGGTAGTTTTATAGTTTGTGAATTATATTCAAGTTTCTTCTCTACATTCTCAGTCCCTGGCTGACTTCCATCTTCACCCCCATCTTCTCGTTGATTTCTGGAGTGAGGTACTTTGCTGCTAACTGCTGACGGGTAGCCGTCTTGGTGTGGAAGAGTGAATAGCCGTCATCGAAACTCAGTTCTTTCTTTGCGGTTACACCTCGCTCACCCATATCGGCAGAGATACGCCACTTGTTATCGGCGTCCTTAGAGACACGGATATCTTTGATCTCTGCTCCTTCGGGGAGCTTGAACTGTTCATAGTGGGAAGCCAGGTGCAGACGCTGGCCCAGATTGCTCTCCACAAGTTGCTTGGGAGTAGTCACACGATCGAAGTAGGCGTTCAGGTCGTGGTTAGAAAGGGGAGTTGACATTTTCTGTTCACCCACCTGTGCGTAAAGCATCCACTTCCCGAAGTGCTGGCTCTGCTCATTACTCTCCTTATAGACGTTCATCTTGTCTATAGTGCGGCCATCAGACAAAGTCATTGCAGCCTTGTATTCCTCTGCCGGAATCTGCTTCATCAGCTTCGTAGGATAGTAAGTCTGCATTAACTGTTCTACAGTCCTTTCCTTTTTGCTGTAGGCGGCAACATCATCGGCAGACATCTTCTGTGGATGAAGTTCCTTGCCGTCAATCTTGGCGGTAAAGAACCAGTCCTCCGGGTTTCTGTTCGACTGATAGGCATGGGCGTGAGTCACCTTGCCGCCATTGACGGTTATCATCTGAGGTTCGCGATGCTTCTCACCCTGCTCTGTTTTCTCTGGTTGAGCAGTAGCCTTGTCGATAGACACCTTTGAAGTGCTTTGTTCCTTCACAGCCTCAGACTTCGAACTACCGACTTCTTCAATCACTTTTGGGGTTAGCTCGTCCACAATAGCGATGCGTACACCTGCTCTAATGAGTTTAGGCAGATAGGTATCGAGGGCATGGTGTGGAAACCCGGCTAACTGTTCACCTTTGGATTTGTCTTGTGGCTTGGTCAAGGTAATTCCCAAAATCTCGGATGCTTTCTTGGCATCTTCATTCACAGTCTCATAGAAATCACCCTTTCGGAAAAGCAGCATAGCGTCTGGATGCTTTTCCTTCAAGGACTTGAACTGCTCAGCAAGGGGAAGAGTCTTCTCACTCTTGCCGATAGATTCTGATTTGGCCTTGACTTTCGTCTCAACTTCACTCTTTGGTGCGGATTTCTTTCCAGACTTAGCCTTTGCCTCAGTCTGGACAGACTCCTGCTGCGTCTCGTCTTTTACTTTTTTCTTTGCCATAATCGCTTTTATTTGTTTGATTAAAAGGTAAATCGAAACACACAAAAACTGGGTTGTTACTCACACTGACATTCAGCGGCAGTCCCCAACGATTATGCTTGGAAACAAGATTGTGCCATCCCTGCCTGTTGTTCATAACAGGCTGTGGGAACCCTGCCAATCCTGCAAAGAGGACTGGCAAGGTGGGATATAAGTTTATGGCAGCATTGTATTCAGGCATAACTTTTTAGGGAAATGCGCCATTGCCTAAAAGGGCAATCAGGGAATACAATTTAAAGTCCCCACATCATGGCACCCGGATATCGGGCCTAGTGGTTGTAATATTAAAGATACCCATTAAATGGTGCAATCTTCTATTCTACATACACTAACTTTTAATAAAGAGGGCTGATTAAAGCTTCAGTCCCGAACTTTTCTTTTCGCTTTTATTCCTAAAGGCGGTGACACCAGTCTGTTCATCAACATAATGACGGTATTCCCAGCCGTTCTTATCAGACTGGATATAACCCATGTAGCCTTCATTTTCGAGATCGAACTTGATTTTCTTCTGTCGATCCCATTCCTCCATATCACCGTTTACAACCTTAAAGCCTTGTGGCTCACGGAGGTCAACGCCAACAGTGACAGGCTGACCACCCACATTCAACTCGATGGGCTTACCTTCCTGCGCTGCTTGTTTTTGGTTTGTACCCAACTCAATATCGTTGATCTTCTCCATATCACGGAGCTTTTCTGCAATCTTTGTGTGGGCAACGCTTCTTGAAATGAGAGCATTGGTCTCACCGTCAAGTTGAACGAACTTCATCTTTCTGATGCCGTCCTCCTCCAGTTCCTTACGGATAACATCACCTTTCTTTACACGCTCCAACTCCAGAGGAGTCAGGCAGAAATCATTCTGAACCTCCTTGGTACGCTGGTAGGTCTGTAGTTTAACACTTCCGTCATCATCACGGGTCAACTGAATCTTCATGGGAATCTCCATAACCTTTCTATATCTAGTCCTGACACGGGCTTTGATAATAGGTGAAACCTTGCCGTTGATAATCGGGTCAACCAATTCTTTCGGCATACTCAGGAAATCCCTACGGGTGATTCCCAACTTCTCCAATTTGTCATAAGGAATTTCTTCCTCTAAAAATGAAATCTTGTTCGTCATTTCTGATAATTATTGTAACTTTGTTGCAAAATTACAAACAAAATATCAGAATTGAATAGTAATGAGAACATTTCTTTTTATTTTTATTCTACAATTGGCATATATCAAGTGCTATGCCCAGTTTTTCACTATTTCAGCCGATTCACTGCATCAGCAGGTGAGGGCTGCTATACAGTTGCCCAATGATACTCTAATACGTGAAAAGAAAGGTATTATACCTATAATGAGGAATAATACAGACTCAATCCAGACGACAAAAAGGGAAACGAACTTGTTTCCTGACACAAGAGGATGTGAGATTTCCATTGAAAAAGACCTGCCTTTGTTTGTCGTAGTGAGAAACAACCCGCTTTTTGACCTAATCCAGAAACGGGTCACGGTCTGCCTTCCCTTAGATTATCTGAAACAAAATTCTGGATATGGCTATCGGAAAGATCCTGTTTACAGATGCCGGAAGTTCCATGACGGGATAGATTTGAGTTGCCGTTTTGGGAATGTCTATGCCATGTTGCCTGGCATAGTGAAGGAGGTACATCGTGGAAACAGGGGCTATGGGAACTATGTTGTATTACAACATGGCAACATAGAATGCCTCTATGGACATTTGAGTATGATACTTGTCAATGAGAATGATGAGATACAGGCTGGCGATATAGTCGCCATATCTGGAAACACAGGAAAATCTACAGGACCACACCTGCACATCAGGCTTAGGAAGGATGGCAAAAGCATAGATCCCAAGCCCTTCATCACTTACCTTAATGATTATATAGATGACTTACAAGATCGAATTGTATCACTGAAATTCGGTGGGAAGCCTGATGAAGAACTGAACATCTCCAATTTAGCCAAGGCATTAGAGGCTTACCATGTCAAATATCCAAAGATAGTCATAGCTCAGGCACTGCTGGAAACAGGCTATTTCACATCAAGGGTCTGCTGGGAATGCAAGAATCTATTTGGCTTGCGTCGTCCAAGTGACGGAAGCTATTACAAGTTTGACCATTGGGAGGAAAGTGTGAAAGCCTACAGGGATTATGTACAATACAAATACAAAGGTGGCAATTACCTACAATTCCTCGACCGTATAGGTTATGCAGAAGACAAAACCTATACGATGAAGGTTCTTCAGATAGCCAAGCGATTGTAAAGGCTATCTGAGGTAGTAAATCATCATCAAGTGAACGGGGTAGAAGGCATAGAAAGCATATTTCCATGCCTTTCCCTGAATAAAACCGCGCTCTCCGTTATAGAACCAGATGACAGTGAAGGCCATTAGAATACCTATCAGACCATACTCATACATCAAAGGAATGCCGAAAAGTGTCTGAAGCTCTGGCCTTCCACGGAACATATAGAAGATAAGCACCAGACCGAAGCCTCTCCACGAATAGTCTGTGTCGGAAAAGATCGTTGCCAGCCCTATCAAGGTGACACAGATAGCAGTTATCCTATGGCTTTTGCTATTCTCAATGACATGCAAGCCGAGGATGCCAGCAAGAAGGGTAAATATGACATTGTGACTCCCGTCATGGTTTAGCAGCATCCAAGGGATTTCCGATAACAGGGCAAAGGCGAACAGGCTTATCAAATACTGCTGTCTATTCCTTGTATGTACAAAGCCTTCTGCCAACAAGAATGCAAATGTCGGGAAGGCAATTCTTCCGACAGTCCGCATCAGTTCATATAGATACGGATTGTCACAGCCATAATAATAGGCAATATGGTCTATTAACATGGAGAGCATGGCGATAACCTTCAGCCAGCTTCCGCTAATGTACTTAGTAATGATTAAAAAATAAGTTGGGACGATTTATACGTCCGTTCGTTTGTCACTTCCATGCACCTTTCAGTGCTTATGATATTTTCCGTTTTTATTGTCATATTTTATATTTAACTTATTGATTATTAACTAATTACATTTCTTAATCTGCCGGAAAATCCGTACCTTTATACATGTTTTCAAGGCAGTATCTGGGTACGAATAATCCAGCAGAAATATTATCTGAGGCCGACATGAAATACATGAGTCAACTTGACGAGAAGTCGAAACGACGCTTCCTGGCAACCAAGGCCATTCCACTGGGATGTCATGGTGTCACTTGGGTGGCCGAAGCCAGCGGGGTAAACAGGGACACTATCTACAAGGGCATTCACGAGCTGAAAGCAGATGAACAGATCCCCAAGGGACGTGTCAGAAAGCCGGGAGGCGGGAGCAAACGCCTTTTAGACAAGAATCCTGTCTTGCTTGAAGTGTTCGATGACATCGTGGAGGCTCATACGGCCGGACTCCCACAGGACGATTCCGTTAGGTGGGTCAGCTTGACGACACCTCAGATTAGAGAGATTTTCAAAGAGCGCGGTATAGACATTTCGGACTACCATGTCCGTCAGATGGTGGCTGTGCGTGGTTTCAAGAAACGCTCCTTTGTCAAGTCCAAGACGCTGAAGGACGATAAAGACAGGGATGCGCAGTTCCAGAAGATAAACACCCTTACGGAGCAGTGCCTTAATCAAGGTATTCCCGTACTCAGCATCGACACCAAGAAGCAGGAGATGATTGGCAACTTCAAGCGTCAGGGACAGGTTATCTGCAAAGAGCAGCCAAAGGCTCTCGACCATGATTTCCTGTCATTTGCTGATGGCAAGATTGTCCCACAGGGTATCTATGACATTGCAACGAATATTGGCTATCTGACCATTGGCATCAGTCACGACACTGCCAAGTTCGTCTGCGACAACATTGCAAGGGTGTGGACTGAGCACCTGCAATGGCAATACCCGAATGCTGACACCATCTGCCTGCTCTGCGACGGAGGCGGAGCCAACTCATGCCTGCATCATATCTTCAAGCAGGAGCTCATGAAACTGGCCAAGGAGATTGGAATGAACATCCTCGTCGTCCACTATCCTCCATACTGTTCCAAGTACAATCCTATTGAACACCGTCTGTTTGCACCTATTACCCGCTCATGGAGCGGAGCACCACTGCTCTCAGTGGAGATGGCACGGCAAAGGGCGGCTTACACAAAGACAGGCAAAGGACTTAAAGTCTATGCTACCATCAACAGCAAATCCTATGAAACGAAGAGACCCGTTGAATCAACATTCGAATCCGACAAACAGAAAAACATCATATTTGACGATTGCCTGCCTAAGTGGAACTATCTCGTCAAGGTGGTTTGATATGCAATTTCATCCCAACTTATTTTTTAATCGTTACTTAGTCATTTTGTTATCCTTAAAACAGAAATAGAATCTTATAAAAAAGGCTGTCAGTTATCCGACAGCCCGATACTTATAACAAATCGATGGTCTGCTGAAGTCTTCTCATCAAGTCATTCAACTCTGTTTTGGTATAATTCATCATCTGGTCATTCAACTTGTCAACTGTTTCACGTAGCAGTGCCTCAACATTCTTGCCAAATTGGTTCTGTGTGTTGGTGATATAGTCTACAGCATCACTTTTCAACAGTTCCAACCGTGCTTTGACATGGCTTTGCAGAGCAGGATTCTTACTGTATAATGCCTCGTCCTCTGGATCAAAGTCTGCACTATATATCATATTGAGGTCGATGGACTGCCCATAGAATACCAGCAGAGGATGAAGTGCGGTAGAGGTTTCCCCACGTTCGATGCGAGAGATGGTTAA